>Ga0193743_1001631_pt1 | contig 16566 bp, 14 predicted proteins | sample L2c2metaG_FD_143038 | JGI IMG/M metagenome (GOLD analysis project Ga0193743, IMG submission 143038) | Soil microbial communities from a riparian zone of the East river system, Colorado, United States - L2c2 | ecosystem: Environmental > Terrestrial > Soil > Riparian zone | place: USA: East River...
AAGCGCTGCCGCGACTGGGCCGCCACCGACCACCCGCTGTCGATCTCGGTCAACCTCGCCGCGCGCACGTTGATCGACGCCGACTTCCCGACCCGGGTGCAGGAACTGCTCGGCGAATACGGGGTGGCGCCGCACCGGCTGACCTTCGAGATCAAGGAGGAGGGCGTCCTCGACGGCACCGATCGTCCGATGCCCACCCTGCGCCGGTTGCGCGACATCGGCGTCCGGTTGTCGGTCGACGACTTCGGCACCGGCTACTCGTCGCTGTCCTACCTGCGCCGGCTGCCGGTCCACGAGGTCAAGGTGGACCGATCCTTCGTGCAGGGCATGGCGACCGACCCGGCCGACCTGGCGATCGTCAACGCGGTCGTCACGCTGTCGCAGCAGTTCGGGTTGACCGTGGTCGCCGAGGGCGTGGAGAGCGAGCTGACCCTCGAGCTGCTGCAAGACATCGGCTGTGAGGTCGGGCAGGGTTTCCTGTTCAGCCGGCCGCTGCCTTATGAGCGGTTGGAGGCCTGGTTCTCGGCCCAGACCGAGGCCGAATCGACCGCCGGGGGCGAGGTCCGCCGCCTCCGCGCGGTGCCCTGACCGGACCGCGGAAATGGCCCCCACGACACCGGTATCCCGATTTCGTGGCCTGACAACAGCCGTGTACTCTTACCCCTGCGCGCCAGCGAGCTAGATCGCGCGCGCCCCCTTAGCTCAGTCGGCAGAGCGTCTCCATGGTAAGGAGAAGGTCTACGGTTCGATTCCGTAAGGGGGCTCTGTTCCACCCGCGGCGGTGTAGCTCAGATGGCAGAGCAAGCGGCTCATAATCGCTGTGTCGCCGGTTCAAGTCCGGCCACCGCTACTTGTGATCCGGGCGCCGCTGGCGCCCGTTTTGCTGGATGACCGCGCCACCAGGTAATCTGGACGGCCGGTAGGTTCGACACCCGTTACGAGGAAGGCACCCCGCCGTGGCCAAGGCGACCGACGTCCGTCCCAAGATCACTTTGGCGTGCACGGAGTGCAAGGAGCGCAACTACATCACGCGGAAGAACCGGCGCAACGACCCGGACCGCATCGAGCTGAAGAAGTTCTGCTCGCGCGATGGGCGCCACACCGTGCACCGCGAAACGCGCTGACCCTGATCCAGGCTTTCCCGGCCGGCCCGCCATTGGCGGTGCCGGCCGTTGTGCTGTCAACACTTAGGCAACACCCGCCTACACCGCGCCAGCCCCGCCGCGTTCTACGATTCCTCCATGCCCCTGGACCCGTCGGCCGTCGGCCGCAGCTACCCGCCGACCCCGCCCTACCTGGTCGGTCGCGAGAAGATCCGCGAGTTCGCGAAGGCGATCGGTGCCACCGATCCGGCCTACCACGACCCTGAGGCGGCCCAGGCGCTCGGCTACGCCGACGTGATCGCGCCGCCCACGTTCCCGACCGTCGTGTCGTTCGCGTCCAACAACGCGGTCGTCGACGACCCAGACCTGGCGATCGACTACTCCCGCGTGGTGCACGGCGACCAGCGCTTCCAATACACGCGGCCGATCGTGGCCGGCGACGAGATCGTCGGCCGGCAGGTCATCGCTGAGATCATCTCGCGCGGTGGGCACGATTTCATCACCACGCGCACCGACATCACCGACGCGGCCGGCGAGCCCGTCGCGGTCGCCTGGTCGAAGCTCGTCATCCGCGGGGAGGGCTGACCGATGGACCTGCCCACGAAGAAGTTCACCGTGACCCGGGCCGATCTGGTCCGCTACGCCGGCGCCTCCGGCGACTTCAACCCGATCCACTGGAGTGAGCGGTTCGCGACCAAGGTCGGCCTGCCGGGGGTGATCGCCCACGGCATGCTCACGATGGCTCTCGTCGGCCGCGCGGTCACCGACTGGGCCGGTGCGCCCGACGCCGTTCTCGACTATTCCGTCCGGTTCAGCCGGCCGGTGCCGGTGCCCGACGACGAGACCGGCACCGAGATCGAGGTCTCTGCCCAGGTCAAGACCACCACCGACGAGGGTCACACCGTGCTGGCCATCACGGCGGTCTGCGCGGGGGAGAAAGTGCTCTCCCAGGCCCGAGCTACAGTCCGAACCACCCGGTTGGGAAAGTAGGTTGGCTACCCGTACACTGGTCCGCCGTGGGGTCCGTGACTCCTGCGACGCTGCTTGCGCTCGTAGGGTTGCAACCCGCAAAGGGGTGTAGCTCAATTGGCAGAGCAGCGGTCTCCAAAACCGCAGGCTGCAGGTTCAAGTCCTGTCACCCCTGCGCCTATGGCCTGACCGGCTCCGAGAATGGCACCGCCGAGCAGCGCCCAACGGCGATGCCCGGCCCCACGGAGCCGCGAAGGTCGGCGTGACCGAGGTTCCACGACCGCGACGGAGGGCGAAGTGGCCGAAAAAAATCGGCGCGACGACGAGTTCGCCGACGACCGCCTTGATGACGAGGCGTTCGACGACGCTGTCGACGACGACGCCACCGATGATGAAGAAGACGAGCCGGTTTCCCGGGGCGGCACCGCAACGCGTTCCCGCGTCGCCAAGACCGGCGAGAGCACCAGCAAGCGCACCGAAACCGGCCGCGTGGGGTTCTTTGGGCGGATCGCCCGGTTCTTCCGCGAGGTGGTCGCGGAGCTGCGTAAGGTCATCTGGCCGACCCGCAAGGAACTGCTGACCTACACCGCGGTCGTCGTCGTGTTCGTCGCGGTGATGCTGTCGATCGTGGCCGTCCTCGACTACGGGTTCGCCAAGGGCGTCCTGGCGGTCTTCGGCAACTGAGGCGTCTCCGCACGACGGCGGCGCGACAAACAGACGGAAGTGAATGAGCGTGCCTGAGTACGACGAGACCGGCGAGATCATCGACGAGCAGTCGTCGGTGGCCACGGCGGACACCGACGGTTCGATCGAGGCCGCGACCGGCGACACCGAGACCAGCGACAGCGAGACCAGCGAGGAGACCGCGCTGGTCGAGCCCGACGACAACTACGACCCGGTTGCCGAGTTGCGGCAGAAGCTGCGCTACGCGCCCGGCGACTGGTATGTCGTGCACTCCTACGCCGGCTACGAAAACAAGGTCAAGACCAACCTCGAGACCCGGATCACCAGCCTCGACATGGAGGAGTTCATCTTCCAGGTCGAAGTGCCGACCCGCGAAGAGGTCGAGGTCAAGAACGGCAAGCGCCTCCAGGTGCAGAACAAGGTCTTCCCGGGCTACATCCTGGTCCGGTTGGAGCTGACTCCGGAGTCCTACTCCTGCGTGCGCAACACGCCTGGGGTCACCGGCTTCGTCGGCGCCACCGACCGGGCTGACCGCCCCGCACCGCTGTCGCTCGACGAGGTGCTCAAGTGGCTGGCGCCGGCTGTCGAGACCGAGCAGACCAAGAAGGCCAAGGTCGAGATCAAGGTCCTCGACTTCGAGGTCGGCGACTCGGTCACGGTCACCGACGGCGCGTTCGCGTCGCTGCCCGCGACGATCAGCGAGATCAACGCCGACCAGCAGAAGCTCAAGGTGCTCGTCTCGATCTTCGGTCGGGAGACGCCCGTCGAGCTCAACTTCAACCAGGTCGCAAAGATCTAAAACCGCTGAGTTACGCTTGTACGTCGGCCCGCCGGGGCCGCGCTTGACCGTGCGCGTGCCGTGGCACATCCCCGGCCGAGAGTCCATCAAGCCCAGGAAGAGACATGCCTCCGAAGAAGAAGCTCGTCAAGACCTTCACGCTGCAGCTGCCGGCGGGTCAGGCGACCCCCGCGCCGCCGGTTGGCCCCGCGCTGGGTCAGCACGGCGTCAACATCATGGAGTTCTGCAAGCAATACAACAAGGAGACCGAAGCCCAGCGCGGTGACATCGTGCCGGCGGAGATCAGCGTCTACGAAGACCGCAGCTTCACCTTCGTGCTGAAGACCCCGCCCGCCGCTCGCCTGCTGATCAAGGCCGCTGGCGTGGCCAAGGGCTCCGGCACCCCGCAGTCGGCGAAGGTCGGCTCGGTGAGCCGCGCCCAGCTCCGCGAGATCGCCGAGCGCAAGATGTCGGACCTCAACGCCAACGACGTCGAGCAGGCCCAGCGGATCATCGCCGGCACCGCCCGGTCGATGGGCATCACGGTCCGCGACTGACTTAGTTCGTGGGAGGGCCGCCGCTGACGGGGCCCGCCAACTACCACAGGAGATAGCCAGAAATGACGCAGCGCAGCAAGAGTTACCGCAAGGCGGCCGAGCAGATCGACCGGGACAAGCTCTACACCCCGACCGAGGCCGTCAAGCTCACCAAGGGATCCACCACGGTCAAGTTCGACCCGACCGTCGAGGTCGCGATGCGCCTCGGCGTCGACCCCCGCAAGGCTGACCAGATGGTCCGCGGCACGGTCAACCTGCCGCACGGCACCGGCAAGACGGCCCGCGTGATCGTGTTCGCGGCCGGCGCCAAGGCCGACGAGGCCGTCGCCGCCGGCGCCGACGAGGTCGGCACCGACGAGCTGGTCGCCCGGATCCAAGAGGGCTGGCTCGACTTCGACGCGGCGATCGCCACGCCGGACCAGATGGCCAAGATCGGCCGGATCGCGCGGATCCTGGGCCCGCGCGGCCTCATGCCGAACCCGAAGACCGGCACGGTCACCATGGACGTGACCAAGGCCGTCTCCGACATCAAGGGCGGAAAGATCACCTTCCGCGTCGACAAGCACTCCAACCTGCACCTGATCATCGGCAAGGCATCGTTCTCCGAGGAGCAGTTGGTCGACAACTACGCGGCCGTCCTCGACGAGGTCCTCCGCGCCAAGCCGTCGGCGGCCAAGGGCAAATACCTCCGCAAGGTCGTCTTCGCGACCACGATGGGGCCGGGCGTTCCGGTCGACCCCAACATCGTCAAGAACCTTCGCGAGACCGAAGTCTGAGTTTTCCGCGGGAATCGCCCGTCACCCCCTTTTGGGGGTGGCGGGCTTTTTCTGCTCGGGTCCGTCGTGGGCGCGACCGTCACTCCCGCCAGGGAGGCCAGGTTCGCGGTTGGTAGCGGTCTTGGGCGGGTGGGTGGTGCCTAGATCGACCGTTCGTCGGTGGCTGTGAAGGCGGCTTGGACCGCGGCTGTGGCTTCGGCCTGGGTGACGCCTAGGCGGCGAATGGTTGCGGCGAAGTCCGCGGCGTGCTGGCGGACTATCGCGTCGCGTCTTCCGCCGGCCTGAGGAGCTACCCGGGTGCCGCCGCCGCGCCGGGTTGTCAGCTGCGCCGTGGCCTCCAGCTCCTGGTAGGCGCGTGCCACTGTGCCCGTCGCCAGGCCCAGGTCGGCGGCGAGTTGGCGGACTGGGGGCAGGCGGGTGCCTTCCCTTAGTTCTCCGGTGCCGATCAGGTCGGCGATCTGGTCTCGGATTTGGACGTAGGGCGGCACCGGGTGGGTCGGGTCGATGGTGATCAGCGGGGGTGTGCTCATCGGACGGTCGCGAGTGTCGGGTGTGGATCGGTCTTGATGGTGCCGGGCAGGACGATCCGGGCCGCGTAGGCCACGGTCGCGGCCAAGGCGATGAAGGTGAGCGTGAGCAGCCAGGGGCGGGCTTCGGGCATTGCCGACTCGGCGCAGACCAGGGGCTGGCCGAGGATCGAGTAGGTGAAGTAGGCGGCGCCGGCCAGTGGTGCGGCGACCACGAGGCCCAGGCCCGCGACGACCGAGCGGGCCGTGCCTCGCCGGTATGGCTCGTCGCGGTGTGTCTCGATCGGACGGGTGACGACACGGCGGAGGGCTACCACCGCTGCCGCCGCCGCCAAAGCGACCGTGACGGCGATGGGGATGGCGTAGTACCAGCCGGGCCAGGGGCCGGATTGCGGTGCGCCGCCGGTGAGGCAGCCGATGTGTTGGCCGTCGTTGGCGTAGGGCGCTGTCGCGGTTGCGGACGTGTGCGGCGTCGACGCCGCGCTGGTGGCGACCAGCAGGGCGCCGAGGGTGGCGGTCAGGAGTAGCACGCCGCCCGTCGAGGCCAGTGGCACGTAGTCGAGCAGCCTGCGGCGGGCCAGGCGGGCGGTGCGGATGCCCGTGTCGGGTGGGCGGGGCACTGTTCGGTCGGCCGCCAGCAGGCCGGCGGCGACGAAGACCACCAGCGCGGGCACCGCGAAACCCGCGCGGATGCCTGGCTCGCGGCCAAGCGCCAGCAGAAACGCGGCCAGCAGGCCGCCGGCCACACCGGCCAGGCGCAGAAGACTTGCCATCGACCCTCCTCAGTTGTGTCAGGCGATTGTGACAAGTCACGCCGACTTGTATCAAGGGATTGGTGCAAATTGCGCGGGGTTTCGTTTCTCGGCCCGACGTGGGAGAGTCACCGGCGTGCGTCTTGATGGCGTTTCCTACCGCTATGGGCGGGGTGGCCGGTGGGTGTTGCGCGATGTCTCCGTTGACCTGCCGCCGGGCGCCACGGTCGTGGTGCTCGGGCGCAACGGAGCCGGCAAGTCCACGTTGCTGCAGTTGGTTGCCGGTGTGCTGAAGCCCAGCCGGGGCGCCGTCCGGGAGCGGCCGAAGCCCGTCGGGTGGGTGCCCGAGCGGTTTCCCGCCGATCAGCCGTTCACCGTCGATGGCTACCTCGGTGCGATGGCGCGCCTGCACGGTGTCGCCGAACCGGCCGCCGTCGGGTCCGCCTGGGTCGAACGGCTCGGGCTGACCCCATACCGCGGCACCCGGCTGGCGGAGCTCTCCAAGGGCACCGCCCAGAAGGTCGGGCTCGCCCAGGCGCTGGCCCCGAACCCGCGACTGCTGGTGCTCGACGAGCCCTGGGAGGGGCTCGACGCGGCCGCGCGCGACCTGGTGCCCGAGATCGTGGCGGAGATCGTCGGGCGCGGCGGCACGGTCCTGGTCAGCGACCACCGCGGCGAGACCGGGCGGCTGCCCGGCGCGATCACCTGGACGGTTGCCGAGGGCACCGTCTCGCTCGGCACCCCGGCCGACGAGGAGGGCACCGCCATCATCGAGATCGCCGTGCCCGCCGCCGCCGCGGCCCAGACCGCCGCCGCGCTCCGCCAAGCCGGCCACGACGTGGTCGGCCTCCGCGCCGCGGCCCCGAAGGCGACGGTCTGAGATGGGCGCGCTGGTCCGGATGCGGCTCACCGCGTTCCTGCGCAGCGGGCGGGCCCTGCCCGGCCTGCTCGGCACCCTGGTGGTCGTCGGCATCATCTACGGCGGCGGCAAGTCCGAGGCCGCTGAGGCCTACGGCTTCTCCGCCGTCGCCCTGTTCCCGGTGATCGCGTGGCAGGCCAAGCTGATCCTGGATACCGAGCCCGACGTCCAGCGCCGGCTGGCCGTGACCGCGGTCGGGCTGCGCCGGGAGGTGGTCGCCGGCCTGCTCGCCGCCGGCGTCGTCGGCCTCGCCACGGTGGTCTTCGCGATGGGGCTGCCCTGGCTGATGGGCGGGATCGGAGGACCGGTCGGCACCGGGCTCACCCTCGGCGCCTGGGCGCACGCCGCGAGCCTGGTCGCCGCCGTCGGTCTGGGCGCGCTGGCCAGCCGACCGGTCACCAGATCACCGCTGTACGGGGTCGCCGTGCTGGTCACCGGCTCGGTGCTGGCGATCGTTCTCGGCCTCAACGGCTCGGTGGCGCCCTGGCTCGCGCCGCCGCTGATGGCCGCCGCGCGTACCCTCGCGGACCAGCCCGGCAGTGCCTCGGTCGCGGCGCTGACCGTGCAGGGCGCGCTCTGGACGGCCGTGGTGCTGGCGATCTACGCGCGCCTACGGCGTACCCGAAGCTGATCTTGGATTTGGTGTTGAGTATTTCGGTCGGCTAAGGTAACTGCGAAGTTCCACCAGAGACCGCTGGTCATCGTGCCGTCAGGTGCGATCGAAGGCCCCGCATCGTGGGCGGCCCGCGCAGGCTGGACGGTTCGTGAGTCAGCGGCCCCAAGTCGCCTCCCGCCCCGTGCGCCCTGCGCCGGGGCGTTTTTCGTTGCCGGAGCCAACCAGCTTCGAGCATTTGGAAGGAGGGACATGGCGGACAAGCCGGTTCGGGCCGACAAGGCCACCGCCGTCGCCGCGCTCACCGAGCAGTTCCGTAGCTCGGGCGCCACCGTGCTGACCGAGTACCGCGGTCTGACGGTCTCGCAGCTGACCCAGCTGCGGCGCTCACTGGGCAAGGACGTCACCTACTCGGTCACCAAGAACACGTTGGCCAAGCGGGCGGCGTCGGAGGCGGGCATCGACGGCCTCGAGGGGTTGTTCACCGGTCCTACCGCGCTCACCTTCGTCTCCGGCGATGTTGTGGAAGCGGCGAAGGGTCTGCGCGAGTTCGCGAAGGCCAACCCGCTTCTGATCATCAAGGGCGGCGTTTTCGAGGGCAAGACGATCACGGCCGCTGAGGTCAACCGTCTCGCCGATCTCGAGTCCCGAGAGGTGCTGCTGGCCAAGCTGGCCGGCGGGATGAAGGCCAACCTGGCCAAGGCCGCGGCCCTGTTCCAGGCGCCGCTGTCGAAGACCGTTCGCACGGTCGCCGCTCTGCAGGACAAGCGCGAGCAGGAAAGCGCACCGGTCGCGGACGCGGCCTGAGCGCATCACCGACCCACGATCTACCAGAAGAGGTAAGGAAACATGGCGAAGCTCAGCACCGACGAGCTGCTCGACGCGTTCAAGGAGATGACGCTGATCGAGCTCTCCGAGTTCGTGAAGCAGTTCGAGGACACCTTCGACGTCAAGGCCGCCGCCCCGGTCGCGGTCGCAGCTGCCGGCCCGGCCGGCGCCCCCGCCGAGGAGGCCGTGGAGCAGGACGAGTTCGACATCGTCCTCGACGCCGACGGCGGCAAGAAGATCCAGGTCATCAAGGTCGTGCGCGAGCTGACCGGCCTGGGCCTCAAGGAGGCCAAGGACCTGGTCGAGGCCGCGCCGAAGGCCGTCCTGGAGAAGGTCAACAAGGAAACGGCCGAGAAGGCCAAGGCCAAGCTCGAGGCCGAAGGCGCCAAGGTCACCATGAAGTAAGTTCCACACACGTACGACGGGCGGTGGTCTCAGACCCGGAGTCCTCAGTCGTCGTGCCGCTGACGCGGCACGACGACTTCCGGTCATGGGCCGCCGCCCGTCGGCGTACGCTGGAACCGGATCAAGTTCAAAGACCTGGTCCGACCCGCGTCAGAACCCTTGACGCGGAGTGTGCTTACGGGCACGCTGCTATCAGCAAGACCTTCCGCGCTTGCGAGAGCCACCGGTTGGGTATGGGACACCACACCCCATCGAGGTGCAGAAGACGCGTTCTGAGCGGCCAGGGAGGCGCGATAAGCGCCCCGAAGACACGCTCCGCGGTCTGCTGCGCTTTGGGCTGGACAGCGGTTAGCCGTTCGGCTACACTGCTAGTTTGCCGTGTCTTCCGTCTTTGACCCTGTCCGTAATGTCCATCTGGACATTTCGGGGAGGGCCCGTCGGACTGCACGAACAACGGCCGTTAGTAGCACCACCGGTCCTCGGAAGGACGCATCTTGGCAGCTTCCCGCCCTGCGAAGACCAGTCGCACGTCGAGCGCTTTCGCTCCCCGCCGAATTTCATTCGGTCGGATCACCGAACACCTCGAGGTCCCCAACCTCCTCGCCATCCAGACCGAGTCTTTTGACTGGCTGGTCGGCAACGAGTCTTGGCAGGGCCGGTCGGCTGATGATCCGCACGCCCGCTCGGGTCTTGCAGAGATTCTCGAAGAGATCAGTCCAATTGAGGACTTCTCTGGCACCATGTCCCTTTCCTTCTCCGCACCACGCTTCGACGAGGTCAAGGCCTCGATCGAGGAGTGCAAGGAGAAGGACCTGACCTACTGCGCGCCGCTCTTCGTCACCGCGGAGTTCACCAACAACACGACTGGCGAGATCAAGAGCCAGACCGTGTTCATGGGTGACTTCCCGATGATGACGCCCAAGGGCACATTCATCATCAACGGCACCGAGCGCGTGGTGGTCAGCCAGCTCGTCCGGTCTCCGGGCGTCTATTTCGACAAGCAGCCGGACAAGACCTCCGACCGCGACCTCTCCAGCGTCAAGGTGATCCCGAGCCGGGGTGCCTGGCTGGAGTTCGACATCGACAAGCGCGACACCGTCGGTGTCCGCATCGACCGCAAGCGTCGCCAGGCGGTCACCGTCCTGCTCAAGGCGATTGGCTGGAGCGCGGAGCAGATCCGCGAGCGCTTCGGCTGGTCCGAGCTGATGATGACCACGCTCGAAAAGGACCACATCGCCGGTCAGGACGAGGCGCTGCTCGACATCTACCGCAAGCTCCGCCCTGGCGAGCCGCCGACGCGGGAGAACGCGCAGACCCTGCTCGACAACCTCTTCTTCAACCCGAAGCGGTACGACGTTGCCAAGGTCGGTCGATACAAGTTCAACAAGAAGCTCGAGGTCGACGTCCCGATCAACAAGGGGACGCTGACCGAGGACGACGTCGTCGCCACCGTGGAATACCTCTGCCGGCTGCACGCCGGTGAGGAAGGCTACGAGGCCGACGACATCGACCACTTCGGCAACCGGCGTCTGCGGACGGTTGGCGAGCTGATCCAGAACCAGGTTCGGGTCGGCCTGTCCCGCATGGAGCGCGTCGTCCGCGAGCGGATGACCACCCAGGACGTCGAGGCGATCACGCCGCAGACCCTGATCAACATCCGCCCCGTGGTGGCGGCGATCAAGGAGTTCTTCGGCACCTCGCAGCTCTCGCAGTTCATGGACCAGACCAACCCGCTGGCGGGTCTGACCCACCGGCGCCGGCTGAGCGCGCTCGGCCCGGGCGGTCTGTCCCGTGAGCGGGCGGGCTTCGAGGTTCGCGACGTGCACCCGTCCCACTACGGCCGGATGTGCCCGATCGAGACGCCGGAAGGCCCCAACATCGGCCTGATCGGTGCGCTCTCGACGTTCGGGCGGGTCAACCCGTTCGGCTTCATCGAGACGCCCTACCGCAAGGTCGACAACGGTGTGGTCACCGACCAGATCGACTACCTGACGGCTGACGAGGAAGACCGTTACGTCAAGGCGCAGGCCAACGCTGTGCTCAACAGCGACGGCACCTTCGCCGACGACCGCGTCCTGGTCCGCCGGAAGGGCGGCGAGGTCGACTTCGTCACCGGCACCGCAGTCGACTACATGGACGTCTCGCCGCGCCAGATGGTGTCGGTCGCGACCGCGATGATCCCGTTCCTCGAGCACGACGACGCCAACCGCGCGCTCATGGGCGCCAACATGCAGCGTCAGGCCGTGCCGCTGGTCAAGGCGGAGTCACCGTTCGTCGGCACCGGCATGGAATACCGTGCCGCGGTCGACGCCGGCGACGTGGTCGTGGCCGAGGCCGGTGGCGTGGTCGAGGACCTGTGCGCCGACTACGTGACGGTGCACCAGGACGACGGCCACCGCCGCACCTACCTGCTGCACAAGTTCCGTCGGTCCAACTCCGGCTCCTGCGTCAACCAGAAGCCGGTGGTCTTCGAGGGCGACCGGGTCGAGGCCGGCCAGGTCGTCGCCGACGGTCCGTGCACCGACGAGGGCGAGATGGCGCTCGGGCGCAACCTGCTCGTGGCGTTCATGCCCTGGGAGGGTCACAACTACGAAGACGCGATCATCCTGTCCCAGAAGCTGGTGCAGCAGGACACCCTCACCTCGATCCACATCGAGGAGCACGAGGTGGACGCCCGCGACACCAAGCTGGGGCCGGAGGAGATCACCCGCGACATCCCGAACGTCAGCGAGGAAATGCTCGCTGACCTCGACGAGCGGGGGATCATCCGGATCGGCGCCGAGGTGGTCACCGGTGACATCCTGGTCGGCAAGGTCACGCCCAAGGGCGAGACCGAGCTGACCCCGGAGGAGCGACTGCTCCGCGCGATCTTCGGTGAGAAGGCGCGTGAGGTCCGGGACACCTCGCTGAAGGTGCCGCACGGCGAGACCGGCACGGTCATCGGCGTCCGCACGTTCTCCCGGGAAGACGGCGACGAGCTGCCCCCGGGTGTCAACGAGTTGGTCCGCGTCTACGTGGCACAGAAGCGCAAGATCCAGGACGGCGACAAGCTCGCCGGCCGCCACGGCAACAAGGGCGTCATCTCGAAGATCCTGCCGGTCGAGGACATGCCGTTCCTGGAGGACGGCACCCCGGTCGACATCGTGCTCAACCCGCTCGGCGTGCCGAGCCGGATGAACATCGGCCAGGTCCTGGAGACCCACCTCGGGTGGGTGGCCAAGACCGGCTGGAAGATCGACGGTGACGACACCAAGTGGAAGAAGGCGCTCAAGTCGATTGGTGCCGGCGAGTCCGTGCCGGACACCAACGTGGCGACGCCGGTCTTCGACGGTGCCAAGGAAGAAGAGATCACCGGCCTGCTCAGCAGCACCCTGCCCAACCGGGACGGGGTGCAGCTGGTCGGCGGCTCGGGCAAGGCGCAGCTGTTCGACGGTCGTTCCGGCGAGCCGCTGCCCGACCCGGTCGCGGTCGGCTACATCTACATCCTCAAGCTGAACCACCTGGTCGACGACAAGATCCACGCTCGGTCGACCGGCCCCTACTCGATGATCACGCAGCAGCCGCTGGGTGGTAAGGCGCAGTTCGGTGGCCAGCGGTTCGGCGAAATGGAGTGCTGGGCGATGCAGGCCTACGGCGCGGCGTACGCGTTGCAGGAACTGCTCACGATCAAGTCCGACGACGTCCTGGGCCGGGTCAAGGTCTACGAGGCGATCGTCAAGGGCGAGAACATCCCAGAACCGGGCATCCCGGAGTCGTTCAAGGTGCTGCTCAAGGAGCTGCAGTCGCTGTGCCTCAACGTAGAGGTGCTCTCCAGCGACGGCGTTGCCCTTGAGATGCGCGAGACCGACGACGAGGTGTTCCGCGCCGCGGAGGAACTCGGCATCGACCTGTCTCGGCGAGAGCCGAGCAGCGTCGAGGAAGTGTGAGTCGGAGCCGGGGCCGACAGGCCCCGGCTCCCCCCGCCCGGTAGGTAAAGTGCAACGACAGACTCGAGGGACATAAATTGCTCGACGTCAACTACTTCGACGAGCTGCGCATTGGCCTGGCGACGGCTGACGACATCCGTCAGTGGTCGCACGGTGAGGTCAAGAAGCCCGAGACGATCAACTACCGCACCCTGAAGCCGGAAAAGGACGGGCTCTTCTGCGAGAAGATCTTCGGTCCTCAGCGCGACTGGGAGTGCTACTGCGGTAAGTACAAGCGCGTCCGCTTCAAGGGCATCATCTGCGAGCGCTGCGGTGTCGAGGTAACCCGGTCCAAGGTCCGGCGTGAGCGGATGGGTCACATCGAGCTGGCCGCGTCCGTGACGCACATCTGGTACTTCAAGGGCGTGCCGAGCCGCCTCGGCTACCTGCTAGACCTCGCCCCGAAGGACCTCGAGAAGATCATCTACTTCGCGTCCTACGTTGTCACCAGCGTGGACGCCGAGGCCCGTCACCGCGACCTGTCGACGATCGAGAACGAGATCCTCGCCGAGAAGCGGCAGAGCGAGAACAGCCGCGACTCCGCGGTCGAGGGTCGCGCCGCCAAGCTCGAGGCCGACCTCGCCGAGCTCGAGGCCGAGGGCGCCAAGGCCGACGTGCGCCGCAAGGTCAAGGAAGGCGGAGAGCGCGAGATGCGCCAGATCCGCGACCGGGCGCAGCGCGAGATCGACCGTCTCGACGAGGTGCTCGACACCTTCCGCAAGCTCGACTCCAAGCAGCTGGTCACCGACGAGCTGCTCTACCGCGAGCTGCGCGACCGCTTCGGTGAATACTTCACCGGCGGCATGGGTGCCGAGGCGATCAAGTCTCTGCTGGAGAACATGGACCTCGGCGCCGAGGCCAACCTGCTCCGCGAGATCATCCGGTCCGGCAAGGGCCAGCGCAAGATCCGCGCGCTCAAGCGGCTCAAGGTCGTCGCGGCGTTCCTCAACACCCGCAACTCGCCGCTCGGCATGGTCCTCGACTGCGTTCCGGTGATCCCGCCGGACCTGCGGCCGATGGTCCAGCTCGACGGTGGCCGGTTCGCGACCAGCGACCTCAACGACCTCTACCGCCGCGTGATCAACCGGAACAACCGGCTCAAGCGGCTGATCGATCTGGGCGCGCCCGAGATCATCGTCAACAACGAGAAGCGGATGCTGCAGGAGGCCGTCGACGCGCTGTTCGACAACGGCCGCCGCGGCCGGCCGGTCACCGGCCCGGGTAACCGCCCGCTGAAGTCGCTCTCCGACATGCTCAAGGGCAAGCAGGGCCGGTTCCGTCAGAACCTGCTCGGCAAGCGCGTCGACTACTCCGGCCGTTCGGTCATCGTCGTCGGTCCGCAGCTCAAGCTCCACCAGTGCGGCCTGCCCAAGCAGATGGCGCTCGAGCTGTTCAAGCCGTTCGTGATGAAGCGGCTGGTCGACCTCAACCACGCACAGAACATCAAGTCCGCCAAGCGGATGGTCGAGCGTCAGCGCCCGGTCGTGTGGGACGTGCTGGAAGAGGTCATCGGCGAGCACCCGGTGCTGCTCAACCGCGCACCCACGCTGCACCGCCTGGGCATCCAGGCCTTCGAGCCGCAGCTGGTCGAGGGCAAGGCGATCCAGATCCACCCGCTGGTCTGCACCGCGTTCAACGCGGACTTCGACGGCGACCAGATGGCGGTGCACGTGCCGCTGTCCGCCGAGGCGCAGGCCGAGGCGCGGATCCTGATGCTCTCGTCCAACAACATCCTCAAGCCGGCCGATGGCAAGCCGGTCACCATGCCTACCCAGGACATGGTCATCGGCCTCTACCACCTCACCCACTTCTCGCCTGAGGAGAAGGGTGCGGGTCGGGCGTTCAGCTCCGACGCCGAGGCGCGGATGGCGTTCGACAACGGCGAGCTGCACCTGCAGGCCCCGATCAAGGTCCGTCTCAGGGACTTGATCGAGGTCGACAACGGCGCCGGCCAGCCCAAGTGGGAGGCGCCCGAGGAGTGGGTGCCGGGTCAGCACCTCACGGTCGACACCACCCTGGGCCGGATCCTGTTCAACGAGACGCTGCCCCCGGGCTACCGGTTCGTGAACTACGAGATCCGGCGGGGCCAGCTCTCGGCGATCGTCAACGACCTCGCCGAGCGGTTCCCGAAGGTGGCGCTGGCCGCGACCCTCGACGGGCTCAAGGAGGCCGGTTTCCACTGGGCCACCTGGTCCGGCGTGACGATCGGCATGGAAGACGTCATCCAGCCGCCGCGCAAGTGGGAGATCCTCGAGCGTTACGAGCGCGAGGCGGAGCGGATCGACAAGCAATACCAGCGTGGTCTGATGACCGCCGAGGAGCGTCGCGGCGAGCTCATCGAGATCTGGACCAAGGCGACCAACGAGGTCGCCAAGGAGATGGAAAGCGCGCTGCCGCAGGAGAACCCGCTGTGGAAGATGATCAACTCGGGTGCTCGCGGTAACCTGCTCCAGCTCCGCCAGATCGCCGCGATCCGCGGCCTGGTGGCCAACCCGAAGGGCGAGATCATCCCGCGGCCGATCAAGGCCTCTTACCGGGAGGGTCTGTCCGTGCTGGAATACTTCATTTCCACGCACGGTGCCCGCAAGGGTCTGGCCGACACGGCGCTGCGTACCGCTGACTCGGGTTATCTGACCCGTCGTCTGGTCGACGTCTCGCAGGACGTCATCATCCGCGAGGAAGACTGCGGCACCGACCGGGCGATCACCATGCAGGTGGGCACCAACGGTGCCGACGGCAAGCTGATGGTCCACGAGCACGCCGAGACCGGTGTGCACGCCCGGACGCTGGCCGACGACATCAAGGGTGCCGACGGTTCGCTCGTCGTCGAGCGGGGCGCCGACCTCAACTCGATCATGGTCGACAAGCTCGTGGCCGCCGGTGTCGACACCGTGCGGGTGCGCAGCGTGCTGACCTGCGAGTCGAAGCTGGGCGTCTGCGCGGCCTGCTACGGCCGTTCGCTGCCGACCGGCAAGACCGTCGACGTCGGCGAGGCGGTCGGCATCATCGCCGCCCAGTCGATCGGTGAGCCGGGCACGCAGCTGACGATGCGTACCTTCCACACCGGTGGCGTCGCGGGTGAGGACATCACCCAGGGTCTGCCCCGTGTCCAGGAGATCTTCGAGGCCCGTGTCCCCAAGGGCAAGGCGCCGATCGCGGAGTCTCCGGGTCGCATCCGGATCGAAGACGGCGAGCGCTCGCGGAAGATCATCATCGTGCCGGACGACGGCAGCGAGGAGATCGTCCACGACAAGGTGTCGCGCCGGGTCAAGCTCCGGGCGGGCGACGGCGACCACGTCGAGGTCGGCGAGAAGCTCACCGAGGGCACCATCGACCCGCACGAGCTGCTGCGCATCCTCGGTCCGCGTGCGGTCCAGGTCCACCTGACCCACGAGGTCCAGGAGGTCTACCGCTCGCAGGGCGTGCTCATCCACGACAAGCACATCGAGATCATCATCCGCCAGATGCTCAAGCGGGTGACGGTCATCGACTCCGGCTCGACCGAGTTCCTGCCGGGCGTGCTGGTCGACCGGGCGCTGTTCGAGTCGGAGAACCGCCGGCTCGTCGGCGAGGGCGGCGAGCCCGCCGCCGGTCGTCCGGTGCTGATGGGCATCACCAAGGCGTCGCTGGCGACCGAGTCGTGGCTGTCGGCGGCCTCCTTCCAGGAGACCACCAAGGTGCTCACCGACG
>Ga0193743_1001632_pt1 | contig 16557 bp, 15 predicted proteins | sample L2c2metaG_FD_143038 | JGI IMG/M metagenome (GOLD analysis project Ga0193743, IMG submission 143038) | Soil microbial communities from a riparian zone of the East river system, Colorado, United States - L2c2 | ecosystem: Environmental > Terrestrial > Soil > Riparian zone | place: USA: East River...
CGGGGGCCGGTCGCTAGACAACTCAACCTGCTGGTGGACGTGCGGGTCACGCTAACCGCGCAAGAGCGTCGCGCGAGACGGTGCGCCCGACGCCTGACCTAGAACGATCTCAGCCGGGTTTGACGGCCGTCTGGCGGTCTCGCCAACCTTCCGGGAAAGTCTTTTTGAGATGCCGAAGACGCTCTACTATCGGCCGCGGACAGAGAACAATCGCTGCAAACCTCAGGATTGATAGTTTGTCCACCATCATCAAGTCGCCCCGAAAACGCCATGCCAACATTAAGGTCTCCAGCAAGCTGGCGCCGTGGCTGCGATTATACGTCAAAAACACCAATGCCCGGCGAGAGAAACAGTGTCTCGCTTGTAGTTTGAGCTCTTGACGCAGTGATGCAACGTTGATGCGCTCGTCCGCGATGCGCGATATAAGATTCGCAACCTTCCAACCGTCGCCCAAAACCTGCGCTACACTCAATCTGCATGTCTCCGAATCTTCATGAAAGTTGTAGGTCGCGCACGCTTCGTTGACGAAACCAACTTTACCTTCGAAGAGAAGAGGTGCCCATGCCGCGACATCCGCTGTATGAGGAAAGTCGAGGGGAAACCCTCCTCGTGAACGCAAGGCTTCCGTGCGCACCATAACGCTGCACATCGTAACAGTGATCTGATCGGTCAAAAATTCCAAAAGGACGTCAGTCCCGTTCTGGAGGCCTGATGCAATACGTCTACTGGTGCGGGCCGGTCTGGTTCGCCCCAATGAGGATAAATGAATATCACTCAATGCGACGACGATCGGAACTTGCTGCTCGCCGATAGCGTCAACGCACCGTTCAAGTAACCATGGGGATATCCTGTCGTCATCGGAAATGCAAAAAAGGTATTCACCTCTGGCTGCTGCTAAACATGCATTCCAATTCGGAAGGAGACCGATGTTTGTTTCCTGCGTCAGTACCCGCAACCTTTTATCGTTGAACTCGCGCAGCACCTCGCCGGTATCATCCGGTGAGGCATTATTCGAAACAAGCACTTCGACATTTTCATACGTTTGCGATAGGGCCGACTGAACGCACTCTCTAAGCAATGCAGCCCTGTTGAATGTCGGAATGGCAATCGTAATGAGAGGGCCGCCTGCCGATCCGAATGCAGTTTCTGAGGGAGCCCGAATCATCGTTTGTCATTCCTTACGATCAGGTAGATTCGCTTAGATTTCGCAGTTCGTGGCCAGCGCGGGCGCGGCCAGGACCGTTATCTAAGGCACGGTAATGCCGCAAGCCTGCGGGAAATTGACGACCATCAAGTCGCAAGAAGATCGATTATTGAATTTGTGCTCGGTGACCTGATCTTTGATCCAGGGATGCATAGGAGTCCCAGGTTCCAATATCTGACCAAATTCAGGCTGTTAGACCGTTCGCCGAACGTTCCTATGACGTAACCGAAGGCGAGATTGCAGCAACGTCCTTGCCTGCGCTTGCTTTGCCTGCGCTTGCCGAGCGCAACGCCAATCTCTTACCGACGCCGATCATTGGGCGCTCGACTGCGATATTTGCAACCCATGAGACCAGCACCGACATGCCGTAAAGGCATATAAAAAACGCAAACCCCATTTCCGAGACATGAAGCTTTGCAAATAGGACGAGGACGAAATTCATGCAGAGGACGTGGAGCATATACATGGAAAAAGTGAGGTTGCCGAGCCACGGCAGCGGCTGAAACGATAGAGCTTTCGCCACCGGCTGATTTGGCCGTAGCCAAACACTGGCAATCATAACGCTGGAAATAGCTGAGATGGCTATGTTCCAAACGATCGTTGACGGAAACCAAATCGAAAGAGAGTATGGAACGACAAGCGCCAAAGCAGCGAGGCTGGCTATCGGGTGCCCTTCAAATATCTTTCGAACGGTGTGGTTACGATGCAACCAGAAAGCTAAAGCTGCGCCGAACCCGAGACCGAGATATCCGCGGAGCACAAGGTCATACGAACCCAAAAAGACCACCGTGGCTACGATCAGCGCCGCACTAACGGCGAAAGTCATAAAAGCTGATCGAGCGAATACATAAAGTATGGCCGGCCAAATAAGGTAGAACTTCTCCTCAATGCCGAGTGTCCATGCGTGCGACATGAAAGTGCCTGCCCCGGATGGCGCATATTCGCGATTAAACGTCAGAAGATACACGATGGCGACACGAAGATTGTCTAACTTTTGCCCCGCGTCGCCGGTCACTTTCGACAGGACCAACGCCGCAACGACGTAGAGTATGATCGTCGCGTAATAGATGGGCATGATCCTGAATACGCGCCGGATGTAAAAAGCTTTTAGATTCAGGCCTCCGGTTGAGCGGCTTTGTTCTTCCAACAAAAGCCAGGTGATTAGCCAGCCGCTCAGCGCAAAGAAAATATCGACGCCGATGGTCCCGTTGATGAAGCTCGGACATCCCGGCGTGTGATAAAGGATCGTAAAGATTATACAAATCGCCCGCAGTCCGTCCAACGCCGGCGCATAGTGTTTCTTCAAAGCAAGAACCTCCGCCACAGCCACTAGCCTGACAAAGACAAGAGCGACAGTCTCAAGCCGCCTTACGCGCGCGACATCGCAAGGATGCAATTGTCACACTTGTGATAGTTGATATCCCTCAATTACGATCCGATCTTTTGAACTAAGAGCATTCACGCCCTGCAGATAAAACGAGGGGACGGACTGGCCGCTGGTGACGCTGCGATCTTGACCTTGGGGAAGTCTGAACACGCAGCTTGCCGGCCGGCGAGGTGCCGTCTCTCGCGGTCACGCACTTATTGAGGATTGTCAACTTCGGCCATCAGTAAGACCTATATCCTCGGTTCGTGGGAGCTATTGGTATGCTGTTCAGCTCTTACGCTTTCATATTTTTGTTCCTACCGCTCGCGCTCGCCGGGTATTTCGGCCTGCGTCTCTTCGCGAGCAAATCTGTCACGCTGTTCTGGCTGATCGGCGCATCGCTGACCTTCTATGCGGTGTGGGATCCATGGAACCTGCTTGTGCTGTTCAGCAGCATCGGTTTCAACTTCTCTTGCGGCACCTACCTCGCAGAGCGAGCGCGCAGCAAGAGACCCACAGCGCTTCTGCTCGCTGTCGGGATCGCATTCAATCTCGCTCTGATTGGCTATTTCAAATATTCCGGCTTTTTCGCCACCAATCTCAATGTGGTTTTTGGGACAAATCTTCCCGTCCTTGATCTCGTGCTTCCGCTGGCGATTTCATTCTTCACGTTTCAGGAGATCGCCTATCTGGTCGATTCTTCGCGGGGCGAGACCTACGGATACCGCTTCAAGGACTACGTGCTGATGGTGACGTTCTTCCCGCATTTGATTGCGGGTCCAATCGTCAATCATCGAATCCTGATGCGGCAGTTCATGAGCCCGACGGCATTGAGGATAAGCCCACAAACGCTCGCGCTCGGGATCGGCATGTTCGTGTTCGGCCTTGCAAAGAAAGTGCTTCTGGCTGACGGCATGGCGCCACAGGCTAATCTGATCTTCGACGGGGTGGCGCAAGGAGTGTCGCCGAGCTTCGCCGACGCCTGGATCGGAGCAGTGGCCTATACGCTGCAACTCTATTTCGACTTTTCCGGCTACTCCGACATGGCGATTGGACTGGGGCTCCTGTTCGGGGTTCGCCTTCCGCTGAACTTCAATTCTCCATATCAGGCGACAAGCATCATCGATTTCTGGCGGCGCTGGCACATGAGCCTGTCGGCGTTTCTTCGCGACTATCTTTATTTTGCGCTCGGAGGCAATCACCGCGGGGAAATACGTCGATACGTGAACCTGGCTGTCACCATGCTCCTTGGGGGACTGTGGCACGGCGCCGGCTGGACATTCGTCTGCTGGGGCGCATTCCACGGCCTCGGGCTGGCGATTTGCCATTTCTGGATACGCCTCTTCGGTGCATCAAAGCGGGGTGGCGCAAGTCGATGGGGAACCATGCTTGCCCGCGGTCTCACCCTAATCTTCGTCATATTTGGATGGGTAATGTTTCGTGCAGACTCTATGGGAAGCGCAAGCAAGATGATGGGTGCGATGATCGGGCTGAACGGATTGGATTTCAGCGTCAATGCCGACCGGCAACTGACGGCGCTAATAACGGTGGCGTCGATGGCCCTTTTGATGGCGATCGCGCTGTTTGCTCCCAACTCGCAGCAATGGCTCGGCTACGATCCGCAGCGGCCGGTCGAGGAGGAGCATTCCTGGAGTGCTCGCCTCGCCGCCTACCCGCTGCATGGCGCGGCGTTGGGCTGCCTTCTCGTCTTCACCTTAACGCAAATGTCCGCCGTACAGTCTTTCCTCTATTTCCAATTCTGACATGAGCAAACAATTGATCCCACATCAGCAGGCGACCGACACCGAGGTCGGCAAGCAACTCCACCCACACCGTCGCACGCGCACCTATCTGGCGGCATTGGCCGCGGGGGGAGTTTTGTCGGTAGGGCTGTTTTATGCAACGTTGGGCGCCTTACGTGCAATGGATCGTCTGCCACCACCTCCGGTATCCGGGACGTGGTGCATCGACAGTCGTTTCAACTGGCTGAGAGACAACCGCGGCTGGAAGGATGCAGGTCTTATCGCAGTAGGATCATCCGCGACTTGGCATAACCTCGATTTCAGCGTTATTCCATCCGAAGCGAAGGAGCGGGGCGCCGTCAATGCAGCCCCTTGCTTCCTCACCGTCAACCAGACTGGTTATCTAACTGAATTTCTCGTCGAGCGAGCGTCTAAGCCTGAGACAGTAATGGTGGTCCTCGCACCGCGAGACTTCCAGGGCTGTTCGAGGAACCCGACCGCGTTCTTCGATCCCGATCTCGTCGACCAATTCATTGATGGAAAAGTATACAAGGCGTGGCTTCGCTTCCGCAACTTTCGTCTGAAAGACGTCTTTTTCCATGCGATCTACGCCGACGAACGCCGGCTTCAGATGCAATATGACCAGTTTGGTTCGGGTCCGCTGACCAACGATGAGCCCGACACCGGACATCCGTTCAAGCCCGAACCTCGCTGCTATTCGGAGTTGACGCGCCTCGCGACCTTTCTCGAAGCGAGAGGCATTCAGTTCATTGCCGTGACATTTCCTGTCATGCAGGGGTGGGCCGAGCGTCACGACCGATCCGGGGCTACACAAGCGGGCTTCAAATCCGCGGTAGAATCTGCTCTTGCTCCCACCAAGGCAATTCTGGTCGATGGCATGACTGATTGGCGCGTGCCGGACTCAGCTTTCACGGATCCGGTTCACCTGCAGTGGCCTGAAACCGCGGCCTTTACCCGGTTTGTCTGGAAGGCGGCGCGGCAACGGGGCGCTGATCTGCCACCTTTGAAGGAAGAAGAAAACCATTCGAAGCTTGATGATGGTGACAAAGGAGCTGAAGCAGACAATGCCCTTTGGTCCCCCTGGATAAATGATCGAATGGAATTCAGTGGCGCTGCTGTCCCGGTGAAGAACGTCCAGCGTGCATTGCCGGACAAAGCGGCTCCAAAGGGTCCTTCAGACGTCGCGTCGAGCGAGGTTACAATAACCACACCGATGTTGGATGCTATAACTCAAAATACCCCCGGCTATAGCGAAGGATATGCGGCCGGCGTGCCCAGGACCTACGCGTGGTGCAGCGGCTCGTACAAGCCTCGAGAGACCACCGCGCCGCCTTCCACTTTCACCGCGGTCACGGGATGGGGGGCGGTCTATCCAAAAGCGGGGGCGCCAGCCCATTCGAACCCAGAGGGGAGCATAATAATTGCAAATGCAAAAACCTATGTGCACCTCAGCACCACTCGCGAATGGGTACTGGTACAAAACCAGGCCACAGACGAGATCACCGGAGCTCATTTCGTCGCTAACTTCGCCAAAAATGCAAGCGTCGACATGAGGATGAACGCGCTACCAGACCGCAGCATGGCTTTTGGCATCCCCGCGACCGGATACAATGCTCATTTCTGGATGACCAAGCGAGGTACGTATCCGGCTGGAAGCGTCGATGGTGTGTACGTGCAGATGGACGTGAAGACGGATGATCCGAACGCGAAACTCGTTGCAAACGTTGGAGCCGACTGGTGGCGAGACTCGGACGCCGGATATGTGAACGGTTTCGCCAACAATCCAGGAGCCGGCATGAGCAACTGGGTTGAGCTTTCGACGCGGTGGTCAACCCTTCGCTTCTATTCCTGGAGCGCTTCGCAGCTTCGAGCGAACCCGCCTCCAACGCTCGCCGATTCCACGCCGGAAACAACGCCGACCGTCACCCGACGCCGCACAAACGCTTCAGCGCCTTGCCGATTCCGACCGTACGAACGACTATCGTTATGACGTTCCAGGTTGCTTTGCGCCTGCGAAGTAAAAAATGATTCGGCTCAACGACATCGGCTTTGGTCGTCTAAAAGGCCAATCATTCCAATCATAATGATGCATTCTATAGGCCTTTAGGGCTAATGCGTCGGTTCGACGCACTAGCAATCAAGGGGTTACTGTCGGCAACGGAACCACATTGACGACAAATTGTGTTGCCAGCGTCATTTTTGATTCGGACCTGCGTAATGTGACCGTTTCATCGACACGATGCACAGTTTGTGGGCGGCAACCATCAGGGGAAACAATGGCAACTTCACTCTCGGAAATCATAGCGCAGAACACCGCCGGCCTCAGCGACGGAGTTCCTGTCGGCGTGCCAGCGAGCTGGGACTGGTACAACGGCTTGTTCAAGCCTGCGGGCAATAGCGCGCCCCCGTCCAATTTCACCTCCGTCACCGGCTGGGCTGCCATTTACCAGGAATCGGGAGAACCTGCGTATTCGAATCCGAATGCGAGGGTCGAGGTTGCGAATGCAAGGACTTATGTTCATCTCAGAGCCACGGGCGAATGGGTATTAGTACAGGATCAGGCAACAAGTGGCCTCGGCGGCGCTCATTTCCTCGCCGACCTTTCTGGAAACAGAGCCATTACGATGCCGATGCAAACGCTGTCGAACGGCACCGTAGCCATGAACGCCCCCCCCACCGGATATAACGATCATTTCTGGCAAACCTCGCGAGGGGTCTACGCGGCGGGATCGGTCGATGGCGTCTATGTCCAGATGGACATGAGGGTAACCGACCCGAACCTGAACCTGATTGCCCAAGTCGGGGCTGACTGGTGGAGCAGTGCGAGCGCCGGGTTTGTAGCCGGTTTCAGTAATAATCCGTTAGCCGGCAACAGCAATTGGGTTGAACTCTCGACCCAATGGTCCTCGATTGGCTTCTATTCCGGAAGCACTGCGCAATTTCAGCGAGATCTGCCTCCTACGCTGGTTGGATCCGGGCCGACAACGCCGGATACGCCGGATACGAAGCCGACGATTGCTTCGTTCTCATCCGACAGCGGCACCCTGGGCGACAAGATCACCAATGATTCTACTCTGACGCTGACCGGCACCGCGAGGGCTGGCAGTTCTGTCAATGTGTACGACGGAACGACCCTGCTCGGGAAAGCAACGGCAAGTACGACTGGAGCCTGGAGTTTCACAACCGGACAGCTCTCGAACGCCACCCATAATTTTGCGGCGAAGGCGACGGATAACACTAGCCTGGCTTCGTCCGTCTTGAGCGTGAGGGTGGACACGGTGGCGCCAGCTACACCCAAGATCATCTCGTTCGTGCCGGACACAGGCACTGCGGGGGATGGGATCACCAATGCGAACCGTCTGACATTGGCTGGCACCGCGGAAGCCGGTAGCACCGTCAGAATATTTGACGGTACGACCAACATCGGCTCAGCAACGGCGAATGCGAGCGGCGCCTGGAATTTCACGACCGTCCAGTTGTCGAACGCCACTCACAACTTCACAGCGAGGGCCGCGGATGCCGCGGGCAACACCAGCGCGGCATCGTCCCCGTTGACCGTGAAGGTGGACGGGACGTGGTCGCCGCCGGTGAGCGGCGATAACCTGCTGGTGAATGGGTCGTTCGAGCAGGCCGCTGTATCGGCGAATTGGTTTGCGGGCTTCAGCTCTATTCCGGGCTGGACGGCGTTGAGCGGCGGCACCATCGAATTGTGGAACAACCTAAACGGCGTAAAGGCAACCGATGGGGTGAATTACGGCGAGCTCGATTATCTCAGCGGTCGTGACGGGTTCTACCAGACCGTGAAGACCGTTGCGGGGCAGAGTTACGACCTTTCCTTCGATGCGCGCTCGCGGCCGGACTGGGCAGGCCTGAACTCCTCGATTGAAGTCTTGTGGAACGACCAGGTGGTCGCCACCGTCCCGCCCGGGAGCAACTGGGAAGCGTACCATTTTTCGGTAACCGGCACCGGTGGACAGGATCGCCTCACCTTCCGCGAGCCTGAACGAGGCGCCGCCGACGGGCATGGCGCGCTCTATGACAATGTCAGCCTCGTCGCCGTCGGATCGGCCAGCGCTGCGAAGGTGACTGCGCTTAGCCAGACGGATCAGGCGATCAACCTCGTAACACAATACTCCGCCGCGGCCCTTACCACGTCCAGCTTTGCTTCAGCCGGAGTGCTGAGTCAGGCCGATGCGTCGGCAAGCCTGGCCCAGACACTGGCTAAACCACACTAGCGTACTGGCGTGCCTGACTTGGGAGTATTCCTAAATCAGCGAGAGGCGTGGCCAATCGGAATCCGAGAAGTGCAGCGTCGTGGCGCTGCTCTTTTCGGTTGCGGTTAGGCGGAGCTCGAACTGGAGCATGATCCGGACAAAGCATGCCCTCGGACTTGATCCCCGGGGGGTAGGAACCGGCTTTCCCCAGGGACAAACGCGAAGCGTTGGCCCGCAGATCATGCTCAAACAAGAAGGTAGGGCCAGAATCTGATTCAACCTTCAGTTGAATCAGATTCTGGCCCACCAGCAACAACGCGGCGGCAGTGCCATAGGCCATACCTGCTCACGCCTGCTGAGGTTACAGTTTCAGTCGGAATAGTGCAGCCATGTTAACGTGTCCTTATAGTCAGCGGATTATCGCTTCGAACCGTATCCCGCAGCTAAACAGGCAGGGCAGGATGAACTGCGAACGTCTGAAACGACTGGCCACACTCCTGGACGACTATCGCGACGGTTACGCACCTCGCTTCGACCTTCAAAGCTGGGGTGAATGCGAGATACAACGGGGCGGGTTTCTTTGGCTACGCCAGCATACTTGCAACACCGCGGCGTGCGCTGTCGGCCTTGCTTGCGGTTCAGGTGTCTTCGCGGAAGATGGCCTGTCTTATGATGAAGATGAAAATGGCGGACTGACGCCGGTGTTCGGCGGCGTCGAGGGCTGGAACGCGGTGAAATCCTTCTTCGATCTCAACCAGGTTCAGGCTGTTGGACTGTTTGCTGAACATTCCTATGATGTGACCGAAGGCGAGGCAGCAGCCAAAGCCGTAGCAGCACGAATTCGCCAGATGATCGCCGTGCCCCATTAGTCGGCGCAAGAAGCCCAAGACCGGTGAATTTGCTACTGCGCCGAGCGAAGGTATTGGACGGCCCGAACGAAGCCAATGCCGACGAGACCTCCAGCGGCCTTCACGAGGAAGTCGAACAAACGGCCGTGACGGTGAAGAGTCTCAATTTGAGCCAGTTCGAACAATCCTGCTGCACCGACAAGCACCAAGAGAATTAGAAACAGGCGATCAACATACGCGGTGGCAAAAACGACGCCCGCGCCGGCCCACGCAATGAGGCGCTCTAGATTGACGGGCAGCCACGTCTCGGGCCGTTGCGAGATCGGCCCAATGGTCACTGCAGCTATAGCTGCCAATAGCGCCCAAGCTGTAAACCGAAGCACCGTTCTCCACGGGGTTGGCATCAGAGGCCCTTGGGGTTGAAACCGATCCGCGAGGGCTGGAAGCAATTTCAGCAACGCAACACGAATGGCGGCAACAAGCGATACCGGCCTGCCCGCGGGTTCCGCAGACACCGAGTTAGTCCGCGTGTTTCGATGGAACTGACGGTGGACCTTGGAGAGACACAGCGGCAAGGTCACGATCGTCATTTTGTCGCAGAGCGGACAGCGACTTCACGTCAATGGCTTTGGGTTTGTGCCCCTTGCTGGCAACTCCGAGTTCACGCGGAAGCAGCGCCGGCGTTATCGGCGTTCCGCGCTTGCGAAAAACCGGCTGCACCGGCCGGCCCACGAGATGGACCTCGGGCCCGTCCTCCAGCGCCCGGCGATAGACGCCGAGCGCGCCGTCGATCGCTTCGACGGTCCGGTCGATATCGTCGTTCGAATGCGAATAGCTGACCACCAGCGAGGGGGCGAGCAGGCCGCGGCGGATGGTCTCCTGCAGGAACAGCGTACGGAAGACCTGTGACGCCGCGCCGTCGCGGTCACGGCAAGCGTAGACCAGATTGGCAGGTCGGCCGGCGAGTTGGAAATGGCCACCCAGGCTGTGGCGAGCCACGGCCGATTCAATGCCGGTCTTCAGTCGCCGGCCTTGCCGGTCCAATGTCTCGACCACTGGCTCGCTGCGATAGACCTCCATCACGGCCAGTGCCGCCGCAAGTGCGTGAGTCTCGGCGCCGTGCGTCGTTGACAGCAGAAATACGCGATCACGATCATGGTCGAGGCCACCGAGCCGCATGATCTCACGCTTGCCGACCAGCGCCGAGACCGCGAAGCCGTTGCCGAGCGCCTTGCCAAATGTCGAAAGATCCGCCTCCACGCCGTAGTGGCGTTGGGCCGCGCGCTGCGGCCACCGAAAGCCGGTGATCATCTCGTCGAAGATCAGCAGCGCACCGTTGCGATGGCACAACTCCCGGAGCCCGGCCAGATATCCGTCGGCGGGCTCGACGTCCTTGGCGGCCTCCATGATCACCGCGGCGATGCGTCCAGGATGGGCGGAAAACAGCGCCGCTACCCCAGCGAGGTCGTTGTAGCGAAAAGTCAGTGTCAGTCGCGCTACATCCTGTGGGATGCCGGTATCCATAGGCGTCGTGGAGATCGCCCAGTCGTCATAGGAATAGAACGGATGGTCCGCGCACAGTGCAACGAGGTCGCGGCCGGTATACGCACGGGCGAGGCGGACGGCGGCAGTGGTGGCGGTCGAGCCGTCCTTGGTGAACTTCACCATTTCCGCACCCGGCACTACCTCAAGTAGACTCTCCGCGCACTCCACCTCCAGTGGCGAGGGCCGTGTGAAATTGGCGCCGCGCTGCATCTGCTGGACGGCAGCGGCAACTACTGCGGGAAAAGCGTGGCCAAGCCCGATAGCGCGCAAGCCCATTCCGTATTCGATGAATGCGTTGCCGTCAGCGTCCCAGACGTGGCAACCAGAACCTCTGGCGATGAACCCGGGCGCCAGTACCGGATATTGATCATCGCCCTTTGCATAGGTATGCGCCCCACCGGGTATGACGGAATGTGCGCGAGGACGCAGTGCATCGGAAACAGCGAATTGACCTTGGGCTTCCTTACTTTCGGACACTACGGCCCGTTCAACTTGCTCTGCCCACATTGAACTCAACGCCCCTTGTTATTATGCCCAGGAAAAGGCCTCTATTATGCCAGCGCCTACTGGAAAACATTTTCTGAAGCTATTTTCCGCTTAACAATTTAGCGAAAGTTGAGATATCTCAAGTCCGCCACAATTATGCCGCGCTGCACATCAACTTGGTTAACGTTCGGGCAGCGGCTGGCTGGAATCAACTCACGCATGCGCTCCGCCTTTGCTCCTTAGCGAAGCCCCGGGAAGGACCAAAGGCTAAAACACCCTCTAATTGTGCCCTAAACATCCCTGTACGAAGAGTTGGAGGCGTTTGGCCATAATCCCGCCGCCGAATCAGTGAGCACTCCGTCTTTTACTCATGGAGAGCACCACAGTGGCAGATTCGAAGGCGACATTGGACAAGATGATGGCGGCCATGAACGGCCCCGGCGACAGCGCGAAGCTTTCAGTTGCGGCAGCTAAAGCATTGAAGAAGGCCACGCTGGCCAAGGTAATGGAAGCCAAGAAAATCGAAGCGGCGAAAAAGCAGTCCGCCAAGATTATTCCGATGAAGAAGCCCGCAGCAAAAGCCACTTCGAAAAAACCCGCCAGGAAGACCGCGGCTCCTGTCAAAAAAGCAGCTGCGAACAAGAAGGTCGCCCGCAAGACGATGAAGACGGGAAAAAAGAAGACCCGCTAATCTCCCGCACCCGCTCTGAAAGGCCCTTACAGCGATGTGAGGGTCTTTTGCGTATCACAGCATCAACCGCCGAACGGTCCGTGCTCGGTTGTGAATGCGTAGTCGTCGATCTTTCCGTTGTTGAAAGCGCCCTGCTCCGCCATCACCAATGCGGTGTCGGAGGACGCGCCCAAGCCGTTAGCCCTTCTTTACCAGCGGGCAGGCGCTGTCCTTGAGGGAACGAAACGCCTCGTCGCCGGGGATCACAGCGCGAAGCTTGTAGTAATCCCATTCGCCTTTCGATTCAGACGGCTTTTTGACTTCATAGACGTACATGTCGTGTACCATCCGGCCATCTTCACGAATGCGGCCGCCTTTCGCAAAGAAATCGTTGATCGGCATCTCACGCATTTTAGCCATCACGGCTTTCGCGTCGTCAGTTCCTGCCGCCTCGATGGCTCTTAGATAATGCATGGTCGAGGAATAATCCCCCGCGTCGCCCATATGAGGAACACGCTTCATCCGCTCGCTAAACCGCTTCGACCACGCACGCGTTTCATCGTCACGATCCCAATAGAAAGCATTGGTGAGGATCAGGCCCTGCGCAACTTCAAGCCCGAGACTCTTGATATCGGTGATCCAGACCAGAAGCCCCGCGAGAGTCTGGCCGCCTCGCTGTATGCCGAACTCCTGCGCTGCCTTGACGGCATTGACAAAGACCGTGCCGGAGCCTGCCAGCCCAACCACCTTTGCGCGCGACGCCTGCGCTTGCAGGAGGAACGAGGATTGATCCGAGGTCTCGATCGGATAGCGCGTTGAACCTACTACCTGACCGCCGAGTGCCTTGACGACCGCCGATGTATCGGCTTCGAGCGCGTGACCAAACGCATAATCTGCGGTGAGGAAATACCAGCTCGTTCCGCCGGCCTTCATCATCGCGGTGCCCGTGCCTTTTGCCAGCGAATACGTATCGTAGGCGTAATGAATGCTGTTCGGCGTGCAGGCGTCACCGGTCAGCCGGGAAGAGCCCGATCCGTTGACGATGGCGATCCTGTTTTTTTCCTTGGCCAGTTGGCCCACGCCCAAGGCAATCGACGAGTTGATAAGGTTCGCAATCATGTCGACCCTTTCGACGTCAAACCATTTGCGCGCGATCCCTGAAGCAATATCAAGCTTGTTCTGATGATCGGCGACGACGAGTTCGACAGGCTTGCCAAGGACTTTGCCGCCGAAATCCTCGATCGCCATACGCACGGCGGTGACCGCGCCTTCGCCGGATTCATGCGAGAACTGGCCGGACATATCCGTCAGCACCCCCACCTTCACCACATTGTCGGATAGGCCGTCGGCAACAGCTGCTGCCGATCCCATCCCCATGATTGCAGCCAGCGAAATAGCCAGCGCGGTTCGACCAACGGTTACCATGACGCACCTCCCCTGCTTGATCCGACAATGCGGGGCGATTTTCCGCCCAATTATTATAACATGCATAACTAGACTTACTTTTTTTCGTAAGTCAATCCGGGTGGTGTAGTATGTCGCAGTGACGCGGCACTTCATCCCGCCAAAGGTGACAGCATGACGATCAGATTGCGCGGCGCACAGTGCGGTCCCGCAGGACTGATGCAATCGTAATGGCGCGTTCAGCAACGGCCAAAATAGCGCGAGGACAGCCGTCATCGACGGCCGCCACGCCGCAACGCGCGAACAGCGTCAACCCTGCCCGGGGTGAACGAAACTGCTCTGTCGCGCGGACCCTGGACATTGTTTCGGACGCCTGGGCATTTCTCATCATTCGCGAAGCCTTCTTCGGCACCCAAACATTCGAAGCATTCCGCTCCGCCCTCGAGCTTCCGCGCGCCACCCTGACCGACCGGCTGAGAAAACTGACACGGCTGGAGATTTTCCGGCAGGTTGCGACCAACGTCGGACAGCGCAAGGAGTACCGGCTCACCAAAATGGGCTTTGATCTCTATCCCAGCTTCATCGCTCTTATGCAGTTTGGCGACCGCTGGCTGGCTGCCGGAAAACGTCCTCCGCTTGTGCTCGTTCATAGCACTTGCGCTTGCGAGAGCCGTCCGATTGTCGCCTGTTCCGAATGCTCATCCGAGCTCGAAGCAAGAGCGGTTCAGTATCGCGACGGACCCGGTGCCGGCCGCAAACCCTCAAAGCCGGGACGGAATACAAGGCGTGCGTCGGACGGAAGTCGATTCACATTGGGACGACCAAGTTCTGTCTCCCGCGCCCTCCAGATCATTGGCGACAAGTGGAGCTTCATGGTCGTTCGCGAGGCCTTTTTCGGTAATCGTCGTTACGACAGAATCCAGTCGGAGTTAGGTATCGCTCCGAACATCCTGACCGACCGGCTGTCCCGTCTTGTTGCACAGGGCGTATTTCACCGGCGTCTCTATCAGCATGCGCCGGAACGTTACGAATATCTGCTGACCGACATGGGCCGGGATCTCTACGGGCCATTCGTTACGATGCTTGCATGGGGGGATCGCTGGCTCTCGAAAGGAAAGCCGCCATTGCTGCTGCGTCATTCGAAGTGCGGGCATGATTTTCATGCCTCGGTGATCTGCAACAAATGCCACAAGCCCATAGTCGCCGCCGACATGCAATACAAGTTGAACTACGACCCCAGGGATTACGGAGCACTGGGACCACGATCCATCACCTAGAGCTTTTCCGTTTCGATAGAATCGAAACGGAGCTCTATGCCGGCGGGAGCACTCGCGGCAAGGCCGCTCAACTTCCTTTCAGCGCTTCCACTAACTTGAAACGCATGATCTTCCCGGATCCCGTGCGCGGAATTTCCGAAACGATATGGGTCGCCTCGGGAATTTTGTAGGACGACAGGCTTCTCCGGCAGTGCACAAGCAGCGACTCCACGTCAAGCTGCCCCTGTTCGGCGACAACAAACAGATATGGCACTTCGCCCAGCGTCGCATGCGGCACCCCGACCACTGCGCAGTCGATCACCTGTGGATGAAGAATTGCGACTTCCTCGATTTCGGCGGGCGCGATGTTCTGACCACCCCTGATGATCAGTTCCTTGATGCGTCCCGTAATGGTGAGATAGCCGTTCGGATCGGATTTCGCGAGATCGCCGGTGTGATACCAGCCTTTTCGCAACGCCGCCGCGGTTTCCGCAGGTTTGTTATGGTAGCCCTGCATCAAATTGGGGCCGCGAACAATCAACTCGCCCTCGGAGCCGATCGGCAGATCCTCCAGCGTCGTCGGATCGACAATTCTTGTCGCGAGACCCGGCACTGGAAGACCGCACGACCCCATCGAGCGAGTCCCGCTGGTCCAGTTCATGGTGACCATCGTCGACGTTTCGGTGATGCCATAGCCGTCAAGGAGCGTTGTCCCGAAACGCTCCTCGAAGGTCCGGTTCAGGGCAGCCGGCATGATCGCGCCGGCAGAAATGCATAGTCGCGTGGCCCCGAGCTGATTGACTCCGGCTTCCTGCGCACGTTGCAGCAGATAGTGAAACATCGTCGGCACGCCCGGAAAAACCGAATAGTTTCCGGACTGCAGCAGCTCAAGCGCCTGTTGCGGCGAAAACCGTTCCAGGATGTGCTCACTGGCCCCGACGGCCAGCACGCTGAGCACCGAAAGATTCAGGCCGTAGGAATGGAACAGGGGAAGCGGAGACAGGACAACGTCTTTGTCGCTCAGATCGCAGATCGGCGCCCAACACGCCGCGGCAATCCATAACATCCCGCGGACCGACAGAAGGACGCCCTTGGCGCGGCCGGTTGTGCCGGACGTATAGATGATGAACGATGCGCGATCGATGTCGGCCGGATCTGGCACGATGTCTGCAGTGCCCTGGGCAAGTTGGTCCAGGCTCAGGCCGGCTTCCCTGGCGCCGGCACCTGCGAACAACAGCGAAACCGGGCCATTCAATCCGGCTGCCAGCTTGTTAATGAGCTCGCTACGGGCAGGCGTCGTTATCACCGTACGGCAATCGGCATCGGACAGCCGATACGCGATCTCCGCTTCGGCTGCGTCATAGCTGATCGGCACTATGACGGCGCCCAAACGCAAACCGGCGAAGCAGGCTTCGATCCAGTCGACTCCGTTCGGGAGATATAGGGCTACTCGATCGCCTTCCCGCTGGCCCGTCCTTGACAGGCCGGCGGCAATCGAAGCCGTACGAGTTGCGAGTTGTGAATAGGTGACCGACCTTACGGCATCCCAGTAAGCGACCTTGTCAGGCCGCTCCTTTCGGTGCCGCTCAAGCAGCTCTGATATTGGCGCAATCAGCCCCGTATGCAGCATCATTCCCTCCGGCCGTTCAGACCATGCTAAAACCGCCGCTGATGCTGATCACCTGGCCCGTGATCCAGCTGCCCGCATCCGAGGCAAGAAGGGCGACCATGGGAGCGACGTCCGACGGCTGGCCGAGACGGCGGATCGGATACGCCTTGACCAGCTTGTCGTAATTCGCAT
>Ga0193743_1001633_pt1 | contig 16549 bp, 14 predicted proteins | sample L2c2metaG_FD_143038 | JGI IMG/M metagenome (GOLD analysis project Ga0193743, IMG submission 143038) | Soil microbial communities from a riparian zone of the East river system, Colorado, United States - L2c2 | ecosystem: Environmental > Terrestrial > Soil > Riparian zone | place: USA: East River...
ATGTAGATGACCGGCAAGGCCCCTTCTCGCCGCAAGCCTTCAATTTCAAATTCCAACGCGAAAGGGCCAAATACCTTGGCGTGCCTGGGGAGCTCGGCCTCCGAAAGCTCGGTGAATGAAATCCGCGTTTGGGGTATGAGAATAGGTGACGGACTTGCGAGCCATCTGCTCGCTTCCCTCGCTCGGAATAGCGAAATTCGCCGTGAACGCTTATTCCTCCGATACCAACAAAAATACCAACAAAACGGACGGCTGCAGTGAGCACACGGAATTTGGGATATACTCAAATTCCGCTTCCTGCCGCGAACTTTTACGTGCGTTTTCAATGCGCCGCGAAAATTTCCTGAAAACCGAGGGAATCGAACTAGTGCCGTAACCTATTGTTATTGCTTATGTTTATTGCTTGGTGCCCCTGGCCGACAATCGCCTAATACTATAACCAATTGAATTTGAAATAATTTCAGCCGCCGATTGCTACCGATACCAACAGAAATACCAACAAGCTGACGCACGCCATTAGCTGGCAAAAATAACGCATGCCAAGCAAGGTCGCGAGATGCGTGACAGTTCGCTTACCAGCCGAGGTAAAATGTAGACCTCGGCAATGTCTGACATCGCCACTTTGAAGGTTCGCTCGGTTGAACGCGGATCGAATACGACACCGCTTTGCAAGGTACGATTGAGAAGTTCGAACGCCTGGTCAAGAGGCTCGTGCAAGCGAACAGCTGCATCCGTCGGAAGCATTCGATTTGCCACCCGTACGAACAGCGGATCGCCGAAACGCTCCCTCAATCGCCGCAGAGCATGGCTAATGGCCGGCTGGGTCAGACCGAGGCGGTCACCCGCGGCAGTCAGGCTACGAAGATCCCAAATCGCGAAGAAGACGCGCAGTAGATTGAGGTCAAGGTGACTATCAATTCGGCATGCAGAGATTTAAAACTATGAATCTCACGTAGTGCCAGCCCGCCGCCGTGGTGGGTCTCAGGTTCGAGCCTTGGTGCGCCCGCCAAGCCAAACCAAGCGCCTGCAAGATGCGTCCACAGCCCCATTCGGGCAAACTCGGTCAGCGGCAGCCTTGCTGGAGCCGCAGCTCTTCGTCGAACGCAGCGGGCGACGAGAGGGAGCGCACCAAGGATGATTTGACGCTGGCCACGTGATCGCGCATCAGCATTTCCGCGCGCCAGGCCTCGCGGCCGATGATCGCCTCGAAGATGCGGTGGTGATCGTCATGGCGGCGGCGAACGTCCCGTTCCTCGAATGCCACGATGTATCGCGGTGACGACACCGGCACCTGCTGGCAGAGATAGACCGTCTCGCCGAGGAGCCGTGAGCCAGCCGATCCGTGGATCGTTTCGTGGAAGCAGGCATTGATACGGCTGTATTGCGAGCGGTGGTCGTCCGTGATCTGGCCGTTGCGAAGCAGGTCATCGCCGTCGCGCAACGCTTGTTGAAGCGTCGCGACCTCGCGGACGTCCAGCCCGCGCTCGGCACTGAGCCGCGCGGCCAGCCCCTCCAGCACGGCGCGAACCTCGTAGGCGCTGATCACTTCGCTAATCGAGTATTCCCGCAGCGTGTAGCCGCGGTTCGGCGTGTAATCGAGCAGGCCTTCCGATGCCAGCTTCTGAAGGGCGGCGCGAACAGGGGTGCGCGAGACTCCGAGCCGCGCGGTCAATTTCACCTCGTGCAGGCGTTCGCCTGCCTGAAATTCACCCGCAAGAATGGCCGCGCGCAGCGCTTCGACGACGGATTCGAAGCGCGTGAAGGACGATGTTTCGGAAGGGTGCGAATTGGTCATTCGGGTCTCAATTGCATGGCTCTATTGTATACACTCTCGGCTTAGAAAGAAAGAATTCACCTGAATTTAGCCAGCCAAATGACATTAAAGCGCACAGTTTTCACGCATTGAATTTCGACCATTGTAAAATGTATACATTATTTTTGACTCCGGCGCCAAATGTATTGCAGACTGCCGACGGACGCTCTCACAGGTCATCGCACCTCCACGAGTCCAAAAGGAACTGTCTGCATGAATCTCGGCGTCGATCATCCCAGGGCCGCCATCGTCGCGATCGATCTGCATCGTGGTCATCTCGACATGGAAGTCGCGACCATGCCGACCTCGCCGGAGGTCGCAAGACAGGTGATCGCCGCCAACAAGCGTCTGTTCGACTGGGCGCGCGGCGCGAACATGCCGGTCATTCACCTGTTGACGCAGTATCGCGACGTCACGGAGATCGCTTCCAATCCGTTCTGGCGCACGCGCGCCGAAGACCCCACGAATACGCGCAAGGACGTGCTGCGCCACAACATCGCCGGCATGCCCGGCGTTGAGATCATCCCCGAGCTCCATGATCGGGAGCGCGACTTCGTGGTCGATACCAAGAAGCGCTACGATTGCTTCCTTGGCACCGACCTCGAGTTCACATTGCGGGCGCACGGCATCAACACGCTGCTCATTACCGGCGTAAACACCAACTCCTGCGTGCTCGCGACGACGACCGCTGCCAATGTGCGCGACTACGCCGTGATCGTCGTGAAGGATTGCGTCGAGACGATGGACGGGCCGGCGCTGCACGAGGCGGGCCTGCTCTGCATCAAGACCGCATTCGGACTCGTTCTGGATACCACCGAGATCATGGCGCTGAATATTTTCGCGGCGGCAGACAAGAGCGCTGCTTAGGACGTCGCATGATTTCGTGCCTGCATCTGCCCGACCTTTCCTGTTCCGACCGCGACTCCCGTAACGCTGCCGATTGAGGCGTAACCTCCATGCAAATCGACATTCATAGCCACGTCATTCCTGATCGCATTGTCGCGGCGATCGCAGCCAATCCCAAGCGCTTCCGGGCACGTGTCGAGGGCGAGGTGGCCGCACGCAAAATCATTCACGACCAGGGATACGTCTATCCGCTGTTTGAGGAGTTTCGCCGCGTCGAGGCCAAGGTCGAGGCCATGGATCGCAAGGGTATCGATATCTCCGTGATCTCGCCGGCGCCGCCGATGTTCTATTACTGGGCCGATGCCGATTTAGCGCTCGAAGTCGCCGGTCTCGTTAACGACGGTGTCGCCGACATGGTCGGCGCGAACCCTGCGCGGTTGCGCGGCATGGCGACGGTGCCGATGCAGCACCCCGACGCCGCAGTCGCGGAGCTGGAACGCGTCGTTCAGGCTTACGGCTTCAAGGCGGTCGAGCTCGGCACCTCCATCGAAGGCGCACAGCTTGCCGAGGAGCGGTTTCGTCCGCTGCTGCGGCGTGCTTCCGAGCTCAACGTCTTCGTGTTTGCGCATCCATATTATGTCGGCGCCAAGAGCGGTCTCGAAAACTATTATCTCACCAACCTGATCGGCAATCCGCTCGACACCACGGTGATGCTCGCCAATCTCATGTTCTCCGGCCGGCTCGACGAATTGCCGGACCTCAGAATCGTGCTCGCGCATGGCGGCGGCTTCATTCCCTACCAGATCGGGCGGCTGGTCCACGGGCATAAGGTGCGCAGCGAGACCAATGCCATCAGCAAATCCTCGCCGAAGGAACTGCTGAAGCGGATCTATTTCGACAGCCTCGTGTTCGAGCCGCAGGCGCTGCGCTATCTCATCGATCTCGTCGGAGCGGATCATGTCTGCATCGGCACCGATGCGCCATTCGATATGGCCGACACTGATCCCAAGGCCACGATCGATGCGGTGCCCGGGATTACGCCGCTGGAGCGTCAGTGCGTCTGCTGCGGCACGGCGCTGAAGCTGCTCTGCGAAGCTTGAACCAGGGAAAGAAAACAAGATGACCGAATTAATCGGTAAGAGTGTCCGCGGCCGGTTGCCCTACACCCCGATCCACCGCAGGCCCGCGCTCAAGCTTCCCAACAATGCGCGGGTAGCGGTGTGGACCATCGTCAATGTCGAGAATTGGAGTCCGACCGCGGCGATGCCGCGCGCGGTGCTGCCGCCACCGATGGGGCAGCCGCTGCTTCCGGACGTTCCGAATTGGGCCTGGCACGAATATGGAATGCGTGTCGGCTATTGGCGTTTCATCGAAACGCTTGGCAGTCGGAATCTGAAGGCGACCTTCGCTCTCAACGGCTCGGTCTGTGAGCTCTATCCGGAAGCATGCGAGGCTGCCCGGGACGCCGGCTGGGATTTCATGGGGCACGGTTTCGTGCAGAAGCCGATGCACAGAGTCGAAGACCAGAAAGCGGCGATAACAGATACGATTGCGGCGATCAAGAAGTTCACCGGCAAGCCGCCGCGCGGCTGGGAAAGTCCGGGGCTGACCGAGACCGACGAGACGCTCGATTTCCTCGCTGAGGCCGGTATCGAATATGTCGCCGATTGGGTTCTCGATGAGCAGCCAATCACCTTGAAGACGCGTCATCGCGACATCGTCTCCGTTCCCTACACCGTCGAGATCAACGATGTCGTGATCAGCGCGGTGCAGCAACAGCCCTCGGACGAGATCTTGCGCCGCGGCCGCGATCATTTCGACCGGCTTTACCTCGACGGCGCCAAGGCGCCGCGCGTCATGGCGATTTCCATCCATCCGTATCTAACGGGCGTGCCGCACCGGATCAAATATCTGGAGATGCTGTACGACTACATTCTCGGACACGAAGGCGTGGTGATGTGGACGGGCGCCGAGATTCTCGACTGGTATCGCTCGCAGGTGCCGGCATAGGCGATCGTCGGGGTATTCAAGTGGCTTGAATGGAGGGCAATCGGCGCTGTTGCAGGATTTAGAAACTCGGCGGCGTGTTGACGATGATCAGCTTGGCGTGGCCGTCGCCGCCGTTGCGATATCCGTGCGGCTGCTCGGATCGATAGCAAATCGAATCGCCGGTTTTGAGCAGGAAGCGCTCGTCACCGACGATGAACTCGACCTGGCCCTCGAGAATGTAGGCGACTTCCTCGCCTTCATGCGCGACGAGGCCACCGCCGCTACCGCCCGGCGCGATATTGTGGATGCTGCCTTGGAGAAGGTGGGATTGATGATAGGGGATCAGTCGTTCGAGCGTCAGTCCGGGGCCGTTGCGCAGCGGGTCCGCCTGCACGATGGGGCGCTCGCCGCCGCGGGATACCAGACCATTCGGCTCGGCGGGCTGCGCAAACAACTGCCCGACGGTCAGGCCCATTGCTTCCGCTATGCGGCACAGCGTCTTCAACGACGGAACGGCGCGACCGTTCTCGATCTTCGACAGCATGCTCTCGGAGCACTCCGCCTTTTCGGCAAGGTCGCGCAGCCGCAATCCCTTGGTCATGCGCGTATGCCGCAGCTTCACGCCGAGATATTGATTTGGGCCGCTTGGCAGATCGGCTGCCTTCACCGCCTTCTTCTCGGCACGGTTCATCTTCTTCAGCATTACTCGTCCATCTCTGCAGCGGCTCTCACGCCACTGAATTCAACCGCGCCTTGCAAAGCTCAGGAGTCGCGGCCTCCGGGTATTAGCCAACGATAGCGCGGGGCGAAAGGCTCGGTTGCCCAAAATGAAAGCAATAGTGAACAAAATTCAAGCGACTTGAATGGATAAAAAAACCTGCTAGCGTCCCGTGCGCGCGTGCCGACAAAGCCATCGACGCGCGTGAAAAAAGAGAAAAGGGAGTTGCGGCTGACATGGCGGAAGAGCTTCTGATCGATCAGGTCACGGACGTGACGCACGGCGTCTACCAGCCCTATGGCTGGCACCATTGGCCGAAATTTCCGTGGATGAGCTACCAGTTCCGCCGTGCGTTGGGTGAAACGCAGGAGGGCGGCGGCGCCGTCTCCGAATGTTTCCTCGCCGCGAGCCGCATGATCCCCGGCGACAAGGAGAGCTGGCACCGCGAATGGAAGCGAATTGCGGATTTCAACCAGGCCCGCGGTGACGAGGAGTTCGGCAAGGGGCACGTCCGCACCGCGATGAACTGCTGGCTGCGCGCGGCCAATTACTATCGCCACACCGAGTTCTGGCTCGAATATTCCGATCCGCGCCGCCTCGAAGCGTTCACCGACATGGAGGAATGCTCGCGAAAGTTTATCCAGAACCTCAAGCCGGCGGGCGAGGTGCTGCAGATTCCCTATGAGAACGGCAAGACGTTGTTCGCCTATTTCGTCCGCGCGCCGTTCGACACCGGCAAGCAGCCGGTCCTCATCTGCATGGGAGGTCTGGACTCGATCAAGGACGAGATGTGGTTCATGCAGGCGCATGGCGCGCTCCAGCGCGGCATCTCGGTTCTGATGATCGACGGCCCAGGGCAGGGCGGCACGCTGCGTCGTCACAGGATTCCGACCCGGCCGGACTATGAAGTGCCGATCGGCAAGTGCATCGACTATCTCCTGACGCGCAAGGACATCGATCCGGCGAAGATCGCGGTCTGCGGCTCGTCCCTTGGCGGCTATTACGCGGCGCGCGCCGGCTGTTACGAGCATCGGCTCGCGGCGGCCATCTCCCATGGCGCGATCTGGTCGATACCGGAGCTGTGGGCTGGCGCGAAGGAAGACCATGGCCTTGCCGACCACATCAAGACCGTGTTCGGCGCCGGCTCCATGAAAGAGGCGATGGAGAAAGCCAAGCCTTTCGTACTCGAGGGCCATCTCGATCACATGAAGTGTCCCTATCTCATCGTTCACGGCGGTCACGACGTGCTCGGGGTCGCCTCGGCGCAGAAGGTCGCCGACTATGCGAAGTCAAAGGGCGTCAATGTCACGCTCCGCTTCGTGACCGAGGAGGAGACTGGCGCGGATCACTGCCAGCATGACAATCCAACCATCGGCCAGGAATTGATGGCCGACTGGCTTGCCGACGTTTTCGGAATCAACGAGCGCGAGCTGCGCAAGAAAGCCATGAACCCGCTGATCTGAACTCAATAACCAACAACACGGGACAACGCCGATGTCTGTGATTAAGCCGTATGATGAAGCCTACTACTCGATGACGTGGATGGGGCCGAAAGGCTATCCTGAGCAAGGCAATTCCGGCCGCTGCTATTTCACCGGACTGCTCGGCATGTTCCGCCTGCACGGCGAAAGCGATGTGCTGTTTGCCGACGGCACTTCGGGTGACGGCTTCTCTTTCCGCTGGTCGCCGATCTGGGGTGCGCCCGCTTTCAATGGTGGCGCGGGCGCCTTTCACGAGATCTGGGAATATACGCCGCAGGCGCTCGGCTATCGCGGCCACTGGGAACAGGATCATGAAGGCGGCTTCGAGGAAGCCTTTGCGAAGCTTCGCAGCCTTGTCGACCGCGGCGTTCCCGTGCAGGTCGGCCTGCATTACTCGCTGATGCTGCCCTACGGCGCCAAGAGCTCGCCGCGGCTAAAATTCCAGCACGAGACCATGGGCAAGACCGGGTTCGGCCATCACGTCGTGGTCGCCGGCTACGATCTGGACCGCGGCACCGTCACGATCTTCGAGCCGAACGACGTGATGCCGCATTCGCGCTACGAGGCGCCGATCGATGTCTTCCGCGAGGCGTGGGCGCAATCCTCGCAACGCGGTCCGAACGGTTATGAGCCGTGGGAGCATCATCACCCGTTCGGCGGCGAATGGAGCCTCCATGACGGCTATGGCCCGTACCTCATGGTGTGGGTGGAGCCCGAGCGCGATCCCGCATGGGACATCGCCAAGTCGATCCGCCATTCCTTCCGCCGCAACCTGAAAATCCTCTCCGGCGAATATCCGAAGCCGTATGCCCTGTTTGGCAATCAGTGGCAGATTCCGCGCTTCGAAACCGGCGCGCCCGGCATGGCGGCGTTTGCCGCGCTGATCAAGGCCGGCAAGGTCAAGGATACGGTCAGCCCGAAGGGCGATCCGATTCCGCTGTTCGTCCGCGGCAACATTCCAAATCATGGCGTGCTTGGCCGGGCTGGCGCGGCCGGCTATCTGCGCCGTGTCACCAAGGAGCTTGGTGCACGAGGTCTCGAAACGACCGCGGCAGCCTCGGCAGCTGAGCACATGCAGGCCTCGTCGGACCTCTTCAAGGTGCTGCGTTACGAGGCGGATCTGGCCAAGGCCGGTGCCGTCCTCGAACAGATCGCCGCGCACGAGGTCGCTGCGCTCGGCGACATGACCAAGGCCTGGACCGAGGTCAAGCTCATGACGGAGCGCACCCCAATGGTGAATCCCATGGCCGCGGAATAGCGGCACGCTTCATGCATCCAGTTTGACGCATTCAGTCCGGGAAAATGTAGATCGAGGTCTATCGACATGAAGATGAAGGCTCTCATCGCCGGACTATGCGCAAGCATCGCCGTCTCCAACACGTCGTTGGCGCAGCAGCCCGACAATTACAAGGTGCGCCTGGTCGCAGGCGCCCCTGGATATGACCACATCCAGCCGTTCCTCGCCGAATACACCAAGCTGTGGGAGAAGTACGGCGTCAACGTCGACTTCATGGGAGGCAATTACCAGCGATCCAACCAGATGATGTCGATCGGCGATTTCGACGTCGGTTACAATCAATATGCGTCGGCGATCCGGTATCTATCCGCCGGCATCGACAATGTGATCGTGGCGGCGTCATCGGCGAATTGCGCGATGATCGTGGCTGCTCCGAATGTCAAATCGTGGGCCGACATCAAGGGCAAACGCATCGGCATCGTGACCAAGTTCGACGTCCAGTATCTGACATTGACCAAGCAGATCCTGCCGCGCTTCGGGCTCTCCGAGAAGGATGTTCAACTCGCGCAGGTTCCGGTGCCGGAGGTGGCGGCTGCGTTGGTGACGGGCGACATCGCGGCAGCGTTTCCGTTCGAGCCTTACGGCACCAACGCCGTCGACAAGGGCGCCAAGCTTCTGCTGGCGCCGAATGACCTGATCGACAAGAGCAAGCTCGGTTCGGACATGCTGCGCAACGGCATGATCATGACCCGCAAGTTCATCAAGGAGCATCCGGAGCTCGCCAAGCGGCTCGTCTGGGCGCATCTCGACGCTGTGCACCTGATGAAGACCGACAAGAAGATCGGTCTCGATGTGCTGAAGCACTATACCCCGAATATCGACACGTCGCTGCTGGAGAAGTCTTACGACAATTGCGGATGGCAATATGACAAGCCGCCGCGCCCCTGGATCGACGCGCTGATGGGCTGGATGAAGGAGGATGGTCTGCTCCAGAATCCGGTGACCTACGAAGAAGTCGTCGATACCAGCCTGGCGGACAGCTATCCCGGTTATCCCGGCTACGAAAAGCTGAAGTGAGCGGTCGCCGATGCTGACGGTCGAGAAACTCAACAAGACGTATATCTCGCGTGGCTCGCAGACATCGGCACTCGTCGACATCAATCTGCAGATCGAGGAGGGCGAGTTCGTCTGCCTGCTCGGTCCGTCCGGCTGCGGAAAATCGACGCTGCTCAAGATCATCGCGGGCTTGATCCCGGCGACCTCGGGCCGCATCACGATCAACGGCAAGCCGGTCAGCGGCCCGGGCCCTGAACGCGCGGTCGTGTTCCAGGACTATGCGCTGTTCCCCTGGATGACCGTGCGCGACAATGTCGAATTCGGCCTTGAAGCGCGCAAGCTTCCGGTGGCGGAGCGGCGTGAGGTGTCGAAACGGCTCCTGAAGGTGGTTGGGCTTTCGGATTTCGCCGAGCGCTTCCCGCACCAGCTCTCGGGCGGCATGAAGCAGCGGGTGTCGATCGCGCGTGCGCTCGCCGTCGACCCGTCGCTGCTGCTGATGGACGAGCCGTTCGGCGCGCTCGATGCGCAGACCCGCCAATTGCTGCAGGATGAGTTGCTGCGCATCTGGCGTGAGTACCGCAAGACCGTGGTCTTCGTGACGCACTCGATCGAGGAGGCGATCTATCTGTCGGACCGCATCGTCGTGATGACGGCGCGGCCGGGCCGCGTCAAGCAGATCGTCATGGTCTCCGAGGCACGTCCGCGCGACATGGCCAGCATCGAGATGAACCAGCGCCAGCGCGAGGTGCGGGCGGCGCTGGGCGAGGAGATCGCGCGTGCGGCGGCGCTCGAAGAGGCCGACCTGATGGCGGGAGCCTGACCATGGCGGATGTGTCCTATGCGAAGAATGTCGTCGACGAAGCCGCCGCTACAGAAGTGGCGGTCAGATCGTCCCGGCGATGGATGCCCAGCCGCGAGCGTTTGCTCGGCATCGCGACCATCGTTGCCTTCATTGCGATTTGGGAAATCGTCTACCGGCTCGGCCTGATGCCGAAATGGGCCTTTCCGTCGCCCTGGAAAGTGGTTCTCGCCTTTCAGGAGCTGATTGCGAACGGCAAGCTCTTCACGAATATGGCGGCCAGCGTCGGCCGTCAGATCACCGGCGTGTTTCTCGCCGCGCTGGTCGGCATCCCGGCAGGCCTTGCGCTCGGCGCATCGCCGACCGCGCGCGCTGCGTTCTTGCCGCTCTGCCGGCTGCTGTATCCGATTCCCGGCATTGCCTGGATTCCGCTGGCCATCCTGTGGTTCGGTGTGGGCTTCACCTCGACCGTGTTCGTGATCTTCTTCTCCGGGATCTGGTCGATCATGTTCAATACGATGACGGGCGTGCAGACGCTTTCCGGCCAATACACCGACGTGGCCAACGTCTATCTTGCATCCCGCAGCCTCTACACCCGCCGCATTCTGATCCCGGGCTCGCTGCCATACATCATCACCGGCATGCGGCTGACCTATGGTGTCGGCTGGCGCGTCATCGTCGGCGCGGAGATGATTTCGTCGATCACGGGTCTTGGCTTTCTCATCGACGACGCCCGTTGGCAGTTGCGTCCCGACATCATGATTTGCGGCATGATCACGATTGCCATGATCGGCTGGGTCTCCGAAAACCTGTTCTTCGACTGGATCGAAGAGAAAACCCTCGTGCGCTGGGGCATGCGCACCGCCTGACATCATTCCAGCCATTAACAGCAATAAACGGCTCGCGCAGCGGGTCTCAAAGGGAGGCATGACCATGACTGTGGGCGAGAAGAAACTGATCGACGCCGAGGTTCTGGATACCGATCCGCATTATGAGCCGTATGGCTGGCATCACTGGCCGGAGTTCCCGTGGCCGTCCTACCAGTACCGTCGCGCCCTGGGCGAGACGCAGGAGGGTGGAGGATCGGTGTCCGAGAGTTTTCTGGCCGCGAGCCGGATGATCCCCGGCGATTACGACAGCTGGCACAAGGAGTGGATGGTCGTTGCCGACAACAATATGCGGCGCGGCGAGGCCGAGGAGGCCAAAGGCCATATCCAGACCGCCATGAATTGTTATCTGCGCGCGGCAGACATGTATCGTTCGGCCGAATTCTGGCTCGATCCGAATGATCCGCGGCGGCTGCCGACCTTCGACAAATGCGAGAAGGCGACGCACAGCTTTCTGCGCTGGACCTGTCCGCAAGGTGAGGTCGTTGAGGTCCCGTATGAGCCGGGTAAGCCGATGGCCGGCTATTTCATCCGCTCGCCGTTCGGGCAAGGCAATCGGCCGGTCCTGATCTCCTTCGGCGGTCTCGATTCATTCAAGGACGAATTGTGGTTCATGACCGGACGTGGCGCCTTGCAGCGCGGCATTTCCGTCCTGCTCATGGATGGGCCCGGGCAGGGCGCGACCCTGCGCCGGCATGGGCTGACCACGCGGTTCGACTATGAAGTGCCGGTCGGCAAATGCATCGATTGGCTGGCCACCCGCAGCGATGTCGATATGAGCCGCATCGCGGTGTCGGGCTCCTCGTTCGGCGGCTACCACGCCGCGCGCGCCGGCGCCATGGAGCCGCGCCTTGCGGCGGCGATCTCGCATGGCGGCGTGCTCAGTCTCTATGAGCGCTACAAGGATCGGCCGGAGAATCACGGTCTCGCCAGTCACATGAAGTGGGTGTTCGGCGCGGACTCGATGAAAGGCGTTGCCGAGAAGACCAGGCCTTTCGACATGCGCGGGGTGTTCGAGAACATGAAATGCCCGTACCTGATCCTGCATGGCGGCCACGACGTGCTCGGCGTCCAGGCGGCACGCGAAGGCTATGAATACGCCAAAAAGGTGGGTGTCGATGTCACCTTCCTGCTCGTTGAATCCGACATGACGGGTGCGGAGCATTGCCAGCACGACAATCCGACGCTCGGGCAGGAGTTGATGATCGACTGGCTTGCAGACAAGTTCGGCATTGACCAGCGCAAGCTATGAACGACGAACTGTCCGTCTAGCGAAAGGAAAAGATCGTGCAGAAAAATCATGCCGCGATCGCGATGTTCTTCATTCTGCTCCTGTCTTACGTATTGAACTCGATTGATCGAGGCCTGTTTTCGGTTCTGGCCATCGAAGTGCGCGACGCCATGAGCCTGTCGCTGCCGCAGGTCGGTCTCGCCTCAACCATGTTCACGCTCGGCATGGGGCTGGCCGGGATACCGACCGGTTATCTGCTCAGCAGCACGTCGCGCAAGTCGGTCGTGTTGCTGGGGCTCTTCGTCTTCTCCGTCGCCACGTTGCTGACGGCTTACGCGACAGGGCTGGCCGACCTTCTCGCCTACCGTTTTGTATCGGGGCTTGGCGAGGCCATGCAGGTGACGGCGTTGATAGCGATTGGCGCCAGCTATTTTTATCGAAACCGCGCGTTGATGACGGGCGTAGTTTCGTCCTTCTACGGCATCGGGTCCTTTGCCGGTCCCATGATGACGGCTTCTCTCCTGTCCGCATATGGCTGGAAAATGCCGTTCGTCGTGTTCGGTATCGGCGGCATCATCGCGATGGCGATCGTGGCGCTATGTGTCAGGCCGTGGTTCAGCGAGAGCCGCGCGAACGAGGAGAATGCGAGTGCCGGCCGCAAAGACGGGGTCGACACGGGAGCGAACGATACGATCTGGAATGCGACGACCGTCACATTGGGGATCGCATCGATTTGTGCCGGCGTTGCCGTCTTCGGTTTCTCCGGTCTCTATCCGACATATCTGCGCAGCGCTCTCGGCTTCTCGCCGCAGCAGGCGGCGTGGGTGATGAGCGCCATCGGTATCGGCGGCTTCTTGGCGCCTGTCGGTGGATGGCTCGGTGACCGCGTCGGTCATCAGAAGGTGCTGATGGCAGCACTTCCGCTCGCAGCGTTGTCGGGAGGACTCTCCTTCACCGAGCTGGAGCGATCCGTGATGCTGCATGCCGTTGTCGCCGTCGTCTTCGGCATCGCAGTCCTCAGCCTGCTTTATGCAAACATGTCTGCCATCATCATCGATTCGCTGGGGCCTGCCAGGACGGCGCAGACCGTAGGGCTGTTCATTGCCAGCTATTACATCCCGGCTGCCTTTGCCGGCTATACGCTGGCGCTGCTGAAGGAAGCAACGAACTGGACGACGGCGGGTGTCCTGCAGACGTCGGGCTTTGCACTCATCGCGACGATCCTGGTCATTGTCGCGGGCACGACACGCAAGCCCGAACTGTCTCCAGTTAGAACATAAGCGGCAAACTCGCGGAGCTGAACTCCACGCAGCTCCGCGCCTCCGAAGTTCCGACGTCGGTCCAACGTCGCCTTGGATCGTAAAACCAATAACAAACTCTCATAGGAGATCCGAAAATGGCCAAGAATCATAATGCTTCGTCCTCGAACTTCGCCGACGCCGAGAAAGCCAGCGTCATGCCCGGCGGTGGCGTGGTGCCATTACGGCTGCCCGCCGGCGCATTGAGCTATCTCGACCGCAATCAGTACATCTCCAACATGGAGGTCGTTTCTTATTTCCCAGGGGTCGGTCTGAACATCTTCGGGGATGAGCATTCGTGCATGTGGGCGAAAGGCAAACGCCGCATGGTCGCTTTTCAAGGCGGCTGGCTGGATATCACCGACCCCACGAATGCGACGGTGATCAAGGAGAGCAACCTCGCCACGTTTCAAAGCTGCGTGTACAACAAGCAATTGAAAAAATGGATTCGCGTCGTCTCGCATCAGATGCCGCTGACGCCAGGAACGCAACAATATCCGCGCGGCAAATATCACGAGGAATACCGGAACAAGTCGATCAACGATCCCGGCTTTCGCGGCATCAAGACCTACGATGTGACAAACCCCGAAAAGGCCGAGCTGCTGAACGAGTTCGAGACGGGCAAGACCGGCTTTGGCGTCCATTGTCCTTTCTATGATGGCGGCAAATACGGCTATCTCGCATGCGGTTGGGATGACCAGTTGCGCATGGAAAGCACAGAGCGTGTCTACAGCAACGGATTGATGATCGTCGATATGTCCGACCCTACAAAGGTAAAGGAGGTCTCGAAATGGTGGGTTCCCGGCCAACGGCTAGACGAAGAGGAACTCTATCGCTCGACCTATCCTTTCGCCGGCGATCAGTGCTCATGGACCGGTAATCGGACGCCCTGCATCGTGCCGGTCAGGGTCGAGGACGGCGGCAAGGTCGGCTATGGCGGCTACGGACATTTCGGGCTGTATGTCCACGACTTGTCCGACATCCGCAATCCCAAGGTCTTCGGCAAGATAACGCATCCGCTCGAGGCGATCGGCGCCATTCCCTATCACCATGTGGTGCCCGTGAATGCCGATCCGGCGCGCTTTCCGCGACTTCAGAATCTCGTCATCGCAATCCCGGAGTCGCTTGAATCCGACTGCCGCGAGCCTTGGCACACGAGCTATGTCGTCGATGTGAAGGATCCGGCCAATCCGCGCATCATCGGCCTGTTCCCACGCCCGATGCCGCATCCGGATGCGCCATACAAGGACTTTGCGATGGCGCGCGGCCGTTTCAGCTCGAGGGTCATGCAGCACTGGATTGCGCCCGGGAAAGCGCGGCCGGATATTGTCGCGATGTCCTATCTCAACGCCGGCCTTCGTCTCTTCGACATTTCGGACCCGACCGAGCCGAAGGAGGTGGCCTATTTCGTCCCGCCGCGTGACGGCGAGATCGACAACTACATGAGCTGGCGCCGCGGTACGAGCGAAGCGGTCTTCATCGAATGGGACCGGAACCTGATCTGGCTATCGACGCATGCCGGCGTCTACTGCTTGTCGGCGCCGTTCCTTGGTACGCCGGTGCTTGAGCCGATGGCCGTTTCGCAGTGGTCGGTCCCGCATGTGAATGTCGGTTGGGATGGATGAAGTGGGAACGGGTTTGCGCCAGCGCACCGACCTGCGACATTGATGAAAGCTGAGGAAGCTGGTTGGGAACCCGAGGAAATCGCCTATTTGGTGTCGCCGTTCCCGATCGCGGCAACTAGAGCGGGATGGGGTTAGATTGAATCGATTGAGGATTCCCAAATCAGACGGGTTCTGATTCAACATGCTGGCTGGGAAGGAGGCCAGCATGGATGGGGCGACCGTATTCAATAGATCTACGCGAGCGCGTTGTTGGCGCTGTCATTAAGAGTGGTGTGTCGTGCCATCAGGCGGCGGCGCAATTTGGGGTGGGGATCAGCACAGCAATTCTCTGGGTGCAGCGCTTTCGCAAGACCGGCAGTGTTGAGCCTGACAAGATCGGTGGTTACAGGCCAAAAAGATCGCGGGACGCCATATCGCGAGTGGCTGGTGAAGCGCTGCGGGAAGGCGGATTTCACGATCCGCGGACTGGTGAGAACTCGCCGAGCGTGGCCTGAAGGTGGATTACCGTACGGTGTGGGAGTTCATCCACGCTGAGAAGCTCAGTTACAAAAAAGGACGCTGATTGCCGCCGAGCAGGACCGTCCCGACGTTGCCCGTCGGCGGGCGCAGTGGACCAAGTATCGGGAATGGATCGATCCCTCTCGCCTGGTATGCATCGACGAGACCTGGACAAAGACCAACATGGCGCCGCTGCGAGGCTGGGCGCCGCTCGGTCAGCGGATCAAAGCCAAGGTGCCACACGGCCGCTGGAAAACCATGACTTTCCTGGCCGCTCTGCGTCAGGATCGCATCACCGCCCCGTGGTTCATCGATGAGCCGATCAACAGCGAGACCTTCCAACTCTACATTGAGAAGGTTTTGGTTCCGACCTTGCGACCCAGCGACATCGTGATCATGGACAATCTCGGTTCGCACAAGGGCAAGGCCGTCCGCAGCGCCATCCGGGCCGCAGACGCCCGTCTCTTTTACCTTCCGAAATACTCACCCGACCTTAACCCGATCGAACAGTTCTTCGCCAAGCTCGCTTTCCGCAATACGCTGTTGCAAACTCTCCGTCCGGCGGCGGGATTCCAGCGCCTTGGACCCCGCGCCGTTGATGGCCTTCACAATGCGGTCGAGGTCGCGCTGCCCCGTCAATTGCAGCACCGGCAAATCTTCTGCGCCGGTCGCCAGCGCCGATTCCACGGTCCGCAGCCGCTGCGACCAGCGCCAGAGAACCCGCGCCAACAATGCGGCTGACCCCAGAAGGACGATCAGCAGAAACGCCAAGCCGGTGGTTGCCAGAAGAAAGGGCCGGCCGCCGACCGTGACGACACGAGTCATGGTCCAGGCAGCCATTCCGGCGTCCCCGTCAGCAAGCGGGCAACCTGGATCAGCAGAATCTGTGAGCGCGCATCACGTTTCCATTCGACCGGGCGGCGGCTGATGATTGCGGTTTCGACGACCTGGCGAATGGTTGGTTCTTCGGCCTGTGGGAGGTCGGTGTGCCTGTCGGAAATCAAACTCGTACATACAGATGATGAAGTCCGCCAAGAAATGGCGTAGGCAAAATGCGACCAACGGAATGTA
>Ga0193743_1001634_pt1 | contig 16545 bp, 22 predicted proteins | sample L2c2metaG_FD_143038 | JGI IMG/M metagenome (GOLD analysis project Ga0193743, IMG submission 143038) | Soil microbial communities from a riparian zone of the East river system, Colorado, United States - L2c2 | ecosystem: Environmental > Terrestrial > Soil > Riparian zone | place: USA: East River...
TGGGTGGGTGTGGTGTTGTATTGGTGGGGGGGGGGGGGGGGGGGGGCAAGAATTTGAGGGTTGAATTACAGAGGGTTGCTCTTAAGTCGTGCAGTGATCATCTATTTTTGGATTCCAAGCCTTTTTGCCAAGATTTCAAATCGGATGCCATTTGAAAAGCTATTTTCAACTGCCAACCCAAGAATAGAATTGCAGCAGCCGGAAATTTTAAGGAGGTGCCGATTAACAACCTGAAACGTTCAGAACTGCCACCTATAATATAGTGAGTGCTTTAGGTAGTTAGCTGATAGTCACAGAAGGGAGAGGGGTTGCGGTGTGCCTTGGTGTATGTATGCTATAATATGACATGTGTGACGGATAAATAGATAGGTAAGTAACCAATTAAATTTGTGCTAAATTTGCAGAGCCACACTGTCACGGTCACGTCCCTGCAAGCCGCCAAGAAATCCGTCCTTTCGGTCTTTCGCCTTTATTTTTAGTAAGTGCATCTCTCCTTTATACTCCCATGATCATGAGTGTCGAACAACCCCAGACCATCTTGGATCCATGGGAGCCTCCAAAAATTGACAAGTCTCTTCCACGTCCAGCTCCAACCAAAGCATATTCTTGGAAAGAATATAATTCTCTCGCTAAAATGCTATATATACGCGATCATCAACAAGCTAACAAAGAGCTTTCCGAACTAAATGCCACCGTTCTTGGATTTGATCTTGAATGGAAACCCACTTTTTACAGAGGCGGCAAAGAAAATCGTGTTGCTCTTGTACAACTAGCAAGTTATAACACCATTCTACTCCTGCAGATCAGTGCGATGCAAGGTAGATCTTCGAATCAGAGTTATCGCCACTGGACAAGTACATAATGGTAATCACCCTTTTTGCCTATATAGAATTTCCTTCGAAACTAGCAGAGATCCTAGCAAACCCTGACATCGTCAAGGCTGGTGTTGGCATACAAAGTTAGACCCTTTATCAACCCCGCTTTCGTCTTCCATGCTCAATAGTGGCTGCGCAGACGATGCGAAGAAGTTCTACAATGACTACCGAGTTTCCATCTACAACTGCGTCGATCTCTCTCTTTTTGCTCGGACAGTCGACAACGCGCGTTGGCAGGGAAAGTATAACCATCCACTCGGACTCGCTCGTTTAATTGAAAGCTATGAATACCGACTCCTTGAGAAGGGCAAGATAAGTCGTAGTAACTGGGAAGCAATATTAAGCGAGATGCAACAAGAATGTTAGCATCAAATTTTCCTGATTCATCAGCACGAATCTTGACCCCCTTATTGCGCAGATGCTAGCAATGACGCCCATGCTGGATTCACACTTTACAGGAAATTTGAAACTCTTTGGCCTTTACTACCAACTCCTCCGAAGCGCGTGTGGTATTCATTTGATGTTGTTGATGGACACCCCCGTGACCCAGATGGCATACAATGGCACGCTTTTAACCCAGATTACGACCCTGGACCTCTTCCGCCTCCGAGACTTCCTAGAGAAGTCAAAGCATCAATGATAATCACTACAAAATCTCATGGAGAAGTTTCTTCCGCGACTAAAGCACGCAGAAACGAAAATAGATCCCAACCCTACAAGTCTGAGCGAAATCCTTATCTAGAAACATCCACTTCTCAACAGTCCCCGGCTGCAGAAGCCTCTGGTTCCACGCAGCAGCCGCGACCCCAACGTCAGCGTACATATAACCCGCATTCACAGCACCAACCAGTCGGTGCCCGGCGTGGTTCTTCCGCACCGTGGCGTGTAGGAACCACATCTTCTGGCCTTTCGTCCGATGTTGGAAATGGCTGGGAGCAACCTACTGAGCAGGCTCAAGTAGAAAAAGGCTATCCGAATCATCCACCACGCCGGAAATCCTCACGCCCATCTCGTCAACCTGCATCACAAGACGCAAATAACTCTTGAGGCTCAGACGATCATCTATCAGATTCTTGTTCCCTCGATTGTACATGTTCTATTCTCGTTATCACGTCATCAACCTCTTGGTTTTACTTCTTGCTCTTGGCGTATCGTGACCTTTTGTAATTCATGCGATATCTTATCTATTTCTACTCCTGTCTCTGGAAATAAATGAAAAGATGTAATTTATAAAGTCAATCCGCACATAAATCAATGTGGTAAAACTGGGCATCAATTGAGTAGTACATGTTGAGCTTGGCACTGGGCCATTTTTTCCAGTTCAAGTACAAATTTAGGAAAGAAAGCTGGAATATAAATCTCACGAAAGTAACTAACTTGAACGATATATATTCTTTTCAAATCTCTGCGAAATTCCTGTTCACAGACCACAAAAATAACTTGACAAAAAGACTTGTTTATTTTAGGCTGCTAGCTCCACCTTTTTTTGCCATGTGTTTTTAAAAAACACTGTTAAACAGGGTGATAAGGACATGACGAAAATACACACTTCTCTTTGATGCAATCTTACCACCCAAAGGGGACCCAGAGTTTCTCCGTCCAACTAGCTTCTTAAAATAGACCTAATCAACAAATCTGCATATATCAACGCCACTTCTGACAAACCTTACTACTATCAAAGTATCTTGGGACTTGCCAGTGGCGACTTGAGAGAAGAACCTTACGCCACCAACGTGCACTTCAACTTGCTTCTTCAAAACAGAACGGCCCGTAAGAACTCCAGTATTCCAGTTACTATTGGAAAATTGATATATAGATATAGTAGTACATGTCATTGGGTTTCGTGAGTTTTCAGACAGGGTTTTTTACAGCGGTTCTGGAATCAGCCTAAGAATACATCTGAAGACTATCAGTTGAAAATGGAAGACCGAAATTTTATGGCATCTGTAAGAAGATGTGAAAATGGGTTGGGGGTTACGTGCATTTTTAGTCAACTTAACGTACAATTATTATTATTTTTTTCAGAAAAAAATTCGATTTTGCATAACGAACAAGACGTCACCGTCACAACGTCGTGTTCGGTCGTTGAACGCGTCCAGAAAATCTGGGATCCCGGTCCGATAAAGCACTCGGGACTACAGAGACTATAGGTTTTGTTGGGGGCGTTGGGCCAAACGCAGGGGCTGGCGGATCACTAGGTAGCACGCCTAATCTGTTACTGATGGATTTTTTCACCGCGACATCATAGCGATTGTTTGCTAAAAAAAGAAAAGTAAATATCACGTTTGTGAACGGCCTCAGAGAAAAAAAAAACACTTACTGTGGGCTGCGTCTGCATCCCATAGCATAACACCCCCGAAAGAAGAGAATTCCTTCTGAGCACCCAAAGCTACACTAGCTAAAGTCTGACTGGAAACAAATCCATTACTGGCAGCCCGTGCGGAGGCTGGTGCGCCCAAGTATACTTTTATGTTTGGATTGGGAGACCGAGTTTTGGCCCATTGATCCCTAGTAGTAGTTGTATATATCAAAGATTGTAACCAAAACAGCATGGAAATGACATTACCAGGTAGCCATATTGAATTCTGATGGCATAGAAATTTCACAAAAGTTGTTATCTTCCGATTTGTGAGTACAAGCTAGACAGAAAAGGCAAGGCAAAAGGGAAACGAACAAAATTGCACATAAACTGCATCGAAAAATGCATTGTTAAGAGCGTTGCCGAGCTCCTGGTCCGGGAATGGGCACTGAGGTGCACCCGTTACATAGTATCTACGGGTTATCAGGGTTGCATTGTAAGTCTTACAACAAAATCTGGGTAAAACATTCAAAAAAAACTTACCGCTTTGGTGCACCTTTAGCAAGGGACCGCAGAGTATTCACAAAAGTGGCGTAATGTGCAGAAGAGCCAGATTCTATGTCCAAATCGACGCTGTTCGCGATGTCAAAACTTTGGACGTTAATAAGTGGATTGCAGCATGTACCCGTCTAGAATAGCGTTTCCAAATGGTCTTATGCCACTGTCTATTGATTATTAGATTTAAATTTTGAAGAGAAAAATTTCCTACATACTTCCTCCTAGAACGAAATGAGCATAAGGGGCTGCAAGAATGAAGAGAGCTACCTAAAAACATATTCCAGATTTTCACCGCAAAACCGGCCGCTTGAGAATCGCTGCTGAAACCTACTTGGGAGATTCCTCCACCGAGGCTCAGTGTAACAATCTTTCCTTTAGCTTGGCACTTCTTGATGTCTCCCGCTAAGAAAGAGCAGTTGGCCAAATCCGTTCCTGGAAAAGTACCGGACCCTTGGCTACAAATCTAGACCCAGTGATGAACGGTCGCTCATATTATCGGAGACTAGAAGTTTACATTTGCAAAATCGACGACTGGCTGCCCACCCTTACCGAAAAAGATATAAAGAAAGGCCAGCGGGATGATATCAATCGTATCGTCGTTACAATAAAAACTTAGCCTCCATATAGAAGTCAGTAACCCAGACAAGGCATATTGTCTGTCTCTAACCTTTGTTGGTTGCCAGCAGAGTCTTGGCCCCAGTAGCTTAAGGTTTAGATAAGTGACAGCATTTTGGCACGCTGGTTGGTACGAACACGGCAAGCTGGATTTGTGAGGATGACTAAAATGTTTCGAACGGTTAGAAAATTCGACTGACATTATCGTTCCTTGAAATCGAGAAGGCTGACGTGAAACTTTGAAATAAGAGGCAGCCAGTCAAGACCAAAAGCGAGACTACGCGCGCTACATGCACAAAAGCCATAAGGGAAGCCTGGAGGCAACACAAGGATTTTCCTTCTCAAATCGACTGCCCAGGCTATAAGTAATTGACATAGGGAGTGCGCAGCCTGCCAAGTCGATCTTCTATCCTTGAGGAGTAAATATCGTCGGTAATAAAATGCATCTCGGAAACGAATGTGTGAACTTTAGACACTTGCCGATACATGGTGAGCTTGGGGCAAGCTCGTGGTAATTTCAAACCGAAATAATGCTTGTCGCTTCTTCCACATGATGCAAGAGTGATCAGACTCAAGAGCTAAACATAGAGCAGAAATTCATGCAAAGCTCTAAAATTAGAAGACGGGCAACTGCTATACATCTCGAGAGAAAGAGGTTCCATTCTGCAGGGAGAATTTCATAGGACAAGACGCACTTATCTAAGCGAGACTACTGAACGAATCATGGCTTGAAGTAACGAGATAAAGTGGCGGTTGAGCCTCGTTAGAAATAACAACCTTTGGCCGCTGAGAGTTGCGAGCACGGCCCGACATCGGTCCAATCGCCAGCGGTACCTGGGTTCGGCTGAGCAACAGAAAGACGAGATAGCCGGGTTTTACCTCCTGGAGTATTTGCCTGCGACTAAAACTTAGCCGTCCAGAGATGAGAACTACAGATTGTCAGACAGTTATAATTAACAGTTCAGTGAAAATACTCCACTTGTATACAACTTGACTCCCTCTTAGGTAGGTGAGGCGGCTACACCGAGAATGGGTGCTGCAGTACTTGCTGTTGACGATGGAGAGACTATGTTTGCAGGCGCTACCGTGCTTGTCGGTTTGGTAGAAGATGAAGAGATTGTAAAGGAGAGGGGCTGCGTCTCAAGCACCAGCTAACAGACGAAGTCTCATAGGATCAGGGGAGAATTTGTACCCACTTACGCTTCAATCGCCGTTGGGATGGCTGAGACGACGCAAACCATTCTGCCTACACAAATTCGTTACAAGGACTCAGAAGGTGGATTTAGTGCTGGCAGCTTGCTTGACTGTTCCCAGAGAAATCAAAGCAATGTACCCTCCCAAAATAACTTGAGATCCGCCTGCATAAGCGGATCTAGGAATAAATACCGGATCAGAGCTAGGAGGTTGAATCCAGGACCTCCACCTCCTACCAGAACTTTCTTGATACCTAGATGGTATCTGTTATTGGCTTGGAAAAAATATGTAAGTCTGGCTTTGTCCAAAGGTCAAAGTGCGAATCCATAGGCTTGTGATACATCCCACAGCATGACGCCGCCGAATGATGGGAAACTTTGTCGCGTTTTAACAACAATGCTGCTTAAGTTCTCAATAGATATAGCCTGATCCGGCAGCCGACTTGGAGGCGGGGGCTTCGGTGTACACTTTGTTGGGCTGAAGGCCACAGAAGTTATTGTAGAACCTGGATGCAAGGTGATAAACGCTTCATCCATTCCAATCCACTGACTGGGAGGGTAAAAACTCACTGAACTTAATAGGAGACAAAGTGAGAATGAAGTCAACGCTTCTCAATAAGAGCGACTTACCGTAGACGGCATTAAAATGCGTTACACTGACTACACTACCAAGTGCCGCGTCAGAGAAAACACGCTGCGGGGCAGCGGTCACGTAGTATCTAGAAACATGGCAACAGCCGTCTTCTTATTGGAAGGGAAAAACTTATTGCTTAGAGGTCCCACGGCAAGAGAACGGATGGAGTTCACAAAGACATCGTAAAAGGCTGAACTTCCGCCTTCGATGTCGAGATCGACTGTGGAGATGAACGATAGACATACATGAGCTTCAAGAACACTCACCCGTCCAAAACTGCGTTTCCGAAAGGACGGGTGGAAGAGGATTTCGCTAAGGAACATATCGATTGTTTGAGCGAAGGTGGTTGCCTGAGCGCCGGGTTGGACACCAACGGAACCAGAAACACCTCTCAAGCTCATTGTGACGATCTTTCCTTTAGCTTGACAGGAAATAATATCGGGGGCAAGACTGGAATAGTCTAGAACAGTAATGTCTGAGAAAGTGGCACTGCCTGTAGAATTGCAGGTCTGGAGATCCAATTAGCTAGTAACGTGATGTTGAAGTAAGTACCTTACGTTCGCAAGATTGATTGAAGGAGCATTGCCAGTGCCGAAGAAGACATTCAGAAATGCTACTGGGAAAACATCAAGAGCATCATCCTAATAAAAGTAAGGGTTAGATCGAGAGAAAAGAACCCACACTACAATAAAGAGAAATAGGTTGCTGAAAGTGGGCAGTATCGGCGCTATTACTTGCTTCGTAGGAGTTTGTGTCCCCAATAGCTACTTAGTGGGATTCAACCAAATGCATCTGACAAGATAGAGAGCAAGTCGCACAGCAATCTAGAAAAAAGAATTAGACTTGGCTTCAGGAGAGAAGGATGCTAACATTGCCAAACCGAGAGTTACCGAAGCCTGCAACCCGAAGAATGAGGATTCCCGATACAACTATATCGGTGAACGTTGTTCTTCACCTGGCCTGCGAGGCTACGATACAACGGCAGGAAAGAATAAGATTTTTTTTCTTGAAGCTAGAGAAATCTGGAGGTCCAAGTTCCTGGGCAAAGTAATAATCGTGGAGTTGGCTTTATATATCGTCTTCGGGTAGCCTTGAATGACCATGCAATTTTAACCTGTCCATGAGATGTTCACTGGACAGATACAAAAACAGTGGAGACAAAACAATATGGTGCGTCGCTGTTTCATACTCCCAAAAAATCTTTTCAAGCCTATTGCTGGGAGGTGTCAGCTCCCTCAAATGGTAGCTGATTTATTTAAAGCCATTCATCAACAATGTCTCTTACCACGTGTCACAAGAAGCTACCATACGTTGTTAACGCTACGGTGAGACAGTTCACATTTAAAACAACGTCAGCAACACTCAGCTAAGCATTTAAGCTCACGTACCTCGACAATCATCACCCAGGCATTGAACAAGTAGTATGTGAAGCTAAATATAAGGAATCTATATATACTGGGACGTACAAGAATGTGGTGAAGAGACAAGGGGCAATGGCGTTCGCAGCTGGACTCTCAAGCTGATGACGCGGAATCACTTTCTCCATCTACGATGACAGGTGTCTCAGTCCGGACGGGGTCTGCATATGGTAAGAAAAAATGCTCGGTATATAGAGGCGGTCACATACCAAAGTAGGGTTGGGCCTGGGCTTCACGCGCTGTGAGTCGTTCTTGATGATCGTACCTCAATAGTTTATCCAGGAAGTCGATGGCTTCATTTGAGATATATCGCTGATTTTCCGAAGTGATGAATCTTGTCCATGGTTTTCTGGGATACCTGAGACGTGAAAAAGCATTGATAAACACAACATGGTCATATGAGAGCTAGCACGAGTACCTTCCGAGAAGTTCGTCGTATTGTGGATCAAGACGTATGTGGTACTTGTCAATGTAGGCATACAGCTCGTCAGTTCCCAGAACCTTAGTAATTTTGACGAGCTGATCATAGTTGTCGTGTCCGTGGAAAAATGGTTCTTTACGGAATATCTACAAATACAGATGACTCACTGTTTTCCTGGATATGTTGATACGAGTACTCACCATTGATGCGAACATACAGCCGTAGCTCCACATGTCGAGACTGTAATCGTATTCTTGAAAGTCGACCAACAGTTCTGGTCCCTTGAAGTAGCGCGACGCGACACGAACGTTGTATTCAGTCTTTGGGTGGTAAAACTCTGCCAAACCCCAATCGATGAGGCGTAGCTGTGATAAGGATGGATCTTTAGACATGTCCGTTGAAGTAAAAAAGAGCCCGACTTTATGATGTTCATGATCAATCATCACATTGTGTGGTTTGACATCTCTATGCATTATGCCTTTGGAGTGACAAAAATCGAGCGCCTTGTTGATAATGATTGATAATTTGGACAGATGTTAACACAATAGAGCTGACCTTGAGCAGCTCAAACATATAGAACCGCACATCCTGATCTGTAAAACGAGGATAAAGAACCTTGAAGTCGACATTGTGTACGTATTCCGTGATTAAACTGGGAATTTTGGATGTTGGATCGCGGACAACGTCCAACAGTGCAACAACATTCGGCCCTCCAGCTAGATTTTGCAAAATTTTAATTTCTCGTTTTATTTTCTTCTTTTTGACGGGCTTTAAGACTTTGATAATGCATTTGTCCTCGGTGACGACGTTCACACCCTCGAAAACCTGCAGAGCGCTTCAACAACATTACAGTCATGCAAAATCTAGCTGACCTCTGAGTACTTTCCGCGTCCTACTTTCCGCACGATCTCATAATGATCCTGGGATCCCCATTGCACCTGCAGATTATCTGGAAACGCCGGTAAGGATACGACCACAGCTAACGATGACTCATCGTACCATATTCGTACCATGAGGAACCTAATCGGTTATTGACATCGCAATAAACACGAGCAACAGACTTGGTCGCAGACCTTCCCATAGAAGATGAGTTCGGTCGCGAGGATAAAACTTTGAGAGGGGCAATGTCCACGACGAACTTGGACGAGAGTAGTATTCCCACGCTGATTTCCTTTTATTGTCTATTCATTGTAATTCGAAATGAAGAACCCTACGAATTGGCCTAAACATGTAGGATACATTGATTCAAGTTACTACCATGCTTCCGTATCGCCTGCCGTCAAGCAGCAGATACAGGCGCTCCCATCTACTGCGAAATCATCCAATTCGAAACGTCCTAAAGTTATGATTCGCCCGATATCAAATCAATCGCACCCTACATATGGCCAGCTCGGATTGTTTGCAGGACAAAGAATTGCTGCAAAGAGCCAGATCATCGACTACATAGGTAACATATCAATGAACGCCCATTAACTGTTCTAGACCTTTTGACAAATCAAACAACGGCAGGCGAAGTTCATTGTGATGATCGTCCAAATTCGGACTATGATTTATCTCTTTGTCGATTGCCAGAAGGCGTAAGTGTCGGCGTCGACGCTAGCACCATGGGCAACCAGGCACGTTTCGTCAACGATTTCCGGGGAATCGGCATCAAACCAAACGCTCTTTTCATCGATACAAGAACTGCATCCGGCGAAATAAGAATTAGCATATGGAGTTCTGATAGGGATATCAAGAAGGGTCAAGAAATATTGGTGTCTTATGGGAAAATATGGTGGCGGTCTCGTAGCTAACATGATAAACTATGACTTCCATAATTTAAATAAAGCTCAGATTGGCCTCATGGGTTGAATGTTCTTATAGAACTCCGTTATCGCCTGATCCCCAATCTTCCTCATTGTCAACCTGTGATGGGTATTCTTTCTATACTCAAATTCCATCATAATGTCCATCTTATGTAAGGGGGCGGAGCAATTTTTTTACACAAGTACTTCAGTGCAGATAACCTGTGAATCCTATTCGGTTACCCGAACAGATCGAAGGAATGGAGATGCTTGTGTGATTCAAACTGGAAATCGAGATATCGATAGTATTTTCCTGAAAAGTATGACACCGAAAATTCCAAATGTCCAGCCACTGAGTTGCACAGAGAAAGTCAAAGAACGTTTCCAGAAGTGTCCCTTTGTTCAGCTTCCAGCCTTCTACATAACGAAGCAGAAGCCAACGTTTCATTGGAACCAAATGGCACTAGTAATCGCGCGCGGGAAGCATTACCCACAGGAGATATTCTTTTAAGGGGTTTCTCACCATCCAAGTAATGGTCGCAACTTTTCTATTTGAGATCATTCCTTACCACTACTCCTGATCAGCCCCAAAAATCAAAATTGAACCCTGTTTACTTACCAGTCGATGTCACGGTTAAATGTTTGCATCCCCTTGAGACTCGGAACCGTCACCTTCTCGCTGAGGTAGATCGCAATTCTGGAATGCTTATTAACAATCTATGAGCTGTAACAGCGATCATTCCCCTAGCATCAGGCTGTAGACAGGAATTTCGAATGCCTCATACTCGTTGGATATATGAGGTCCGAGCCCCCATGACATTAATATCTTGTAATGAACTTGATGTAGTCAATATGAACAAATATTTCCGATTCCTAATTGGGACATTAGTAACGAGCCGTTCGTTTGCTCTTTTTTCTCTTGTTCCTGAACTCCTTTCATGCCTCCGCGCCTGCCGACGCAAGGTTTCTCATCCTTCCTTACTCTTAATTGCTGCGTACGCCAGGCGCTCGGGCCTCAATCCCGTACCCTTACTTTTTACCGGCGATCCAAGTTTCCTCGACAGAAGTATCTGGCTTCAGGGTCAAGAAAATTCATTGACAAAGTAGCCCATCCTTAAAATCAGGATTAAAAACGTACTCAATCTGTTTGAAATATTACAGCGTTCCTTGCATGCCACAATCCCATGCGCAGCCGCTCCCAAGAATCCGTACCAGGTACTAGGTGTCAAGCCGGATGCAACTCCAGCCGAAATAAAGAAAACGTATTTTGCGGTACGCATAATTCCCTTAACTCTCCCTGCTAATCTCACCCATAAATGCATAGCTTGCGCGAAAATACCATCCTGATACCAACCCAGACAAGGGGGCTCGAGATAAATTTGTCGAAATCCAAGACGCGTATGACGTATGTCAACCTAGCTCAGTCACTGCTATGGTTGTTCAACCTTGTTTGTTCCCAGATTCTTAAGGATGACAAGAAGCGTGCGGCTTTTGACCAGTATGGCACCGCGTCCCAGACACCTGGGTTTGATCCAGATGCATTTGCTAGAGCAGGTGGGTTTCCAGGTAGTTTCGGACAAACCGGCGGATTTCCTGGGTTCCAGTTTGGAGGCCAGACCGGGGATTTGTTTGAACAATTATTTGGATCTTTTTCTGGAGCAGGCGGGAGATCTCGACCTACAGCAAACGCTCGAGGTGATGACATTGAGACATCCCTCACAATCACTTTCCTCGAAGCCTGCAAAGGAACGAAAAAGAAAGTCACCATTACTCCCGTTGCCGACTGTACCGTTTGCTCTGCCTCAGGTCTCAAAGAGGGAGTTCAACGTAAACCATGTTCGGCTTGTGGTGGTTCAGGTACTCGAACATTTGTTGTCGACGGTGGCTTTCACATGGCAAGTACCTGCAATGTTTGTGCTGGAGTAGGGAGCACTGTCCCTCGTGCTGGCGAATGTGCAACTTGTCGTGGTGTAGGAAAGGTCCGGTCGAAGGAAACAATTACGGTGGATATTCCAGTTGGTACGTGAATTAGATGCATCCCCAGGTCTCTTCCTGATAAGTCCTAGGTGCTGAGGAGGGGATGGCAATCCGCATACCGAATACGGGAGACGCACCACTAGTAAACAAAGGCCCAAGGGGTGACCTTTTTATACGGCTTAACGTTACCCCATCGTCGGTTTTTTCACGGCAGGGTTCAAACCTTTACTATCAAGCTCGTATCCCGTTCCATAAGGCTCTCCTCGGGGGCATAGTTCGTGTGCCAACTCTCGACAGAGAAGTTGATGTGCGAATTCCTGGAGGGACGCAACAAGGCGAAGAAATGGTGCTCAAAGGAAGAGGGGTGCCGCACATGCGTGGGACAGGGTCTGGAGACCTACTTGTAAAATTCTCTCTTCAGCTTCCTAGGTAAGTCGATTCCCGAAACCAGCGCCAGTTTTACGAGCTAATTCATCGTAGAACATTGACAAAACGGCAAAGGTCGCTACTAGAGGCCTATGCTGATGATGTGGAGAAACGACCTTCCTCGACTCAAGCGCCTAAAGATTCAGATCAGACAACCAAAGACTCGGGTCAGACAGCCAAAAACTCTGAGGAACCTTTGTCAGTCGATAATGGTAAGGCCTCCTTTACTCATAGTCCACCATTTTCCGGTTGGTTGTCTAAGGGATGGCAAAACATCCGAGAACGTTTTGGATTGTGACCTTCCCAATGGCATGTCTTCTGTCGTTGAGGGATGCCTAAATTGATCGTCTTATTTGCTTATTCTTTTTGCAGATTCTCCGGTCCTACCCTCCAATGATCCCTCGGAAAAGGATACGTTCTCAGCGAATTCCAATGACGAGGCGAAGAGAGCTACCGGTTAATTAAAATAGAAACGTGGGAGGATAGACATGTATCCCAAATTACCGTAATGATATAATTCAGCGGGATAGCACCTACCTATAAAGGCCCTTGCTCAATCGTATAAGTAGCACGGCGGTTTTATTGATCCAAGCCTTTTCACCCTGAAATCGGCATGTTTGGCGGGAAATCAAATTATGGAACTCCGATGTACTTCTTTCAGTGCTTCGATCAAATTGTCGATGTCAGGCTTTCAGCTCAAGAACTTAAGTGTTCAAGGCCAACGTGGTGGGTTAGTTCGTTCTGTAAAAGGTGTGGGTCTGTCCTCAAGTCTTTTGGACCTTGCTAAGTTCGTTTGACTTGTTTGTCGCAAGTTCGGTTACTTGTTGCCTATACCTATTTGTTTGAACAAAACAAACGGTTCTATATCTGTCCACGTCAAAGGCCTTCTGAACAACCCCCAGGTGGTCCATATGAAGAACATTCGTTATACAATACAGGCAAAGGTCCATTGCCCATCTCGCCGATCTCACAATCTAAAGGCTACTAATATCGGGTTTACAAAGATCTCTTTTTCGGGGTTCCTTATACCGACGCTTGCTGCTGATCGAGTCTTTAACCAAGATGATAATCCCTTGATATTTTTGGCAAAGGAAGACGACATGTCAAATCATGCAACCGATCTCATACTTCAGCCACTGAGACGCGTATAAAGTCAGAGAATGAAATGGACACAGAATTCATTGTGAACTACCCAAGTTTCTCAACTTAATGGCCGAGAATCCTTCTCTTGTGCTCTCTCTTAAGGCGTCACCAACCGAGAATGTTGGCGAGAAGCAGCAATTCGATCCATGTGCCACAACGACGGACGTACCGGTTCATAGCTCAGTCCATAGCATAGCAAGTTCATCAGTGTGTTTCGAAGACCCTCATAACGATCTCTCCACTTGGCGGCTGCTCGCTGTCCATATTGGGTATGTTGAACTTTTATATATATATAATGCACCCTCGTCTCATGGCCTTCAGTGCTGCTTTAACTTTATTCCTTGCAACTACTGATGCTGTGAGTGTTCACCGACTATTCGCACTCATCTCTGTCCCATCAATCTTCGTAGACAATTGTCTCCACGAGTCTGCCCACAATTGCCAGCGACCTACAAGCATCCCCAATCCAATACACATGGGTGGGCGTCGCGTACCTGTTGACCCAGACTGCCTTCCAACCCCTGTATGGAAGAGTCTCTGATCTCGTAGGACGGAAGGTTTGTTGTTTTCAATTGTTATCTGGTCGACAATCCCACTCAGTTGTTATCTACAGAATATTCTCTATTCTAGCATTGCCATTTTCGCCCTGGGCTCTGCCTTATGCGGAGCCGCTCAGGTTAGTCTCCTCAGCCCTTAACTGCCTTTAATTAACTACATCTGAGATAGTCGATAAATTGGCTCATTGCAGCCCGAGCACTAGCCGGCATTGGTGGTGGTGGTATTGTCAGCGCTGTATGGGTCATCACTGCCGAAATTGTCGAGTTCAGACAACGTGCGATGTGGTCTCAAGCACTGAGTGTAACCTGGAGTTGTTCGGCTATCGCTGGGCCCCTTCTTGGCGGTGTCTTCAGTGGTCGTGAGTCTTTTTTATTTTATGAAAGGAAAGTGAGTGGAAAAATTCACCCAATATGTGTCTATAAAAAGAACTATCTGCTGGTCCTGTTAGCTGGCGATGGGGATGTAAGTCCGAACTTATCTAAATATTTTTCGAAATGTCTCAATCATCCTCAGTCTATATCAACCTACCCATTTGTTTGGTTGCTCTTGTGGTACTTGCCACCTCGCTTCGAGATGTTCAGCTGAAACAGGCCTCTGATGTATCATGGCGAACCCTGGCTCAGAGGTTTGACTTTCTTGGATTGTAAGCTTTCGAGATGCTGTTACACTCTTCTTTACTGATCACTTCCGATACGCAGAGTTTTATTCATGGGAGGCACAAGTTGTATTGTCATAGGGTTCAGTTTCGCGACAGAAATTGGATGTGAGTACGCTCACGTTTATTGCATTATATCAACTTCATTTATTGTTCGGGAAGGGAGTTCACCATCAATTTTGTCCTTGCTCATCATTGGTATCTTGGTTCTTCTATACGGCGGCTACCATGAAAAACACACGTCAAAGGAATGTCTGTTCCCGCCAACCACATTCAATGATCTTTCTACGGGTTACTTGCTTCATTTCATTTTCAAGAGTCTCTCTGAATATTATTTAGTGGTTATTCTCAGCATCACTTTCTTGCATAATTTTGCGTTCAATGCCGGTACTTTTTACCTTGCTCTTTTCTACCAGGTCAGGCTCCTCGGTTGCGTTTTATTGATACGCCTTGCTCACGATATAGACAGGCGGCTACTGGATCATCACCCCTTGAATCCGGGATCAAAATTCTACCTTACTCCCTTGGGTCGTCCTTGGCATCTATGCCGGTGGCTTGGTTCATCGGGTATTGGCAACGACGGAGTCATGACACCAGTGCTCAAAACTGGATGATCTCGATTGGGTTGCTGATCTCCACGTTAGGTTTCGGTATGAAAATGATCTCAGATAAGCTTGACCATCTCTAATTTGGCTGATGTCTTTCAGGATTGCTGAACCTTTTGGACGAGAATGCGGACGTTGTCGCTCAGGTAGTATACCCTTTGTTTGCGGGCTTCGGCCTTGGAATGCTCTTTCACGCTCCGTATCAAGTCTTCACGAAAGCGCTCAAACCTTGGGAGCTGGCCACGGGAACCAGTGCATTTTTCCTTGTCCGTTTCACAGGTGCAACTGTGGGTTTGGTAAGTCCTTCTGGCTCATTTTTTTGATGTCCATTAAACCCTGTAAAGGCTGTGGCAGGCACGATATTCTACGACGGGTTGTCGACGCGCCTCCCATCCGACATGGTCGTTCAGGGCCATGTCTCTTCAATCAATTACAGTGATATTAAATTTCTTCAGCCTGACCTGAAGGCGAAGGTTCTCCATGCGGTATCCTCTTCTGTCAAAGTACGGTGTTGTTGTTCGAGAATTGACTCTGAAAAAAGACTAATGCTCTTCTTAGATGATATGGACGGTCTGTAGCCCATGCTTAGGGGTCGCTTTTCTGGTACGAACAAAGAACCTTCTTGGCGAAATGGTCATAACACTGATCGTATTTTGTAGATATCATGGCTACTGCGTAAAATGCCCAGCTCTGATTCTGCAGAAACAATAAAAAGTCACACGAAGCCACCCGAATCATCGGCGGACAAAGAAACCGTATGAGGTTGAGCGTTCAGCAACAGCCCCGTTTATTCGAAAAGATCAGATACTTTTTTTCAAGGGAATAAGAATAGCTCATAAAGGTGCCTTGGTTCTAAATCCGTGAGGCAATCGTTGTCATTTTCACCATTTGCTATGTAGGGCAGATATTGGGTCTTGGCCCGAAATCCCGTATGTATGTCGATAGATTCTGAGGGAAGAATATCTGCAGATTAGTTGTAGAAGGACGACATGGAAATACCATGCCATGCTCTGATTACGTTACAGTGATGAGTTTCAAGCTTCAACCTTACGTTTCATGATAAGATTGTGACATCCAGAGCTGAGCCAGGCTAATCAACTTCCTTGTAAAGCTGTTGAAGTATATGATGTGGCTCGGGCGGGTGAAGAAGTGAGATAGGAGCTTATTAGCCTTCTTCTCGATTTACCAGAAGATGTCATACGGTCCGGGTATGTACACAGATCTTTGGGGGGGGGAGGAGCTGTGGCCAGTAATCTCCATCAGAGATCAACCTGAGATGATACCTGCAGATCCAATCGTCGGGGCATGCCAAGCCAAGCTTCGATAGAGGCGTGGGCGTGCGACGAAGCTGAGAATTGCAGATGGACCGAGTCCATGACTTGGG
>Ga0193743_1001635_pt1 | contig 16540 bp, 9 predicted proteins | sample L2c2metaG_FD_143038 | JGI IMG/M metagenome (GOLD analysis project Ga0193743, IMG submission 143038) | Soil microbial communities from a riparian zone of the East river system, Colorado, United States - L2c2 | ecosystem: Environmental > Terrestrial > Soil > Riparian zone | place: USA: East River...
TCAAATACAACATTTCTTCGATTTATCAATCTCCGAGAAAAATCCGGGCGGGAAAAATACAACTGGAGCAATCCAGGTCCAGGGAAACGCTTGTCAAAGATCAGTTAGGGGTGAATGTTGACGCGGGATTTATTAAATACAACGAAGCGGTTGAAAATCTGAATACCTACCGTGAAGATTTGCGGTCCGCACAGGAGAATTACCGCATTGTCGAAAAAAAATATTACAACCAGTTATCCCTGTTAACTGATATTCTTGACGCGTCGAGCACCAAAACATCCGCAGAGCTAAAAGTTACAGACGCGCAAATCGACGTGATTTATTACTACTTCCAACTATTAAAAACTATAGGAACTATTTAATTATAATCGGCCATGAGTGATACTAACCAGGAAACAACTAATCCAAAAAAAAGATTTTCGCTATTGATAATCAACACTGCATTGGTTATCGTAGTGCTGCTCGCTATTATATGGGGGATTTCCACCTATTTTGATTTAGATGACGGCGCATATACCAATGACGCGCAGGTTGAAGAATACATTAACCCCATAAATGCTAAGATCCCGGGATATCTCCGGGAAGTTCGGTTTAAAGAACATCAATTTATAAAAAAAGGAGATACCCTGGCTACTATTGATGACAGGGAGTACAAGATCGCTCTTGAGCAGGCTGAAGCTGTGTACCATTCTGCGTTGGCCGCTAAAATAGTAACGTCATCTGCCAGGAATACTACGGAAAGTAATGTGAGCGTTACTGACGCCAATATTCAGGCCTCCCGGGCGAGGTTGTGGAATGCCAGGCAAAATAAAGACAGATACGAAAACCTGCTTAAAGATGGTGCTGCCACACAGCAGCAGTACGACCAGGTTAAAACTGAATATGATGCACTTTTTGCACAAACAAACGCATTGAAGAAACAGCGAAACACCACTACGCTTTCTACAGACGAGGTGTCAAAAAGGATAGCTGTGAATAACGCGGAAATCGAGAGGGCAAAAGCGGCGGTTGATCTGGCTAAGTTAAACCTTTCCTATACGGTTATCCTGGCTCCCTATGATGGTGTTACAGGAAGAAGAAATATCCAGGAGGGGCAGCTTGTACAGGCCGGTCAGAACCTGTTGACATTTGTCAGGAATGATTACAAATGGGTTGTAGCCAATTACCGCGAAACGCAGCTGGAGAAGTTAAAGATTGGCCAGGTAATGAAGCTCAAAATAGATGGAATCCCGGATAAACATATTCTGGGTAAAATAGTCTCGATTTCTGAGGCCACAGGATCCCGGTACTCGGCTATACCTGTAGATAATTCAACCGGGAACTTTGTTAAAGTTCAGCAGCGGGTGCCTGTGATCATTGATTTTATTAAAAATGACGGCACCGACTCCCTGATGAAACAACTACGTGCAGGAATGAATGCCGAAGTAAGTAAAAATTAAACTATAGTGCTATGGAGATATATGACTTATTTTATAAATGGGTACCTGTATATTTCAGGATACCTGTTTTAGTACTGCTGTTTTTTGTCATTCTCTGTGCCAATGGGGTTTTTTTAGGCAATTTAAATGACATGGCGAGCAGCCTGGGCATGTATCCTGAACATTATACCGCAGCGGTAAACGCCATGTATATCGGGATGGCGTTAGGGCTGATGACAGATGTTCGATTGAAGCTGCGCTTTTCCAGTAAAACACTTTTGTTGGCGGGCATGAGCATAATGCTGCTCATGAATATCGTATGCGCTACTACCAGTAATCCATGGATAACGATCATAGCAGTGTTTATTCTTGGTTTTGCAAAAATATTCGCATTAATGGAAGTATACATTATTCAACTGATGATGTGGAGCAAACAATTAGATACATCCCGTTTTTACCCCTTTGTATATTTTGTAGCATTGGGGGGACTGTACTTAACAACCTGGGGTACTGCCAGCCTTGCCTATTATTATAATTGGCAATACGCCTATATCCTCGTTGTGATGGTTTTACTGGTGGCAATTTTATTGACAGTTTTGTTAGTTGAAAATCATCCGTTAAAAAAAACAATGTCCATTAGCGGAATGGATTGGAGCAGCCTCTTGCTGTTGGGAATTAGTATGTTAATGTTGAATTATGTAGTGGTATATGGCAAGGTTGAAGATTGGTTTTATTCAGACTCGATAAAGCTCGCTGCGTTTGGGTTTATCTTTTCATTTTTGGTTTTTCTGAAAAGAACATTAACCATTGCTGCACCTTTTTTCAAATTGGAAGTTTTTCGGAAGCCAAATTTCCGAATAGGGTTATTGCTGTTTTTCATCCTCGGCGTATTCTCCACGGGAACCTTTCAGGCGGCCTTCTCTGCCGGTATCTTACAATATGACACGCCAACTAATATGGAGCTCAATCTTTTCCTGATTCCCGGCGTAACGGTTGCCAGTGTGCTTTGCTTTATCTGGTATTACAAGAACCTTGATCCCGAACCTATGATCATCATTGGGTTCGCCGGTTTTTTAGTGTATCATATCATGATGTATCAAAGTTTCTCCAATGAATTTGCCATAACTGACTTTTGGGCACCGTCGATTGTTAAAGGATTTGCCACCTGTGTCATATATATCGCCGTGGGATTATATACCACCAAAAATTTTGATCTGGGGGTTGTCATGATGGCCGGGGGAGTGATGATCCTCGTGCGGTCTTTTCTTGGTAGCGGTATTTTTGCGGGAGTTTATAATTATATCCTGTATGCGGAACGGGTAAGGCATCTTGATAAACTGGCGGTGATGACTGATAGCGGTAATTTTTTTTCTAATCAACTAACCAGCAGTAGCCTATATAAAACCCTGGCAGAACAATCTACGCTTGCAGCGTCAAAAGAAGTAACAGGTTATATCATTGTTTTGGGCTTTGCTTTGATTGCTGTTCTGATACTATACTATCTCAGAATAAAGATTACAGGAACCAGTCCATTAATGCAGGAACCACCGCCTGGCCAATAAAACTCTAATGGAAAAGAACAGGTAAAAAGCAACGCTTACTTACGCAAGCCATCATTGATCTTCATGAGAGAGGTTACTGTAAAGACTTCATGCCGATTGGTGACAGGAAGTAAATCGCAGTTTTACAGGTCACAGGTTATGGTTCATGTTTATCAAAATCCGCTATTAGAAGCGTATCAAAAAGCACTTTGGCTTGTGGAGAGTTGTGATGGGACGAGGGGGGTATAATGCTCTTAACAGTGGGTAATTGTACTGTTAGGATAATGCAATAAAAACGAATGCTATGATTAAAAGAACATTATTTTTCTATTCCATTTTCACCTGTCTGGGATTTATAGGGTATGGACAGGTCAGGACATCGTCCACTCCGAAACAGCAATTCCAGGATAGTATAGTTGTGGCTATTCGTCCTTCTTACAATAAAGTAAGCGGTATTCACCGGTGGCTTTTCGGAGAAAACTACCGCAAAGAATGGTCCATGCCTGTAAAGCTGCCTGTCATTCGGATTTCACAGCTTCATGGAGGCTTAAAACCCGTCAAACAAGGAGGTGGAATGGAATCAAAATCGCTTCGGCTTGTAGACCCAACAGGGAAAGAGTGGGTATTGAGAAGTGTAGAAAAAATACCTGATAAGCTATTACCGGTAGGAGTTGAGGGTACCTTCGTTGTTGACTGGGTAGACGATGAATTCAGTGCGCAGCATCCTTATTCGGCGCTCGTCGTACCTCCTTTGGCAGCGGCAGTTGGTGTTCCTCACGCCAATCCCGTTATTGGCGTTGTGGTATCAGACCCCGCCTTGGGCGAATACAACAAGATATTTTCCAACCTGGTTTGTTTGATGGAAGAACGGGAACCTACCGGACACTCAGACAATACATTAAAAATGGAGGTTGAACTGATTAAAAATTACCATAACCGCCTGGATGGTGAAGAATTTTTAAAGGCACGAATGCTTGATCTTTTACTTGGCGATTGGGACAGGCATGAAGACCAATGGCGTTTTACCGATACCGTTGTGGGTGCCAACCGTATTTATACCGGTGTACCCAGAGATCGTGATCAGGTATTTCATCTTGCAGAAGGAGTGTTCCCAAGTATTGCATCCAGGTCATGGCTCGATCCCACTTTGGATCATTTTGAGGGTGATATTCCCCGTGTTCGTTATTCGCTGTTTAAAACACGTTTTATTAAACAGTTTCCGGACGCTCAGATCTCTTACGATCGTTGGATGCAGTTAGCCAATGAATTTGCAAAAGCGGAAACAGACCAGGTTTTGGAAAGCGCTTTGAAACAGCTTCCGTCAGAAACCTACAAGATTCGGCATGATGTGCTTTTTAACAAATTGAGGCAACGGCGTGATCATATCCCTGCTGCCATGAGTGAATATTATAAATGGATCAACCGGATCGTAGACTTACGCACAACAGATAAAGATGAAAATATTTCCCTTACCGATGATACAGCCGGAGGTTTAAGGGTAACCGTTTCTAAGGCTGGAAAAAAAGATGCTCAATTGGATACGATCTGGAATATAGTATACCATCCCGACATAACCAAAGAATTGCGATTATATACCTCAGGAGGAAATGATAAAATTCTTATTAATACGCCCAAGTCTGTAATAAAGGTAAGGATAGTTGACAGTGCAGGCACAAAAGCGGTTGAAAATGTGGCCAGCCAACGCAAGATAGATTTGTACGGTCCGGTTGGCGGAACAGCAATAAATGGCAATGCGGCAAGGATACGAAACCGGCTTTCAACAGATACTGCAGCTGGTCGCTTTGTGCCCACCTATCTTTATAATGTTTGGATGCCGCTTGCCACAGCCTCGTTAAACGTGGATGACGGTTTCCTGCTTGGACTCGGGTTCAAGTATACAGGGTTTGACGGATTCAGGAAACTACCCTACACTACGGTACAGCAACTGATGGTTACGCATGCATTTGCAAGCGACGCCTTTCGTTTGCGTTATGACGGGGAATGGACAGCGGCGCTGGGCAAGGCAGATATACTTCTGCGTGCCGATATTCAGGCTCCGGATAATACGATGAACTTTTTTGGGCGGGGAAATGAAACAGTTCTTGATAAGACAGGGGATTATCATCGTTTTTACCGGGTACGGTTCGACCAGTACAAGTTCGACCCTGCTTTACGCTGGCATACTGGCAAGGGAAGCGTATTTATCGCAGGGCCATCGCTTCAATATTATCATTTTCAAGCGGATGATAATACTAATCGGTACATCTCCCAACCGGCATCCAGGGCTAATGCCTATGATAGCTTGACCTTTGAAAAGCCGAAGGTACATTTAGGCATTAACGCCAGTTTTATCAGCGATCGCAGAAATAACAACGTACTGCCCTATGCCGGCTATTATATAAATGTTCAGTTGCTGGCTTATAACGGTGTTGGTAGTAACGCCGATAATTTTATGCAGATTAAGCCAGAGTTTACTTACTATCAAAAGCTAAATCAAAGTGGAAGTATCGTTCTGTCTGATCGGATAGGAGGAGGGGTAACTTTTGGGAAACCGGCATTTTATCAATCACTTTTTTTAGGCGGACAGGGTAATTTACTTGGCTACCTGCAGAATCGTTTCGCAGGTCAGGAAATGATTTTCAACAACCTTCAGGGCAGAGTGAAATTATTTAATCTGGCCAGCTATATTCTTGCGGGACAGGTCGGGCTTATTGGTTTTTATGATACTGGCAGGGTTTGGGTAAGTGATGAACATTCCGATAAGTGGCACCAGGGTACCGGTGGCGGTTTATATTTTGCACCTGCGGGCCTTACCTGTTTTCAATTCCTGGCCGGTCATTCGTCGGAAGGATGGTACCCTTATATTTCTATGAATTTCAGATTGTAATCATCGTTCAAATTTTATTCCATACAAAAATGAAAAAAACAATTTTAACCTTAATGCTCGTAACAATTTTTATCAGCAAAATATTTGCACAAACCGATAAAGAAGATGTAAACATCGCGCTGGCCTTGCTCAATAAAAATAAAAAAGAGGTTATCTCGCAGGCCATTCCGCTCAATGAAAGTCAGCAAAAGCCTTTTTGGGAGTGCTATGACCTATATGAGAATGAGTATAACCTGTTGCTGAAAAAGCGCATTTTATTGATAGACAAGTTTACCCAAAATTACAATAAGCTAAATGATACGTTGGCCAGATCTGTCGCCGAAGGAATTATCAAAAATACCGGCGAGTTGAATGATCTTCACCATAAATACTTTAAAAAATTCCAAAAGATCGCGGGTGGTGTCAAGGCTGCAACATTATATCAGATCGAGCTATATGTACAAACAGCGATACAATTTGATGTACAACGTCAATTGCCGATCATAGGCGGCCTAAGTAGTATGCAATAATACGGGTGGCGGGCAAACAGTGAGGATTTCGCCCGTAAGGCTCATTGTTTTTCAGGAAAATAATGAGCCTTACGTATTCCCAATTTTCTCATTTTTGAGGTTAATGTAGAATATGGTACGCCCAGCATCTCCGCTGCTCCACCATACCCAGATACCCTACCACCAGTCATTTTTAGTGCCTTTAGGATGTGATCCCGTTCATTTTCTTCAATGGTTTGCAGGCGGTAATTCTCCTGATAATCCTCATGAAGAGCCTGCTGATTTTTCGTTTCGATCGCCGGTAAATGCACATCTTTAATGGTATCGGAATCTGCAAGCAACACACTTCTTTCAATGATATGCTCCAATTCTCGAACATTACCTGGCCAACTGTAATCCGTCAGTTCCTTCATTGCTTTTTGAGAAATATGCATCGTATCATTTCCGGAAGTTTTGCTGTAGCGACTGATAAAAAATGACGTTAGTAAAGGAATATCTTCTTTTCGACTACGCAAAGGAGGCAGCATTACTGGGAACACATTTAATCGATAATAAAGGTCGTCCCGGAATCGTCCTTCTTCAACTTCCTTTTTCAGATCCCTGTTGGTCGCTGCAATAATCCGCACATCAATTTTTATAGTGGATTTGCCACCTACCCGTTCAATTTCTTTTTCTTGCAGGACACGGAGCAACTTCACCTGAAGATCCAGCGGCATTTCCCCCACTTCGTCAAGAAACAGGGTGCTTTTATTCGCTAATTCAAATTTTCCAATCTTACGCTCAACTGCACCTGTAAAACTTCCACGTTCATGACCAAAGAGTTCGCTTTCGACAAGATTAGCCGGTAATGCCGCGCAATTTATTTTAATCATAATTTTGTCTCTTTGTGCAGAGGAATTGTGTATCGCTCTTGCGATAAGCTCCTTACCTGTACCGGTTTCACCAAGAAGTAAAACCGTACTATTTGAATTAGAAACCTGCGCAACCATCTGAAATATTTTCTGCATGGAGCCACCTGAGCCAATGATCTCACTATGTTTATAGCTGGTTTTGATCTCATCCTGCAGGTATAGATTTTCCTGCTCCAGTTGCTGCTTGTATCGATTGATTTCTGACAAATGCTGAACGATTTTCTCGTTAGCCCTTATGTTTGCAATGGCCGAAGATATTTGAGCTGATAGCCCTTTTAACAAATGTGTATTGATCTGGTTGGGACGAGTCCATAAAATCCCTATTGGCTCATTTGCCGCCACTAATCGGATCCCTAATAATTCTTCAAAACCTAAGAGTTTAAGGAACGTTATACTGTCGGGATGTATCATTCGGTTACGGATAAGTTCATTTACATTAAATACTACAGGCTCTGCTGAATTGAGGACCATAGCAGTAGCGCCAAAATCAGCAAGATTGCGTGCCGTGGTTGCAGCTTGAAACCGAGGGTCTTTCAGGATATATTCAGGCATGTTGTACATGAAATAACTTACCGTGGTATTGTCGTCATTTTTAATTGTAATAACAAAATCTTGTACCTTAAAAACACTTTTAAAATATTGGTCAACGAATACCGCAAGTTCGTTTTTGTTTTTTACCAGTGCAATATCCTTGCTGAAAGATAACAACCAGGATTTTTCTTGCTCTCTTTGGGCAATATCTTCAAGTGCCTTTATATTCGAAACGGCAATTGAAATTTGGCTAGACACCCCTTTGATAATTTTTAATGCATTGTTACTGAAGCTGTTTTTATGTTCTGCGTAAAACGTTAGCACACCAACGTTTCCTGTTTCATCCTTTAAGGGCATAGAGACAGCCTCTTTTAGCCCGGCTTCATATAGCACCCTTGCATACAATGGTGTATCAGCAGATTGCGTGTTTAGCAGCGCAATGTCAAAAATAGTCGGCTCTTCAGACTTCAGGATTTGATGATAAATGTCGTCTAAAACAGGATAAATGCTGTTGATGACCTGTTCATATTCGGGATGATCTGTTAAAATCGGTTGCGGATCCGTCAGGTACAATGAAAAAGTTTTCCCTTCTTTATCAACGGAAGAAATACTGCAATTGCTAAAGTTGATGAGCCTCCGTAAACTCGTGTTAATAAAAGTCAGCAGTTTTTTCTTGTCGCGGATATTACCTAATTCATAGCTGATGGAAAGCAGGGTAGCTTTTTCCTGCTCTCTGATGTGAATCTCTTCATTGGCAATAATATTCGAAATGGCTACTCCAACCTGGCTTGCTACCCCTTTGAGTATGTTGATATTTCGTTCAGAGAAAGTGCCTTCCTGATCTGCAACTATGAAGAGCAGGCCCCAGTGCTCTTTTTCACCGTGTAATGGAATTAAAACAGCTTCTTTATAACCTAATTCGTAATGAATAGCCACAATTTGGGGAGGCGAAGCAGTATCAAGTAAGTCTTTATAATTTATAAAACAGGGTTCATCGCTTTCCAGCGCCAGGTTGAACACGCCATCATTAATGGGTTGCGGAGATAAGATATATTTCATGTAAGCGGGATGTGTACTGGCAGGTCCGTTAATATCCCGAAAATAAAGTTCTATGTGTGTTCGATCTTCACAGATTCGAAGCACAGCACTTCGCGTAAAACCTATGAATTTATGGAGCCGGCTATTGATGAAATTCCATAAACTTTCCCTATCCCGAACTACCCCTATCTCATGACTGATGGCAAGCAGCAGTCCTTTTTCACGTTCCCTGGCAATAGCTTTTTCATTGGCCATAATATTAGCCACAGCTGTGGAAACCTGGTCGGTAATCCCCTTGACAATCTCCGTTTGGCCTTTATGAAAACTACCCTTGATGTTAGAAAAGAAACAAATGGCGCCAAAAAACGCGTTGTCACTCAGCATGCGAATAGCCAGGACTTCTTTTAAGCCACATTCATATGCTGGTACAAGGTATGGCGGTAGATAGCCCCCCTGAGCCGCTGCTACTAAATCAAAAATATACGGTTCGTCGTGCCAGATATAATTATCCAAAAAGCCGTCTGTTAAAGGAAACTTTGACGAGTTAATCGCGTCATAATCTTTATGTACCCTTGATAAGGAATTTGGGTCGGTCAGGAAGAATGAAAAAGTTAACGAATCTTCATTAGTTACGCCGATAGTTGAATAATTAAAATAAAACAACTTCTTAAACTGGTTATTGATCATCGAAATAAGGTCGTTTTTATCCCTGATCCTTGACATGTCATGGCTTAAAGACAATAATACTTCCTTTTCGAGCTCTCTTTTACGTATTGCTTCGTTGGCCAGGATATTTGATACCGCAATCGCCATTTGATTCGAAACACCTTCGATAGTTCCGAGAGCATCTTTTTCAAAATCGATGATTCGGTTAGAAAGAAAAATAGCTATTCCAAAAGGCTCAACATCATTCAGTAACGGCATGGTAACCAGCCACTTCATGTCAGCATCATAATAGAATTTCAGCCAGTCCGGCGGTGTTACATCCTGCTGTTTGAAATACTCAGAAAGGTCTGTAACGGAGGCATGCTCGGTCTTTAAGGTATTTTCCAAAATATCGTCATCAACATTAAATCGATACTGGAGGATGTCTTTTTTTAGTGGGCGTAAATTAGATTTAAAATCGGGATCGGCCAGGAAAACATTCATCGTACTTCTGTCTTCTGAGAGCAGCAGAATAATGCTTGTGGTAAAATGCACCAGTTTTTTAAGATAGTCATTTAATACTTCCAGGAGGTCTTTTTTGTCTTTTATTTTCGCCATGAAATTACTGGCAGCAAGCAGGTAATCTCTTTCCTGCTCCCGCTTAAAAATCTGTTCCCTGGATATGATATCTGAGAGGGCGATAGAGAGCTGATGAGTAAGTCCCTTTAGGATTTTTAACCCATTTCTTAAAAATGTTTGTTTGTGGTCACTGAATAACATCAGCAGGCCAATGTTTTTTTTATTGTTTCTGAGCGTTAATACACACATTTCCCGAATCCCGGCGTCATAATTTATACGAATATAATCGGGTGTTGCAGGATTGTTTATGATTTTGTCCAGGTTGATAATTACCGGATAATATGATTTCAACGCAATCTTAATGATCGTTTCATCAACATTTTGCCAATTTATGGTAGCGTTATCCATGTTCCCTTCAAGCCGTATAGCAGAATTAGGGTCAATTAAGAATGATTTGAACTTTTTCCCATCCTCGTTTAAGAGTATAAGGGAGGTATGATCAATAGTAATCAACCGTTTTAGTTTGACATTGATCAGCGTCAGTAAATCAGTTTTGTCCCTGATGGTGATCATCTCATGCCCGAGATCAAGCAGTACATCTTTTTCTTTTTCCCGCTCTTCAACCCTGAACCTGGCAATATAATTGGATATGGCAAATGACAACAGGTAGGTCATTCTCAGCAGCAAGTCCTTTGCCTCGGCCTTGATAGGATTAATTTCCCTGAAATATATGAGGAGTACAGCCGGTGTATCAGTCCCATCTTTAAGCGTTACTCCCCAAATCCATTTGATGTCCAGTGCAACTTCCTGATGAATGTAACCTGGTCCGGTTCCTGCCTTTAGCAATTTTTCGACTTCAAATTCTAAAAAGTCTTCCGATTCAAGCAGCTGATTGAAAAAGCCGTCATTGACAGGAAAATGACCATATTGATGATACAGTGGCTGGTTATCCGCCTGGGCATCTTCAAGAAAGGGGAAATGCGTAAAGGTTTCACTATTAATAACTCTTATCTTGCAGCACTCGCATGCAAAAGCGTCTCTCAACTGCTTTTTTACAATTTTAGCCAGTCCCTTAGGATCTCGTGCCGAAGCTACCTTGTTGCTGAAATCTAATAGCAACTTATTTTTTAATTCTTGCTTTTGAAGTTCTTCATAGGTAAGTATATTGGCTATAGCTGTTGATAATAACTCGCCAAGATCTTTCAGCATCCTGAGATTACGTTTATTAATAGACTTTTTGCGGTCAAAATAAAAAACAAGAAAAGCCCTTACACCCCTGCTTTTCCTTAGCTGAAAACATACCATTTCCTTTGTGCCAACCTCATAATTGATTCTGATGTAATCAGGAACATCCGGCATTTTTATCAATTCATCAAGGTCGAATATTTTAGGATCTTCGGCCATTATTAAATATTCATAAAGTAATCGGTCAATTTCATGAATTGTGCCATTTTCGAAATTGAAATCCGGGTGATGACGGCTTCTGGAGTTTCTATCCATCATAAATGACGTAAAATAAGTCAGATCGTCGCTGATGATACCCACATAACTATGCGTAAAACTAAATCTGGGTTTAAACCGGCTGTCGATAATATCCTGAAATTGTGTTTTTGTTCTGATATCAGCGAGGTCTCGCCCAAGCGATAGTAATAACTGCCTGTTCCTTTGTTCCTCCTCAATTTTTATATTGGTAATGATATTGTTTAAAACCCTTCCTAAGGGAGTTAATAAATCGGTTATAATCGCATCTGCAGCGTTGAGCGGTTCATAGCTATCGTATCCTGCAAACCAAATAATACCCACTACGAGCGATTGGTTTCTGACTACAAAGGGAAGGAGGGTCTGGTATCCGAGTTGAACACAGTGTCTGAAATGATCAGGTAGGTTCTCTTCCTGAGATAATTGAGCAAGATTAAACACAAAAGGACCGACTGATTTGATGACGTTTTTGACGTATGGCTCTTCACTTGAAAATGTACCGTAGTTGGTTAATTCCCCAGCTTGTCCAAATATTCCTTCATTATTAGCATCGTGTCCCCAAAAGCTGTAACTATCATAATCACTATCGGACAGGCTTATGTAAGCGCCTTGGAATTTGAGATAGGACGCCATCATCGAGGCTACAATTAATAAATCATCGATAGTTTCCGATTTAGCAACTGCCAAAATAATTGAATTCTGAAATAGCTGATCGCTGTTTGAAAGGGTTGATAAATATTTCATGTGACCTTGAATTGTTGTTATTTCGCTATTTTATTAAAACAATTGCCGATATAAAAGCATTCAAAATTACAAATTTTTATATAAATACTTGTTTGTCAGCAAATTAATTAATGGCATTTCGATTGGTTACTCCAATTGGTTGTACGCCAATTAATTATTATGTTATGAATTTACATGTTACTGAAACCCGACCTGAAAAAGATAAAGTATTGGCCAGGTATTTACAGGCTTTCACTAAATTTTCAGGGGACGGAGTAATCGATCTTGATAAGCGACTAAAATACAAATTTGAGTATTCGTTGCACGACCTCGAAGGTGTGGTCCGGGTCTTCAATGGCACAGTTCCGCCAAGCAGGCAGTCTATTTACACAGTTGCCTTAATTAAGGAAGGCTCGGGTTTAAATAATATCGGCCAACATGCTTTCCCGATACTTAACAATACCCTTTTTATAATTCCCAGCAGGGTTATTTATTCCAGTCATTTTGATACCCTAACCTGCAAAGGATTCCTATTGCATTTTGACCCCGACTTTTTTTCTAAAACCGCATTACCAAAAGAATCCATTATCAACCGAAAAATATTCAGGACTTCTATCAGGCCTTATTTATATCTTGATAAGTCACAAGCCAAATCCTTATCCAGCATATTTGAGCAAATGATGAATGAAGAAGATAAAATAAAGAATGAAGACAATGATATGCTGGCCGTTAAGATACTGGAACTATTAATCCATTGTGACCGTTTGTTCTCTAAAGCATCACTTATGGGCAATGTAATAGGTTATCACCCCGTTATTCACAGGTTTTCAGAATTACTGGAATATAATTATAAAACGTACAGGAGCGTGCAATTTTATGCAAAGACACTCAATGTTCACCCGAACCATTTAAATTTCTTGCTTAAAAAACACAACGGGTTGAATGCAAAGCAATATATTAATAACAAGATCATTTCTGAATCCAAATACCTGTTATCTAATTCCAGTTTTATAATCAAGGAAATTGCCAATCACATGGGTTTTGACGACCCCAATAATTTTTCGACTTTCTTTCAGAAGTGTACCGGCCAGGCGCCTTTAAGTTATAGAGGATCATGCTCTTTATATATGTCCCAATCTGCCAGTTAGATTATCGGGGACGATTTTAAAAGACTTTTCTTTGAAAATTAAAGGATTAATGTTGTGCATTAATGGATGTTTGATATACGCTATGAAGGAAATTAAAAGATGAAATTAACCTTCTAGTGGTTTCTTTGTCGGGGCGCAGTTGCTCTTGTTTTTTGAATAAATAAACACGAAATTAAATACTCCATTGAAATATGGCGATTTTTGTAAGAACGAAAACATTGCTGGAAGAAGCAGGTAGCCTGGCGAAATTTACCGGGCAATTCTTGTTTATGGGAAAGCAATCCAGGTACGAAGTAAGGGAGTTTCTCATCCAGTCTTATACCATAGGATACCGGTCATTAGGCCTTGTGGGTTTAACCGGTTTTATTATGGGCCTCGTGTTGACCATGCAGCTTCAGCCCTCACTGGCCAGGTATGGCGTGCAATCTGAACTACCCGGCATGGTGGCTATTGCAATTATCCGGGAAATCGGACCTGTATTGACAGCATTGGTATTTGCAGGTAAGATAGGAAGCAGCATTGGCGCCGAACTCGGATCAATGAAAGTCACTGAACAAATAGACGCCATGGAAATAAGCGGAACGAATCCATTTAAATTTCTGGTTGCTACCCGGGTTATTGCAGCTACACTGACGTTGCCTGTACTCACTATTCTTTCTGACGTTATTTGTCTCTTCGGATCATATCTTGGCGTTAACATGGGGTACGAAACAAGCTTTAAGCTATTCTTCAACCAGGTAATTCAGCATTTGTCATTCAATGATCTGTTCCCTGCGCTTATAAAGACCTTTTTTTTTGGATTTGCTGTAAGTATGATCGGATGCTACAAAGGCTTTACCTCCAACAAGGGAACAAGAGGCGTAGGCAATTCTGCGAATTCAGCTGTTGTCTTGGCCTCGGTAACCATTTTTATTATGGATCTGCTTGCTGTACAAATAACCAACCTGCTCAACCTTAATTAATTTTCATGAAAATGATGCATGATATATCGGGTAAGGGAATTGATCTTATGACCAATGAGGAGCCTCTTGTGATAGAACATCTGTATAAGTCATTCGGTGAGCGTAAGATACTTGATGATTTCAGCCTTCGGTTAAACAGCCAGGAGAATGTGGTTGTACTTGGAAAGTCGGGAGCGGGCAAATCTGTACTGATCAAATGCGTAATCGGGTTGCTGGTCCCGGATGAAGGAAGTATAAAGGTTTACGGAAAAAGTGTAGTTGGGATCGACAAGCATGAGTTGGACCGGCTTCGCGCGACTATTGGATTCCTATTCCAGGGTAACGCCTTATATGATTCGATGAGCGTCCGCGAAAACCTGGAATTTCCACTGAGAAGACATTGGATTAAAATTACCGAAAACGAAATCAATGATATGATTCTGGATGCGCTTGAAAATGTCAATTTGGCCCATACCGTAGACATGATGCCCGCTGAGTTGTCTGGTGGTATGCAGAAGAGAATTGCGCTTGCCAGAACAATGATTTTAAACCCAAGGATTATTTTATACGATGAACCAACAACAGGGCTTGACCCCGTTACGGCAAGGGAAATCGATGTGCTCATTCTTAAGTTGCAGGAAAAATACCATACCTCCTCCATTATAATTTCCCACGATATGAATTGCGTTAAAACAACAGCCAACCGGATTGTCCTGTTACTTGACGGTAAATGTTATACGGAAGGAACCTATCGGGAACTGGAGCTTTCCCAGGATTTAAAAATTAAACAGTTTTTCGAATAAGGAATGAAGACGGAAAGCAACAATATTAAACTTGGAATATTCGTCATGTGCGGATTGGTTATTCTGGTAATTGCGCTTTACCTGGTGGGTGAAAATAAAAACAATTGGGGATCGGGTATCCAGGTAAAAATTCATTTTTCTGATCTTAATGGCCTTGTAGAAGGGGATAATGTATTATATGCAGGCACAGCTGCGGGCAGCGTTAAAAAAGTTCAAATTTTAAACGATACGACCATTGAGGTTACATTACTGGTTGATAATCAAACCGGGCATTTTATTCACCGGAATTCAGTTGCCACAATTGGCTCCGAAGGCTTAATGGGCAACAAAGTGATCAATATTACACCAGGCAGAGGAAATGCAGATCTTATAAAGGATGGGGATGATCTGGCCACCAGTCAACCTGTAGGGATTGAACAAATGTTACCGAAACTATCGCGCATCGGGGATAATGTCGCATTGGTTTCCGAGGTGTTAAAAAATACGGTGCTGGCACTCGACTCCAGTCAGTTGATGAAGTTACTGAAGGACAGCAACACAGCAAAGCAACTTCGTTCGTCGTTGGCCGGTGCACAGTTAACCATGCAAAACACGGCGGAGGTGACCGCCGTATTTCGCGATCTTGCCTATCAAACGAAAAATGGAAAAGGTGCCCTGGGATTATTAATTGCAGATAGCAGTTTCGCTCGTTCTGTCTCAAAAACCGTGAACCAGCTGGAAGGCGCTTCTGCCAATGTCAATGAGGCCTCCTTAAAATTAAACAATACAGCTTCCAATATTCATGACGAGATCTTACATGGAAAGGGGGTGTTAAACCTACTACTTACAGATTCAGCATCCGCGGAGAACGTGAGTAAGTCATTACTTAATATTAAAAATGGAACTGACGGTTTTAATCAAAATATGGAAGCGCTTAAACACAATTTTCTCTTTAGGGGATATTTCAGGGCGAAACAAAAAGAAGAAGCCAAAAAACAGCATAAAACCGGGACTCAATAACGCTGGCAATCCTACAGCACTTGAACGTTTCTTAACAGAAAGTTGAAATTAAAATAACATTCTTTGATTTAGAAAGCGTTTTCCGCCGGCCACATGCTTTTTTTGGTAAACGATAAATTAGCATGGTCAAATCAATTTTCTTTTCGGTTAGATATAAAATACTTACCATTTCTATAATGATTTGGTTTGCCTTGGCGCTTGCAGGCCAATGCTCTGCACAACAACTAAATGATACCACTAAAGGTAAAAGAATAAGAATTATAGATACTTTAAAAAAAGACCTTTTTACCGTACCGGATACCGTTAGTCATTTACACAGCAAATTGTGGACCCTTGTGCCACCATCAATTATGATCGTGTACGGGACATCCTCTTTTTATCTTCATCCGGTCAGGAGGTTAGATAAGTC
>Ga0193743_1001636_pt1 | contig 16531 bp, 19 predicted proteins | sample L2c2metaG_FD_143038 | JGI IMG/M metagenome (GOLD analysis project Ga0193743, IMG submission 143038) | Soil microbial communities from a riparian zone of the East river system, Colorado, United States - L2c2 | ecosystem: Environmental > Terrestrial > Soil > Riparian zone | place: USA: East River...
CGCGGGTCCGCTCCTCGGCGCCGCCGGTCCTACGGCGGGTGCTGTTAACAGCAACATCATCGGAGCTGTCGGATCGTTCCAGTCCGCTGTGCTGGCTACGCCTCCGCCAACCCGGTTCTTTGGCGTGCAGGTCACTGCCGTCGCGGCCGGGCTCTGCAACGTGCTCGTCAACTGCGACATTTTCTAAAGGGAGTGAACTGATGGCAACGATAACCAAAGTGCCGGACGGCGATCTCTCGCTGGGCAATCTGCGGGGGGAGATCGTCAATCTCAAGCCCGCAGTCAACGACTACGTATTGGGCGGATACGCCATCACGGGTATCGCCGGGGCGACGGAGAAAACGGGCAACGTTGGCATCGCCAAGGTGCTGGCGGTCATCCCCATCGGGTCGCCAGGCGGCTTTAACCCGTCATGGAACCCGGCGACAGGCAAGCTCCAGGTACTCACAGGGCCAGCAGCCCTAGGGGGTGTGGATCAGGAAGTTCTGGCCGGCGTAGACCTGTCGGCGCTCACGTTCCAGTTGCTGGTACTCGGGCTCTAAAACGCGGCAAGGAATCACTGGGGCGGCTCTTCGGGGTCGCCCTTGTTTCGCATGAGGGAGCGGTCCAATGGACGGATGGGAAGACAGCGACAAATCTGGCAGCAGGTGGAAGGACAGCAAGGCCGCTGGAGGCTTGCGTGCGGCCGGCAGCAGCCTCTCTGACAGCGGACGCGACGAGATGAGCCAAGCCTCGTCGCGAGGCTTCGAGCCGGTCAAGTACCGGCACGGGGGGCGCGTCAAGAGGACAGGACCAGCAGTTCTCCATAAAAACGAGAGAGTGATCCCGGCGAGCAAGCGGAAGCGGGTGGAAAAGCTGATGCGCGGCAAGAAGATGCGGATGACCACGCGGGGACGGAGATAGTCCGTGCCGGTAGTCTTTTCCAATCCGCAGTTCCCCAACCAGGTTGGCAGCAACCCGGCGAATCAGCCGTATAGCACCCAGCTCAACTTCGGGCAGATGCTGCGCGAGGTGACGGGCTGGAACCCGTCCTGCGACCCGATGACGGCCGGGCGCTTCATCAACAACCGGTATCGCGCCATGCTGGGCTGCCGCTCCTGGTATGGACTGAAGGTCCGCGGCCAAATCATCGTTCCCTCGCCGTACTCGGCGGGAACCTGCACGGTCACCGCCGGCAGCACCACGGTGCAAGGCATCGGGACGGCGTGGACCCCGGCGCTGGTCGGGCAGCAGTTTCGCGTCAACTTCACCCTTCCCTACCAGACCATCACCCAGGTCAACCCCGGCTTGCAGCAGCTCACCGTGGATATGCCGTATCCCGGCACATCGGGCACCAGCGGCTATCTGATCCTCCAGTCGTACTTCGCGCTCGACGGCAACATCGTCCGCATGCGCTGGGCGGTGAATCAGATGATGGGCTGGAAGATGGTCGTGAATGCCCTGCCGGTCGACTGCGTGAATACCTGGGATACGTGGCGCACGTTTCTGGGATGGTCGACACACTTTGTGACCCGGCCTCCGACCCCGGCCGGGCAGTACCAGATCGAGATATGGCCGAGCCCGTTCCAGCGGCAGGTGTTCCCTTTCGAGGCGTACACCCAGCCGCAGGACATGCAGTTGGATACAGACTCCCCCGTAGCGTTCCTCCGCTCCGACATCCTGGTGACCGGAGCGATAGCGGATGCCCTGATGTACCGGCCGAAGCAGAACACCTACTACGATCCCCAGTCGGCGCTGACCATCGCCGCGGCCAAAGAGGCGCAATTCAAGGAGCACATCGAGCAGAACGCGCAGATGGATAACGACATCGATCAGCAGGATGTCATGTGGGATTACGGCGAGGGCGACGAGGCGGCGTACCCTGGCGGCTTCGGATCGATCTACGCCTTCAATCACGATTGAGAAAGTCGGAACCGTGCATGCGTAGGGCAATCATCCTCTGTCTAGGCGTGCTGCTGTGCGGCGTGGCCGGCCGCGGTCAGACGACGACCAACGTCACGGCAACCTTGGTGGACCCCTCGGGGACTTCGTGGAGCAATGCGAGCTGGACCGCGAACGTGATCAGCACGGGCCAGCCGCCGGTCACCGTTCCGGACTTCAACGTCTTCCCCACCTCGTATTCAGGGACGGCGGACGCCAACGGGACATTCGCGGTCGCTGTGCAGCGCGTGGCAAATATCTTCCCGGCAGGCGCGACGTGGCAGTTCTGTGTGGTTTCCGCGGTGACGTTTACGCAGAGCTTCTGCGCGAATGTTGCCGTAGGGAATTCCGGGCAGAGTAGTCAGGATGTGAGTGCGCAGATCGGTGCCGTCCTTCAGGTTCCGACCATTACGGGCGGGCCGGCGATTCGGGCCTACACCGATGCCGAAGTCACAGCTTTTCCGGGTGCGCAGTACTTCAATGTCAAGATGCTGTCCTTCCGCTGCTTCGGCAACGCTTGGAGCACTTGCGGCGGAGGTGGTGGGGGAGGAGTGGCTTCGATCAACACGGTGGCTGGCGCCTTTACCTTTCAAGGCGCTGGGGTGGCGTGCGTCGGCACGACGTGTACGGTTGGTGGTGGGGGAAGCGGCATCGGGAGTATTGCCTGGACGCTCCCGTCCTTCCTGACCGCATCGCCGGCGACCCTCACCGCTTCGGGCACGCAGACCTTCGGGCTGGCGACGCAGGCGGTTAACGCCATCTTCGCCGGACCCAGCTCGGGCGGGGCAGCCGCGCCCACTTTCCGTGCGCTCGTCGTCGCGGATATTCCCGCCCTCCCTTACGACCCTTCCGGCGCTGCGGCAGCCGCACAGGCTGCATCCGCTCAGAAGTCGGCAAACCTCAGCGATCTCGCGAGCAAAGCGGCGGCCCTCAGCAACCTCTTCGCCAATCCCGCAGCGGGAACCTATGCCATCGTCTGCGCCTCCTCGACGAGCTGCGCTCCGGGGGCGGCGGCCCCAGGTGGCGTGACGTCCTTCAACACCAGGACGGGCGCCGTGGTGCCTACGACGGGCGACTACACAGCGGCACAAGTGGGCGCGCTGCCATCCTCGACGACCTTCGTGGGGACATTCAAAGGGCGCTCTGGCGTCGTGGTGCCCGCGAGCGATGATTACACCGCGGCGCAAGTCACGAACGCTCTCGACCTATCGAATACTGGAACGCAGACGCTTTCAGGTGGATTGATTGTTCCGGCAATAAGAATCCCGTCGATTCTGAGTGCAAATGTATTAGGGACAGATGCCAGCGGAAATATACAGGCTTCGCCATCTACCTTCGTCAACTCGTTCAAAGGGCGCACTGGCGCGGTCGTGCCCGTGAGCGGCGATTACACGGCAGCGCAGGTAGGCGCACTGGCATCCTCCACAATATTTGTGGGGACATTCAATACGCGCAGCGGCACCGTGGTGCCCGCCAGCGGTGACTACACAGCGGCGATGGTCACGAACGCTTTAGACAAATCAACTTTGGCCTTGCAGGTTATGACGGCATCTTTGCAGGTGCCGGATGTCCAATCTCTCTCGATTGAAAATAGCAACACTATCAGCACAAACTCGCTCGTGGTGACTGCAAACGCACTGTTCAGCGGTCATTTGCTATCTAACGGTACGGCGCCCACGGTGACTGTAGGGAGCGGTGCCGGTGGCGGTTCTGCTGCGGCCACCATGGCGACAGGTTCCACAGACATTCGTGGAGTTATCAACCTAACAACGGGAACCACTCCAGTTGCTGGCAGCGATTTATTTGTGGTTACATTTCATACGGGATATCTCGCGCTACCTGTTGTGGTGTTGCAGGATATGGGAGGCGGGACTACGGGCACCATTCCCGCATATGTACTGACACTCATTGGTAGTGGTGGTACGAGTTCGGGCTTCTCCGTTCGATCTAGAAATGCACTTACGGCCACGAATCCTGGCTATCAGATTGCCTATCACGTTATCGGATAACTCTCTGTTTGGGGTTGTGCGTAGAAAGCAATGATTTTCTCAGCTTCGGCCTTTAGCTTGTCTGTTGCCTTTGGATTGGCCAGCGTCTGCCGTGCATTGCGCAGCATCCACTCTCTCGTCATCCGGTCCTCTTCCGCCTTGCGGAACCTCTCCTCTTCGGCGAGTCGCTTCCCTTCTTCACGCCGCTGGCGGAAGGTGTCGAAGGCATATCCGCTGAAGGATTGCGGTACGGTGGCCAGAATCAATCCAGTGGGATTGGTGATGTTGCGATTGCTGCGCGTCAGCTCGAGCTTCTCCCGAACGAAGAAGGCTATTTCTTCGGCCTGGGCGTCCGGTCGGATCGTCCTGCAAGCGCGAATGAGCTGATTCGTGGCCGCATCGTCCACGGTCCAGTACGTGTTCATCGCCTCAGACACGCAAACCATATCCGCTTGAAGATCAAATCCGTTCTCGCTCTCAGGAAGCGATTCACGTACAGGTAGCGATTCGCTTACTGGTAGCGCATCGTGTGCCGATTCGGTCTTTCCCCTCTTTCCTGGGTGGAGGCCGGGTAATTCGATGGGTACGCCAGTCGGCGTAACGAAGACGACATTTTTCTGCCGGATCACATATTCCAGACCCGCCGCCCGACGTCGCTCCAGGATTTCTCTGTACGACAGGACTCTGTAGGACTTTGCGATCATGTAACCGCTGAAATCGTCCCTCTGCTCAATGGCGAGCTTGGCCGTAAGGCTCGCTAAGTTGAGCCGTACATTCGCTTTGTGCATTCTGGCCCGATTGGCGAGATCGGCATAGCCAATGCGCACGGTACGGGAGCCCAGGGGGTTCGCCGACACCGGCTCGCCCGCTTCCCAAAGAATGCGATACAGCGTTTCTTCGCCTGCGGAATGCGCGTCCTGAGAAAGCCTGCACTTCCTGATTCTGCGGTTCAGAGAAGGAACGGAACCAAGTACAACGCTACCAGTGAGCGTTTCGCTGACTGTGAGCGTTTCGCTACCTGTAAGCGTTTCGCTGACTGTACGCGTTTCGCTACCTGTAAGCGTTTCGCTACCAGTGAGCGTTTCGCTACCTGTAAGCGTTTCGCTACCTGTACGCGAATCGCTACCAGTAAGTGAATCGCTGACTGTACGCGAATCGCTGACTGTAAGCGAATCGCTGACTGTAAGTGTTTCGCTATCTGTAAGCGTTTCGCCTATAGGGTCCACGCGTGCATCGAGACCGTTTCCGTTCGGCACAGCTTTGAAATGTCCACTGCGCACTTCCTCGGGTTGGATATCGAGGAAGGACATCATGCCTTTCAACGCAGGCGAATTCGCAGCCTCGGCCCAATTCAGCGGCTCGATCTTGCGATTGCGGCTTGTTGGTTTCGCTCCCCCAGCCATTCAGTTAGTCCTTGAGAATCGCAAGAATCTCATCTGCCACACGCTTGTAATCTTCGATGGCCTTACACTTTGGGTCATAGTCGATCAGGAATTGGCCCGCGCGCGCGGCTTTGGTGACGGACTGGTCGGTGCGGATGGCGTTGAGCAAGGGAATCGACATCCCCTCGGACAAGCCCTTGAGCCCGTCGAGGATGGTGGTGGTCATCGCCAGACGCCGATCCACCATCACGGGCAGCAATCCAATGGTTTGAATGGTGGACCGGAGGAGCTGGTTGAGCGACTTCGCCGCCTCAATCGAGGCCATGGCGCCCTGGAACGACAGGGTATCCATGCCGATGGGGATCAACACGCGCTCCGCGTACACCATGGCACAGGTTTGCAGCAGCGTGATGGACGGGCTGACGTCGATGAGGATGACATCGTAGTTTTTGTCGACCGCAGAGAATATCTGGGTGAAGGCGTGTTCCCGTGCGACATTCCCCATCAGGATCGTTTCCACCTTGGTGGTTTCCCGGTTGGAGCACAGGACATGCAAATGCTCGCTCACCCGGATGATGCAGTCGTCGAAAATCAGGCGCTCGATCACGAAGTTGTAGAGGCCGTACTCCGGCCGGAGATTGAGAATGCTGCTGATGGAGCCCTGCGGGTCCGTGTCGATGACCAGGACGCGCTTCCCGCGGTCAGCACACTCTCTCGCCAGGGTCGTCGTGGTGGTGGTCTTGGAGACGCCGCCGCGCTGATTGGAAACCACAATTTTGAGGCTCATCGTCTCTCTCTTTCCAGCTCCTCACGCAATTTCTGCACCTCCGCCGGACGCCACATCCGGTAATTATTTTCTGGATCACGCATCGGTTCTTCCCAAACACCAGCAGCTAACCGGCGCAAAAGGGTGCGCTGCGATATGCCGAGCACCGAGGCAACCTCGGAAGTCAGTAGGTTGTCGGATTTGCGTACTCTTTTGCGCGGAGACATTGCGAGATTGTAGGTGGCCCGGAGGACGAAAACCAGCCTCAAGTACAAACCCATGACAGGGGGAACCTATTTCGGCAACATGGGGCGTTTGTGGAGCCTGTTCACTTTCATTTGCAATCAAGAGAGAACGTCGTCGTCGTTCTCCCCTTTTACTGTTCTTCTTTTCTAAAGAAATTACCTAAACCCTTATCTATTAAGGGTAAGCGAATCGCTTACACCCCCAGTAAGCGATTCGCTCACACCCCCGGTAAGCGCTTCGCTTATACCCCAGTAAGCGATACGCTACCAGTAAGCGAATCGCTACCTGTACGCGAATCGCCCACTGGCAGGCAAAGACAGGCGTATCAGTGGTGTAGGGAACTGCCCGAAGACCATTGACTTCCGGGCTTGATCGGGCATCAAATGTAGGTGTGAGCGATAGCCCTCGATGGGTGCGTCCCACCGAGGGGTTTGACTACCGCTTACGCCGTAGTCTGGCTATAGTTGCACCCAGCACAGCAAGAAAGCGCCAATCGAGCGCGATCTTGACGGCCAGGTGAACCCAATTGGATGACTGAACATCCATTTGGCCACCTCCAGCATTGGACCCAGGGGGTACCCCGTTGTCCGCGGGGCACCTCCAGGTTCGACCGATCTTCTGGTCGATCCTGGTCCCGCTTCCGCACTCTGCTGGAAAGCTCGAACTTCCTCCATCACTCTACAACGACCCAGGATTTTCGGCAGGTATGCCAATAATCCCGGTCTCCTATACGGGAGGCATAAGACCTTCCGTATCAATGCAAAATTGGTTATGAGATTCCCGTAGCGGGCAGGGAAGAGCCAGCTTTACGATCAGGGGCATGGAAGAGATGAGATGCGCGAATCAGAACTGCATCAAGTCGTCTGAGCACCGCGGCGGCCGGTTCCGATTCTTGAACGGCAGGTGGTACTGCGCGGACTGCGCGGAGTGGGCGGGCGGCGCGGTCATGAATTCAGGCAAGAATCTCTGGGACTACACCACCACGCACCTTACCGGGCAGCCGGTACATGTGCGCAGCCTGGCGCACATGCGGCAGTTGGAGAAGCAGCACGGGGTCTCTTGCCATGCGGCCAACTACGACTCGAGGAACTGGTAATGAAGAAGCAGAAGGACGGCGAGATGTGCACTCTGCGGCAGGAGCGGTTTCCCTCCGGCAATTGCGAGCTGGGTAAGTCGACGGCGATCCCACGCTGCGAGGAGTACGACCTCACGCAGGCGCGTGGCGGCTTCCTGGGTTTGCGGCCCGAGGAGTTTACCTTCAAGTCGCCGAAGCATGGCAACGGTGTGAGAAAGGATGGCCGGGCTTGATTCGTTCATTCGGCTTACAGGCGGTCTCCGGAGCTGCGCAGCCGTGTCTGGGAGACGTCACGACGGCAGCGTTTGTCGTGCCCGCGAAGGGCCAGCTCGCCACGGTGACGGTGGCCAACAGCGCGATCTACCAGGTGGGCGACCGCATCATTCTGGGCGCTGGGCAGGTGGGGCCGAACATCCTCAAGGTGGTCAAGATTCCCGCCGGCGGGGTGACACTCCTCTGCGAATCCGAGGGAGATGCCGCACTCAAGGCATGGGTATCGGGCACGATTCTCGCGCTATCCATAGCCTGCTTCCGGATCGGATTCCGAACCCCTGGAAACGCCGGTCTCGTCTGGCTGGGCACGGACTCCTCCGTCACGAATGCGGGCGCCGGAACGGCTTTCGAGGCTCTGGGCAACGCTGATCGGTATGACTACGTGTTCCACAACGGCCAGAACCCGCTAAACACGGCGGAGATATGGATGGCGGGGACGCCTCCGGACACCGTTTTGGTTTCAGCGCATATCAACTAGATTCCAATAATTGGACTAGGGCCACCTATGGCGACTCCCGTGACGCTCTACGACCTTTTGCCGGACGTGCTCTCGCGGATCGAGGAAGACCTTCCACCCGCTTTTAATAGTCCGCCAACGCCGCCGAATCCGGACGGGGCTCCAGATGGCCCCATTTTCTGGAACCTGATGGGGGAAGTCTACGTCCAGATGGTGGACGCGATCTTCGAGGCGGCCATGGCTACGGGGCTCGTGCAGTTGTCGAACGTGCAGGTGACGCTGGCGGCCAACACCACCTACTTCGCGCTCCAGAACAACACATCAATTGGTATCCCCAAGGGCGTGATTGCGGCCATGCGGATGCGGGCGCCCTTCAGTATCCGGAAGACGACGCTGAAGGCGCTGGACGATTACCAGCCGGCATGGCAGCAGACGACGCCGGGCTCGCAAATCATTAGTTGGTTTCCTTTGGGTTTAAGCTATTTCGGCATCTACCCCCAGCAAGCGGCCGACTCGCAGGTGGTCATGGACTTCATCTACAGTCCGATCAACCAGACGCGGCCGTATGACGGGACGCAGGTGGTGCCCTTGCAGCAGGAGTTCAACGACATCCTGACGCAGTATGCGGCGGCCATGCTGCGGTCGAAAGAGGGCGGCGCGGAGGCGGAGGAGGCCGATGTGGTCTTCCAGGCATTTGCCACGCGGATGAAGAAGCTCTCCGCCTTCCAGATGCGTATGGACTCACTGGATTATTCGCCGGCATTCGGGGCGGCAGCGCGGGTCAATCCGCGTGAGGTGGTCTAGTGGCCATCGCTGGCGCCGGCTACCTGACGGCCTTGGATGTGCTGTGCGACCTCTCCTACCAGTTGTTTGAGCCGATAGCCAATACGGTCATCACGTCGATCTCGAGCAGCGGCGGCGAGTTCACGCTGGGCGTGATCTCTTCGGCTTCGCTCTATGCGGGTGCGCTGATCGCCGTGGGCTACGGCACGGCGCAGGTGGAGATCACCACGGTCGACCTGGTGGTGAACAGCACCACGATCAAGGTTGGCCTGGTGAATGCCCATAACGTGGGCGACAAAATCTTCGCTCCGACCTTCCCCGTGCAGCAGCCGACCGATCCCCTGTGGACGCAGGCGGAGATGCTGGCCTACCTGAGTTCGGCCTGCAATGACTTTCTGACGGATGTGCCGCTGGTCTACGGGGTCAATCCGGCGGTCAACATCCAGCCGACGCAGCAGAACGGGTTGTTGCCGTCCGACTGCATGGAGCCGATGCGGGTGGCGTTCCAGATGCCGGTGGGACCGTATCCGATGCGGGAGACCAGCCAGGCCAATCTCGATGCCTACGACTACCGCTGGCAGAGTGCCCAGCCGGGAGCGCCGCAGGTGTACTTCCGCGACAAGATGCCGCTCCAGAATTTCGGGATATGGCCGCGCGTGAACAATACCGCGGTCTTCGAGATCGTCTATTCGCGGCGCCAGGGGCCGATGCAATTGCTAGATGGGTTCCTGTTTCCGGATATGTTTGTGCCGGTGGTGAAGTACCGCACCCTGAGCTTCGCCTATAGCAAGGACGGGGAAGCGCGGAATCCGGGCCTCGCCAAGTACTTCGCCGCTCGCTACGAGTTTGGGGCGAAGGTCGCAGGCATGATTCTGGCGGCGGTCAACGATCCCAATCTGGAGATGGCGCAGTAGGGTTGAGATGGACGAATGGCCTTATGTCTACTTCTGGAACCGCATGGGGCGGAAGGGCCAGCGCTGCCGAGTGATCCTCCGCGCGAAGGCGATGAATACCTGCCTGCTCGAGTTCGAGGACGGACATCTCGCGGTCACCAGTCGCAATGCGCTCCGGCGCGCCTGAGCCCGGAGGCGCGCTACCGGGGCTTTGAGGGGAAGGCTGAGGGGCATCGGGGAATTCGCCAGAATTCGGAACCGACCGCGAGGCTGGAGTGACGCCCCTCGAAGAAAAGTATAAGGCAAGACTGGGGCGGGTTTCAGGGGCTTTTCCGAACTTTCCACAGAGGGGAAGCGGGAATTTTCCGTAGCAGAAAAGAAAAGCGACTCCTAGTATGGGGTCGCCAGAATAAGAACTTGCACTGCGGGCTGAGAATTTTCCTCGACAATCTGGGTTATTCCATTCCCACTACTTTTCTTTCTGGCCCAAGCATAAGGGTTAATACTATGCCGGCGAGGACAAGTGGCGGTGGTTGCCTGACGCTCACGTCCTGGAACTAGCGGACGAAGAGGACAACGGAGCTTTGCCCCTGCAAGGGCACGGCGGATCGTGGAAGCGGCAAGAAGCCTTGAGTAACGTCGTGACTGCCCAGTGGCCCGTGTGTCGTAGCGGCCCTGCTATGCAGAGATATTCAGAACCACCCAGTGGAAACAACTCCCCGGCTCCGTTACGCGGAAGGTCTTCCCTGATGCCTTGAAACGCTTGAGTTGGCTTTTTGCCGCTCCTGCGGGACAAGGCACAGTTGTGTCCACCCGCCCACCATAATCGGATGGTTCTGAAAAGATCGAAGGACAGAACAAGGTGCAAGAGCAGCAGACTGGAAGCGCAAAGAAGGCTGGAAAAGAAGGGCAAGAGAGGGCAAGAGGGGATTGGCGAGGCGCGGAAGGCGAATCTTTTGACAGAAACCCCACTCGGGGTAAGGATGTGGAAGTGAAGGGCAGCCGTCAAAGAGAGCTGACGAAGGATGTGCATCTGCGGATGTCGCCAGAGATGCACGCGCGGCTGATCGAGCTGGCGCGGGCGGATGACCGGGACATCGGGAACATGATCCGGGCGCTGGTGAGCGAGGCGATGAATGCGAGGGCGGGGCGCCGTGGGTGAGTTAGAGTGCCGCGCGCATGGTGGCCGAACACAGGCGGAAGCGGGAGCTGCTTCTGACGGCGGTCGGGGAGCTGCGGTGGAGCGACAAGGACCGCGACTGGCTGCGGCGGATTGGGATTGAGGCATAGATGGACGAGATTCGCAGTGCCTTCCCTTTAGACTGGCCGGCGGGATGGAAGAAGACGCCGAGCCACAACCGCGTCAATGGCAAGTTCAACAAGAAAGAGATCCAGTACCGCACCGACTTTAACGGCAACCGGCAGTCGTATCAGCGAACCAAGAACATCACCGTCATCGACGGCGTGCAGCGGATTCTCGCCGCGCTGGGGATTATGGGCATCGACCGTCAGGACGTCGTGATCTCGACCAATGTCCGGGTGCGGCTGGACGGGCTGCCTCGCGGTGGGGAGCGGGAGCCGGACGATCCCGGCGTCGCGGTGTACTGGCGAGACTCGGCCGTCAATAAGCCAACGCGCTGCATGGCAATCGATCGATACGGCAGCGTAGCGGACAATCTGGCGGCCGTAGCAGCCACGCTGGAGGCCATGCGGGCGATTGAGCGGCATGGAGGTGCCGAGATACTGGACCGCGCCTTCACCGGCTTCCTGGCACTGCCGGAGAAGGCTACACAGCCGTGGCGGGATGTGCTGGACCTGCGGGGAACAGTGACCCGCGACGTGGTGCTGGCGAGGTCTCGAGACCTGTTGCTGGCGAACAACCCGGATCAGGGCGGAGACCGCGACAAGTACGAGTTAATCATTGAGGCGCGCAAGCGGGCTTTGGCGGAAGTGACATAGCGGGAGGGAGCCGTGGTCTACGGGGTCTATGTGGGGAGCACGCGGCTGGAGGGCAAGCTGGCCTTCAGCAGTTCACTGCTGAGTGAAGCCGTGCAAGAGGCCAAGAAGAAAGAGCGGCGCAACTGGGTGTGGGTGCAGATCATCAGCCGGGGAAGAGGGTAGATGCCGTTTCCAAGAGACGTGCACGAGATGAAGGCGCAGGGCTACGTCTTCGACAACGACGGCCTGTGCCGAGGATGCGGGTCACCTATCGAGTGGTGGAAGACTCCGGCCGGGAAAAGCATGCCGATGGACCCAATGAATGCGGGGACCGATAAAGCGATGCCGCACTGGAAGACGTGCTCGGACGCCGCATCTTTCAGGAAGAAGTAGCTCGCTTCGACTGATTCCAATAATTGGAATGGAGGGCCATGAACCACTGCAAGGACTGCAAGCACTATGTCGCCGATACCGATTGGAATGACCTACTGAAGGCCCTTGTGCCTCAAGACCCAACGCGGGGCGGCGAGTGTCATATCCCGAGTTACCTGGCGATGTTCGGAGCATTCGGGCAGGAGACGGAAGGCATCTGGGTGCTTCCCGAATTCGGCTGCATCCAGTTCGAGGCCAAGATGCTCCAGTGCGAAGACTGCCGGAAGGACTTCTCCCCAGCTACCCAGCACAAGCGGAAGTTCTGTAGCGTTCTGTGCGCGAAAAGGAAGACTGGTCGGGAGTGGAAGCGAAGGATGCGGGCTGTAGCTCGCAGTCGCAAGCCGTAACCGATTTCCCGTAGAAGCAAAAGCGCAGGTGCGGTTAGCCTTAACCGCATGGGTGACGTCCCCTACAAAAACTTAAATTTCATCCTCGAATCCAAGGGCGTTCATGCCCGCTGGGTCGATGACCAGCCGCCGGCCGGATTTTGGGCCAACATGGACAACTGCGAGGAGCTGGCCGAGACGGCCATATCCAATCGTCTCGGCACCAGCATTGTCAATCGCACCGGAAACACCCTCAATCGGCTCGCCGGCGTCGTGCACTCCCTGGCCAAGCTGTCGAGTTTGAATGGCCTGGCCTACCGCTATGCGGGTGCGAATAACAATCTGTATCGGCGGAGCGCGACCGGCCAGGGGCCATACGCTCTGCTCTCGGCAACGATGAGCGGCCAGCCGTGGCAGGCGCAGACGTATGGTTCGACACAGTTCACGTCGCAGCCGTACATCTTCTTCGCCGACGCCTCTGGCATGCTGAAGGACAACGGCACGCTGGATGTCCCGCAGCAGATGGGGATTTTTCAGCCACAGTATCCGGTCACCGCCCAGGTACAAAGACCGCACGCGGTCCAGCTAGACCCCTTCGCCGGGGGGACGTACACCACATCGGGCATCACCGGGTTCACGCAGAACGTACCGGTTTATCCCGCCACCACGCTCACCTCTCCCGTCACGTCGACCGGAGTCCAAGAGGTCACTGTCGCCAATCCGGAGCAGATGAGCCTCTTCCAGAATGTGCATGTGGGAACCGGTGCAGGGTTGGAAGTTCTGCTGGTTATGGCGGTGACGGCCACGGGCTTCATCGGCCACTTCCTCAAGACGCACCCGGCGGGAGATGCTGTAGTGGGATTCGGGTTAACCGGATCGGTCCCGTCGTTAGGGACGGTCACCTGCGTTTTTCACACGAAGCCAGTCTCCTCCTTCGGTGCCCAACTCAGCCCGGAAGACTACATCGGGCTGCAACTCTTCATCGGCGATCCCACGGATATTCAGCAGATCATCCTGAAGTTCGACTGTGGGGATGGAACGTTCAACACCGATTATTTCTACAAGATCATCGCGCAAGGTCCGCTCCAGCAACTGCTGAATACAGCGAATCAGCCCGCAACCGCCTCGACCGATGCCATCATCACGCAGGCCCTCGGCGTCTACGGGAATGCGGACGGGAGCATTGCTGAGCTAAATGTGGGATTCAATGTGTGGACCCCGCTCCTGATTCAACTCTCGGATTTCTCTGGAGCGGGACGGGCAGACTTCAATGACCCGGTATACAACTGGCAGAACATCAACGGATACCAGCTAACGATTGTTACGAATAACAACGTCAGCGAGACCGTCCCCTTCAAGATGACCTCGCTGGTGTTGATAGGCGGCTCCGGGCCAGACACCTTCGCCGGTGTGGCCTACGACTACCTCTTCACCTTCTTCAACGCGGTTGACGGCACCGAGTCCAACCCGTGCATGTCGATGTCGAACGTCGATCCGCCGCTCAATACCAACTGGGTCTACCCGCGAAGACAGTCCGTCCTGCTGACAATGAACACGTTGACCCATCGGGAACTTCCGCTGCCCGGCCAGTTGCAGGACATGCAGATCACCCACCTGCGCATCTACAGGCGCGGCGGGACGCTCGGCGATAACTATCGCCGTGTCGACCAGGTGCAGGTGAACATCGCGGCCGGCGGATTGGTGCGATACACGGACACCGCGGCCGATATCGACATCCAGAACAGCGACATCATTTCCTTCACCAATGATGTGCCGGTCACCAGCACGCTGCCGACTCCGGTAGCGACCACGCTTACGGCCGCTATCAGCGTCACGGGGGCAGGTCAAGCAGTCACGGTAAATGTTGGCAGCACGGTTAACATGAGCATCGGCCAGCAGGTGTCTATCGGCACCATTGGCGCACTCGCAAACAACTTCGAGACTGTCATCGTAATCGGCCTGTTCACTGGAGGCTTCGCTGCGTTCGTGCAGAACAGCCACGCGGCAGGAGAGCCCGTATCGGCCACAGCGACTTACGGGCAGCCCGTCACCATCATGGCGCAGGCATTTGACCAGTTCTGGTTTGCCGGCGATCCCGACAACCCGCACTACCTCTACTGGAGCAACGCATCGACGCCGCAGGCGGTCAGCTCGGCGGCCTACGTGGCCGTGGGAAGTCCGGATGACCCGATCACCGCCATCGTGCCATTCAAGGGAAACCTCTTCGTCTCGACGACGAAGTTCTGGTGGGCCGTGGCGCCGGGCTCAAATCAGGGTGGTAGCCCTACGGTGTATCCAACGGCAGCCAAGCATGGCTGCATCTCGCCGACCGGGTGGGTAGCGACGGAAAAGGCGATCTTCTATCAGGCGGTGGACGGTATCCGCGCGTTTGCCGGCGCGGCCTCGGACTACCTGACGCAGGATCAGGAGTTCATCTTCCAGGGGATCGGCAGTTCGCCCATCCTCCAGGCATTTCCGGGGTCATTGAACCGGGTCCGCATGGCGTACTGGAACAACATGATCTTCGTCGGCTACATCGCCACGGACCTCGGCTTCCATCGCCTGATCCTGCACACCGAGTACAAGAGATGGCGGAACGCCAACTACGACTGCCAGAGCATCTTGCTCGAGGCCGATACCAACACTCTGGTTTATGGCGGCGGTGATGGGCTGGTTCACATCGACCGGCTGAATCAGGCGTTTGACGAAGGCGCGAGCGGCAACTCGATGGTGCAAAGTCCGATTCCGATCAACCTGCAAGCACCCTATTCCGATCAGGGGATGCCGAGCATCACGAAGTCCTATCAGGAGCTGACACTGGATATCAACACGCAGGGGCAGACGCTTCAGGTCTTCCTCTTGTTCGAGGATGGACTCCAGTCGTTTCAGGTGGGGACGGTGCAGACCAACGTGCGCCAGAAGGTCAATTTCAATCTCAACGGCGGCCAGGGCTACGAGTTCTACAAGGTGGCGCTGAAGATCACCGGAAGCGTGACCCAGTTCGTCTACGTCTACCAGGGCTCGCTGAAGTATCTCCCGCTGGCCAAGACGAGGAAGTCCTTCGACACGTTCTGGCTCAAGCTGGGGACCGATGAAAGCAAGGTCGTGAAGCAGGTGTACTTTGAGTACACGAGCACCACGGACCTCTTCTTCTCCGTCTACTACGACGGCAGCGCCACGCCGGGCTTCACCTTCACTCTGCCCAACTCAAACGGGGTGCGGGTGTCGGTGCGGTCGCGGCTGCCGGCGGTGTCCTGCCGTCTGATTCGTTTCGTGGCTCTTTCCGTCAACGACTTCCAAATCTGGGAAAGCTCGCGGATCGAGTACAAGGTGCTGGGAACGGGCAAGGGATGGCAGGTAGTGGAGTTTGTCCCCAATGGATAGCCAAACGTAAAAAAGCCGTGCTACTTTGTGATCTGTGCTGCGGTAGGTTTCTGGCCTCATACGTACCCGTGGAGTTCGAGCGGGGTGATGGATTCCAGCGCCGCGCAGGGTGGACGCATCCTGATACCGCAACCAAGTGTCGCATGGCGCTGGATAGCTCAGCCTGGTTAGAGCGCTCCCATAAGCGGAGAGGTCGTCGGTTCAAATCCCTCGCTGGCGCCATGCGGAGCACTTCAAAAGGGAGGCGTTCCATGGAAAAAGAGCACACTCATCATCTCGACGCCGATCTCCGCAACGTGTACGCGCGGCTGGCGGGCAGATTCCGCCGGCAGAGGCACCTGGCCGAGACGCAAAAAGCATACGCGGAAATCCAGTTTCCGCCGTTAGCGTAAAGCCCTTGCAAAGCAAAAAATCGCCTTTATGATCGAGGCAATCGCGGCTCACACTATGTGCTTTTACAGTCCCATGAAGTTGTTGCGGGAAATCCGCGATCAACTCAACGTGATCACTTGTCTGCTTCGTCGGCTCGTGGACGAAGTGGATCATCCCCCAACCAGTCTCTACATCCTTCGCATCGGAGATTTTATGCTTCCCTTTGATCCAGGCACCACCGGCATCAAGCTGCTGGCCGTATTCCTTCCCACCGGTTCCACCACCCCAACCAGCTT
>Ga0193743_1001637_pt1 | contig 16525 bp, 16 predicted proteins | sample L2c2metaG_FD_143038 | JGI IMG/M metagenome (GOLD analysis project Ga0193743, IMG submission 143038) | Soil microbial communities from a riparian zone of the East river system, Colorado, United States - L2c2 | ecosystem: Environmental > Terrestrial > Soil > Riparian zone | place: USA: East River...
CGCGGAAGCTGAACACCCGCTCCTTGGCGCGGGCCTTCTCCTCGTCGCGCCGGGCGCCGCCGAAGAGCGCGTCGAAGCGGTATTTCTCGACCGCGTCGAGCAGCACCGGCGTCTGGATGCGGTTGCGCGTGCCGTCGCCCGGCTCGACCACCAGGCCCGACTCGATCGCCTCCGGCACGCTGGCGACCACCAGGTGCAGCCCCAGCTCCGCGACCCGGCGATCACGGAACGTGATCACCTCGGGGAAGTTGTGACCGGTGTCCACGTGCATCACCGGGAACGGGATTCGCGCCGGTGCGAACGCCTTCTCGGCGAGCCGGAGCATCACGATCGAGTCCTTGCCACCGGAGAAGAGCAGCACGGGGCGCTCCAACTCGGCGACGACCTCGCGCATGACGAAGATGCTCTCCGCCTCGAGCGCCGCGAGGTGGGAGACCCGGTAGGCCGGCGGCATGGAACCCCTTCGAAATTGTCTAGTGGTTAACTAGGTTTTTCCCGAGCGACTCTACCCCGGGATGTGTTGCCGCAGCGCCGCGAGCAACCGTGGGGCCAGATCCTTGCGACAGACCACCAGATCAGGGAGCCGGGGATCGGTCTCGTTGTATTTCAGCGCAGATCCGTCGATCCGGGAAGCGTGCAGACCGGTGGCCGTCGCCACAGCGACCGGCGCCGCCGAGTCCCACTCGTATTGCCCGCCGGCGTGCACATAGGCGTCGACCTCGCCGCCAACCACCGCGGCGATCTTCACGCCGGCCGAGCCCATCGGCACGAGCTCGGCGCCCAGCCCGGCGGCCAGGTCGCCCAGGAAGGCCGGCGGCCGGCTGCGGCTCGCGGCCAGGCGCAACTTCTGGTGCGGACCCAGCGGCGGGTACGCCGGCGGAAAGTCGGTCGCCAGCGTCCGGTGCTGTGCCGGGATCGCGACCGCGCCGGCGAGCAGCTTGTGCCCTCTGATGCCGTGCCGCCCCCAGAGGGCCACATGCACCGCCCAGTCGTCGCGGCCCTCCTCGGAGAACTCGCGGGTGCCGTCGAGCGGGTCGACGATCCACACCCGCTCGGCGCCGAGCCGGTCGGTGCCGTTCGCCCGGGCGTCCTTGTCTTCCTCGGAGAGCACCGCGTCGGCCGGCCGCCAGCGGGCCAGCTCGGTGCGCATCAACTCGTGTGACAGCTTGTCACCGGCCGCTTTCAAGGCGTGCGGGTCAGCGAAGCCGACCTCGGCCCGGGTGCGCAGCAACAGGTCACCGGCGCGCCCGGCCAGCCAGCGGGCGAACGCGCCATCGATCACCGGCGGAGTCATGAGGGGTGTCTCCTCGTTGTCAGTAAGCGCCGCTCGGGCGCACGACGGCGGCCAGCGTGCGCATCAGGATCACCAGATCGAGGGAGAGCGACCAGTTCTCCACGTAGCGCAGGTCCAACCGGATCGCCTCCTCCCACGGCAGGTCGGACCGGCCCGACACCTGCCACAGCCCGGTCATCCCGGGCTTGACCGCGAGCCGGCGCCGCACGTCGTCGGCGTATTGCGCCACTTCCTGCGGCAGCGGCGGTCGCGGGCCCACCAGCGACATCTGGCCGAGCAGCACGTTGAACAGCTGAGGTAGCTCGTCGAGCGAGAACCGGCGCAGCCGGCGCCCCACCGGGGTGATCCGCGGGTCGTTGCGAATCTTGAAGAGGACGCCGTCGTGCTCGTTGAGGTGTCGCAGTTCCGCCAGCCGGGCCTCCGCGTCGAGGTACATGCTGCGGAACTTGTAGATCAGGAACTCCCGGCCGTCGCGGCCGGTGCGTACCTGCCGGAAGAGTACCGGTCCCGACGAGTCGAGCCGGATCCAGAGGGCGACGACCAGCAGGACGGGCGACAGCAGCGCCACCAGCAGCGCGGCGCCCAACCGGTCGACCACCTCCTTCGCCAGCCGGGCGGCGCCCTCCAGGCGCGGGTGCTCGACGTGCAGCATCGGCAGCCCGTCGACCGGCCGGATCGTGGTGCGGTCGCCGGCCACGTCGATCAGCGCGTTGGCCAGGATCAGGTCGATCTCGTCACGCTCCAGCCGCCAGGCCAGCCGGCGCAGCGTCTGCCCGTCGATCTCCGGGCAGGACAGCACGATGACCGTGTCCGCGCCGGAGACGTCGACCGCGTCCGCGACGTCGTCGAAGGTGCCGTAGACCGGGAGCCCGACCTCGCCGTCGTGTTGCGGCGGCAGGCAGGCGCCGACCACCTCCAGGCCGTGGTAGCGCTCGCGGCACAGTTGCCGGGCCAGGTGGATGACGGCGAGCTCGTGGCCGACCACGATCACCCGGCGCAGGCAGTCGCCCTTCTGGCGCGCCCGGTGCAGGCGTTTGCGCAGGCCGAACCGGACCGCGACGGTGGCGAAGGTGGCGGCCGGCAGGGCGATCAGCACGTACGAGCGGGCGAGCGGGATCTCCAGCGCGTAGGAGACCATCGCGACGCCGGCGATCAGGCTCAGCCCGGCCCGGATCACCCGCTGATACTCGTCGGTGCCGACGAACAGGAACCGCGCCTCGTACACCCGGGACAGCCCGACCGCGACGACCAGCGCGAACGGCAGCAGCGCCGAGAGCACCAGGTAGTCCTGGTTGTAGCGGGTCAGGTCGTCGCCGAAGCGCAGCTTGAAGGCCAGCCCACCAGCGGCGGCACCGACCACGAGGTCGGCGAGCAGCAGGGTGCGGATGTAGCGCGCCTCCCAGGCGGCCCGGCGGGACAGGGCGACGTGCCGGCCAGGTATCCGGCGCAACAACGACCGGCGGGCCGGCGCGGCAGTCTTCGGGGCCGGGGCGGCGCGGCGCTGGCGGGTCCGGACCGGGCGCGCGGGCTGTTCACCGCCGTCGAGACCACGGTCCATCAGTTCGCGCACGGAGGCGTGATCGAACGGACCTTGTTGCACCCACGCCTCCCCCGGTTAAGCGCCGCCTAAGACACAACGGGCGGAACCGGACAGGCGATACGGACTTGATCAGGATCCGTTATAGGCGTTTTGTGCCCATTCGACACCACGCGTGGCGACCGCCTCCGCGACGTCGGCGGCCCGGTCGACCAGGAACTCGAGTTCCTTGCGCTCGACCGGTGAGAAATCGCTCAGCACGTAGTCGGCCGGGTCCTGCCGGCCGAGCGGGCGGCCGATGCCGAACCGCACCCGGGCGTAGTCCTTGGTGCCGAGCGACTTGGACATCGAGCGCAGGCCGTTGTGCCCGCCCTCGCCGCCGCCGACCTTCGCGCGGATCTGGCCGTAGGCGATGTCGAGCTCGTCGTGGACGGCGATGATCTGCTCCGGCGGCACCTTGTAGAACTGCGCGAGCGCGACCACCGGGCCACCGGAGAGGTTCATGTAGGTCAGCGGCTTGACCAGCACGAGGCGCGGCCCGCCGAAACCGAGCCGGCCCTCGGCGACCTCGCCGACCGCCCGGCGGTGCCGGCTGAACTTGGCCCCGATCCGCTCGGCGATCAGGTCGGCCACCATGAAGCCCACGTTGTGCCGGTTCTTGGCGTACTCCCGACCGGGGTTGCCAAGACCGACCACGAGGAAGGGCGCTGTCGCTTCCACGCTTGTCATTCTCCCGAGGCCTACAACTGAGTTGCGAAAGGCCCCTGCCGGTCGGAGCCGGAAGGGGCCTTGTCGCGCACAGACCAATGTGTGTGTACTACTGAGCGGCCGCGGCCGACTCCTCGCTCGCCTCGCCGGCAGCCTCGCCCTCGGCGCCCTCGCCGGCAGCCGCCTCGCCCTCGGCGGTCTCTCCCTCGAGCGCCTCGGCGCTCGGCGCGACGGTGATGATGGCGATGGTGATCTCGGGGTCAGCGACGAGCTCGGTGCCGTCCGGCAGGGTGATGTCGGCGGCAATGATCTTCGAGCCCGCCTCGAGGCCCTCGATCGAGACCTCGAAGTGGTCCGGCAGCCGGGTGGCGTCGGCGCTCACCGAAAGGGTGTCACTCTCGTGCACGACCAGGGTGCCGGGCGCCGCGTCGCCGATCAGGTTCACCCGGATGTCGACGGTGACCTTCTCGCCACGACGCACGAGCAGCAGGTCGATGTGCTCGAAGGTGTCCTTCACCGGGTCGCGCTGGATCGCCTTCGGCAGGGCCAGGGCCTGGGTGCCGTCGCTGACCTCTATCGCGAAGAGCTGGTTGGCGCCACCGTGGCGGATCGCGGCGGCGAACTCACGCGCGGGCAGCGCGATGTGCTTGGGCTTCTCGCCGTGGCCATAGAGCACGGCCGGGACCAGGCCGGCGCGCCGGGTGCGGCGGGCACCACCCTTGCCGAACTCGGTACGGGGTTCGGCAGCGATCTTTACCTCGGACACGGGAGAACTCCTGGATCTTGGTCTGGGCTGTGTGCAAGCGGCGGCGGTGCCGGGCGAGAGGCGCGCGGGGCTGGCCCGGACACCGCGTCGATGACGGTGCCCGTAGCTGCATAGAGAACCAGCCGGGTCACCCTCGCCGTGGCAACCTCAACACTCTACCGGAGCCGGTGCGGCACCTTACCGCCGGGTCTGCCGGTTTCGGCTCAACGCGCTGAAGCGCATTGGTGAGCCCCCTAGCTCAAACCACCAAACAACGTCGTAACGGACCCGTCGTCGAAGACCTCGCGGATGGCCCTGGCCAGCAGCGGAGCGATCGACAGCACGGTGATCTTGTCGAGGCGCTTCTCCGGGGGCAGCGGCAGCGTGTTGGTCACGACGACCTCGCTGATCCGGCTGTTCTTGAGCCGCTCGGTGGCCGGGTCGGAGAGCAGCGCGTGCGTCGCCGCCACCACCACGTCGGCGGCACCCGTGTCGTGCAGGATCTCGGCGGCCTTGCAGATGGTGCTGCCGGTGTCGATCATGTCGTCGACGATCAGGCAGACCCGCCCCTCGACGTCACCGACGACCCGGTTGGCGACCACCTGGTTGGGCTTGAGCGGGTCGCGGGTCTTGTGGATGAAGGCCAGCGGGCAGCCGCCCAGCCGGTCGGTCCAGCGCTCGGCGACCCGGACCCGGCCGGAGTCGGGCGCGACCACGGTCATTGGCCGGCCGGCGTATTTGCGCTCGACGTAGCTGGCCAGCACGTCCATCGCGAACAGGTGGTCGACCGGCCCGTCGAAGAAGCCCTGGATCTGGGCGGTGTGCAGGTCGACGGTCAGGATCCGGTTGGCGCCCGCCTGCTTGAGCAGGTCAGCGACCAGCCGCGCGGAGATCGGCTCGCGGCCGCGGTGCTTCTTGTCCTGCCGCCCGTAGGGGTAGAAGGGCAGGACCACGGTGATCCGCTTGGCCGAACCGCGCTTGAGCGCGTCGACCATGATCAGCGTTTCCATCACCCACTTGTTGACGCCCTCGCCGGCGGACTGCACGACGAAGGCGTCGGAGCCCCGGACGGACTCGCGGTAGCGGACGAAGATCTCGCCGTTGGCGAACTCGTAGGCGTCAGTCGGCGTCGGCGCCACGCCGAGCACCTCGCCCATCTCGGTGACCAGCTCGGGGAACCCCCGGCCGGAGAAGAGCATGAGGCTCTTGCGGTTTTCGGCGACGATGCTGCCCATGGGTGAGGCGCTCCGTGAGTTCGGCGGATGTTTACTCGCTTGAAGTATCTCCCGGAGCATCGACGTCGGCATCAGCGTCTTCGGTCGCGTGCAGTTGGTCACGCGCACGGCGGGCCGCTTCGGCCGCCGCCGTCCCCGGACGCCGGGATTCGACCCATCCTTCGAAGATCCGCTGCTGGCCGCCGGACACGGAGAGCGCACCCGGCGGCACGTCGCGCCGGACCACCGTGCCGGCACCGGTGTAGGCGCCGTCGCCCACCTCGACCGGCGCGACGAACATGTTGTCGGAGCCGGTGCGGGCGTGGCTGCCGATGACCGTGCGGTGCTTGGCGACGCCGTCGTAGTTGACGAAGACCGACGCCGCGCCGATGTTGCTGTATTCGCCGATCGTCGCGTCGCCGACGTAGGAGAGGTGGGGCACCTTCGAGCCCTCGCCGATCTCGGAGTTCTTGGTCTCGACGAACGTGCCGACCTTGGACTTGTGCGCCAGCCGGGTGCCGGGGCGCAGGTAGGCATAGGGGCCGACGCTCGCGTCCGGGCCGATCTGGGCCTGCACCGCGTGTGCCCGCAGCACCGTGGCGCCGGCCTCGACGACCGTGTCGATCAGCGTCGTGTCGGGGCCGATCGTGGCACCCGGGCCGACCTGGGTGGCGCCGCGGAGCTGGGTGTTCTGGTCGATCACCGCGTCGGGCTCGACGGTGGCGGTCACGTCGATCCAGGTGGTGGCCGGGTCCAGGATGGTCACGCCGGAGCGCATCAGGTCGGCGTTGACCCGGTCGCGCAGCCGGCCGCGCAGCGCCGCGAGCTCGACCCGGTCGTTGCAGCCCAGGGTCTGGGCGGCATCGTTGGCGACGTGCACGGCGACCGGCTCGCCGGCCGCCGCGAGCAGACCGAACACGTCGGTCAGGTATTCCTCGCCCTGGTCGTTGTCGCTGGTCAGCTTCGCCAGCGCGGCGCGCAGCAGGCGGGCGTCGAAGGCGTAGATGCCGGCGTTGATCTCACGGATCGCCTTCTCCGCCGGGCTCGCGTCGCGCTCCTCGACGATCCGCTCCAGGCCGCCGGCCGGGTCGCGGACGATCCGGCCCAGCCCGGTCGGGTCGGGCACCGCGGCGGTGAGCACGGTGGCCGCGGTGCCGGCGCGCTCGTGGGCGGCCACCAGCGCGCTGACCGTCTCGCCGCGCAGCAGCGGCACGTCGCCGTTGAGCACCACGACCGTGCCGGTCGCGTCAGGCACCGCCTCGAGCGCGATCCGCACCGCGTGGCCGGTGCCGTGCTGCTCGGCCTGCAGCACCGGGGTCGCACCGGGCGCGACCTCGGCGAGGTGCGCCTCGACCTGGTCGGCGGCGTGCCCGACGACGACCAGCGTGCGGCCGGCCCCGACCGCCGCCGCGGCGGCCAGCACGTGGCCCAACAGGGTGCGGCCGAGCAAGGGGTGCAGCATCTTCGACAGCGCCGATTTCATCCGTTTTCCCTCGCCTGCGGCGAGGATGACGACGGTGCGGTCTTCGGTCACGAGGGGGCTCCCGTCGGACGGCCTACGGCGTGCCGCCTCATGTTAGTCGGGTGGTCACAGCGGGGTCGGCGGTCACCCGAAAGAAGCTGGGACGCCTGGATTCGAACCAGGACCTTCCGGATTCAAAGTCCGGCGGGCTGCCGTTACCCCACGTCCCACTGAGCCGGGTAAGCCTAGCTTGTCGCGCCCGCGGGACATACGCTGACTAGTTCCCTCGCACGGGTTAGCCCAACCTGAATTCTGCGGTTCACCGGATGCTAACTACGGTTCCGTAAGTTACGGTGACGTAGGCGTAAGTTTCCGATCACTTCCCACGCTGCGAGGTGCCATGACCACCGTTACCGCGACTCCCGACCAGACGACGACACCCATCGGCCCGAAGCCACTGACTGAGGGCAAGCAGCCAATCGGGGTGCTGATCGGCCTCTGGTTCTTCGTCGTCGTGCCGTTCCTCGCGGTGCTCGCGGCCATTCCGGTCGCCGCCGTCGGCGGCTGGCTGTCGTGGACCGACGCGGCGATCGCCCTGGTCTGTTACGTCGCCTCCGGCCTCGGCATCACGGTGGGCTTCCACCGCTACTTCACGCACGGCTCGTTCAAGGCGAAGCGCTGGCTGCGGGTGACCCTCGCGGTGGCCGGCTCCTTCGCCATCGAGGGCAACGTGATCCAGTGGGTCGCCGACCACCGTCGGCACCACGCGTTCTCCGACCTCGAGGGTGACCCGCACTCGCCGTGGCGCTTCGGCGGCGGTTTCTGGGGCCTCACCAAGGGCCTGTTCTTCGCGCACGTCGGCTGGCTGTTCTCCCGCGACCTGGGAAACCGGCAGCGGTTCGCGCCGGACCTGCTGGCCGACAAGGCGATCAGCCGGGTCGACAAGCTCTTCCCGCTGCTGGTCGTCATCTCCGTGGTGTCGCCCGCCCTGGTCGGCGGCCTGGTCACCATGTCGTGGATGGGCGCGCTGACCGCGTTCTTCTGGGCCGGCCTGGTGCGCATCGCGGTGCTGCACCACATCACCTGGTCGATCAACTCGGTCTGCCACGTCTACGGCGAGCGCCCGTTCGAGGTGCGCCAGGGCGACAAGGCCAGCAACTTCTGGCCGCTCGCGATCCTGTCGTTCGGCGAGAGCTGGCACAACCTGCACCACGCCGACCCGACCAGCGCACGGCACGGCGTGCTGCGCGGCCAGATCGACATCTCGGCCCGGGTGATCTGGCTCTTCGAGAAGGCCGGCGCCGCCTACGACGTGCGCTGGCCCAAGCCCGAGCGGATCGCCGCCAAGCTCGTCGACAAGACGGCCTGATCCGATGACCCTCCCGGTGCGGGTCAGCGGCCCGCACCGGCGGGCTGGCAGGATGCTCGCGTGGTAGCCGACCCAGCCAGCCCGGCGGGCGGCCGGTCCCGAGTCCGGATGTCCGCGACCCAGCGTCGTGAGCAGCTGATCGCGATCGGGCGTCAGCTTTTCGCCGAGCGCGGCTTCGACGCCACGTCGATCGAAGAGGTGGCGGCCCGGGCCAAGGTTTCCAAACCGGTGATCTACGAACACTTCGGCGGCAAGGAAGGCCTCTACGCGGTCGTCGTCGACCGCGAGGTGCGCTCCCTGCTCGACCGGATCACCAACGCCTTGACCGCTGGGCACCCGCGCGAGCTGCTCGAGCAGGCCGCGCTCGCCCTGCTCGACTACATCGAGCAGGAGACCGACGGGTTCCGGGTGCTGGTCCGCGAGTCGCCGTTGATGTCGTCGACCGGCAACTTCAGCAGCGTGCTCAACGACCTCGCGCACCAGGCCGAGCACATCCTGGGCGCCGAGTTCAAGTCCCGCGGCTTCGACCCCAAGCTGGCCGAGCTCTACTCACAGGCACTGGTCGGCATGGTCGCGCTGACCGGCCGCTGGTGGCTCGAGGTGCGCAAGCCGCGCAAGGACGTGGTGGCCAGCCACCTGGTCAACCTGGCCTGGAACGGCCTGTCCCACCTGGAGTCGAAGCCCGCCCTGGTGGTCCGCGACCCCCGTTGAGGGCTCAGAGCCGGCCGGGCTGGTTGCGCGGCATCGAGGTGGTCTTGAAGGCCTGCTCGGCGGCCATCGACTCACGCGTGCCGGTCTTGTCATACATCCCGGCCACCAGCAGCACCAGCGCGAAGACCAGCGACAGGATCGCGGTCGAGACGGAGAAGTTGAGGAAGTTCGCCGGTGTCTGCATGAACGCCAGCATGTAGACGCCGGTGACCATGAAGACCACCGCGCCGGCCAGGTTGACGTAGTGCCCGACGTTGCCGCCGATCAGGTTGGCGACCAGGACGATCAAGCCCCAGATCACCGAGACGATGGCGAACGCCAGGTTGGTACGCAGGCCCAGCGTCCAGGTGCTCTCCCGCGCGAACAGCGTCTGGCCCACTGTCCTGGTCAGCCCGACACAGCCGAAGATCAGGATGTAGGTGCCGGTGAGCCCGGCGAGCGTCCGGTAGAGCGGCCGGAGCGGGTGGTTGAGCGGGAAGTGCGCCATGCCCCAATTGTGGGGCTAGGCCGGTTTCTTCGGGCTCAGAACTCCAGACGGGCCCGCTGCCACGCCTGGTGCTCCTCCTCCGACCCGACCCGGCCATACATGCCGGCCAGCAGCAGCACGGTGCCCAGGCCCATCATCACGATGCTGGTCGCGAGCGTGTGGCCGAGGTAGTTGGCGTCGGTGCGGATCGTCGCGAGCGTGGCCAGACCGAGCGCCATCAGCACGTACGCGAAGAGCCGGTTGACCGCCACGTCGATGTTGCGGCCGAGCACGGTCGCGATCAGCAAGATCGCGCCGATCACGATACTCAGCAGCGAGTTGGCCAGGTTGGTGCCCTGGCCCAGCACGGAGCCGGCGTCCTGCGCGAACAGCCCGTCGCCGCCGGTGTTGGCGACCCCGATGCCACCGAAGACGACCAGGTAGAGGCCGGTCAGCCCAGTCAGCACCCGGTAGGTCGAGCGCGCGGGGTGGTTGATTGGGTTGTGCTGCATGGTGCCTGCCTCCAGCGCCGATGTCGTCGGTCGAAGAAGATTGTGGCCCAACCACCCGGCAGCGGGCACATCGGGGGTTACGAGGCGTCGACCTGCTCGGCCAGGGTCAGCCATTCCTCTTCCGCGTGTTCCCGCTCGGCCCGCAGTTCGCGCAGCCGGGCGTCGAGGTCGGCGACCTTGGCGTAGTCGGTGGCGTGGGTGGCCAGCTCGTCGTGCAGCGCCGCCTCCCGCTCGGTCAGCCGGCTGACCGAGCGCTCCAGCCGGACCAGGTCCTTGCGGGCCGCGCGCGCCTCGGCGGCCGACATGCCGGCGCGCTCTTCCGGCGCGGCGGCCACCGTCACCGCCGGCGCCGGAGCGGCGCCGGTCACCCGGGCCAGATACTCGTCGACGCCGCCGGGCAGGTGCACCAGCCGGCCGTCGCCGAACATCCCGAAGACCACGTCGGTGACCCGCTCGACCAGGTAGCGGTCGTGCGAGGCGACGATCAGCGTGCCCGGCCAGGAGTCGAGCAGGTCTTCCAGCGACGCGAGCGTGTCGGTGTCGAGGTCGTTGGTGGGCTCGTCGAAAAGCAGCACGTTGGGCTCGCTGGCGAGCAGCCGGAGCATCTGCAGCCGGCGCCGCTCGCCGCCGGACAGGTCGCTGACCGGCGTCCACAGGCTCGACGTGCGGGTCCCGCCGCCGGACGGGCGGTCGACGAAGCCGAACATCTCGGCGAGCTGGGCCGCGGACAGCTCGCGACCGCCCAGGTTGACCCGGCGGGCCACCTCTTCGACGGCCTCCAGCACCCGCAGGTCGCCCGGCAGCTCGGCCAGCTCCTGGGAGAGGAAGGCGGGCTTGACGGTGGCGCCGACGGTGAATCGCCCGGCGGCCTGCGTCGACCGGCCGGCGAGCAGTCGCAGCAGCGTGGTCTTGCCCGCGCCGTTGGCACCCAGGAGCGCCACCCGGTCGCCGGGGCCGACCTGCCAGGTCACGTCGTCGAGGATCGGCTTGTCACCGGCCTTGAGGAAGATGTTGGCCAGGTCGTAGACCTGCTTGCCGAGGCGGGCGGTGGCCAGCCGCTGCAGCGAGAGCGTGTCGCGCGGCGGCGGCACGTCGGCGATCAGCGCGTTGGCCGCGTCGATCCGGAACCGCGGCTTGGAGGTGCGGGCCGGCGGACCCCGGCGCAGCCAGGCGATCTCCTTGCGGAGCAGGTTCTGCCGGCGGGCCTCGGTGGCCGCCGCGACCCGCTCGCGCTCGGCCCGGGCCAGGATCCAGGCCGCGTAGCCGCCCTCGTACGCGCGGATGGTCTGGTCGGCGACCTCCCACGTGCTGGTGCAGACCGCGTCGAGGAACCACCGGTCGTGGGTGACCACGACCAGCGCGCCCTTGCGGCCGGCCAGGTGCCGGGCCAGCCAGTCGATGCCGGCGACATCGAGGTGGTTGGTCGGCTCGTCGAGCACCAGCAGGTCGACCGGGCGGACCAGCAGCGCGGCCAGCGCCACCCGGCGCAGCTCGCCGCCGGACATCGGGCCGACCGGCTGGTCGAGGCCGAGGTGCGGCATGCCGAGGCCGTCGAGGATCGCCCGGACGCCGGCGTCGCCGGCCCACTCGTGCTCGGCGCCGAGGCCTTCGGCGAGCCAGGCGGTGCCGATCACGACCTCGCGCACGGTGGCTTCCGGCGCGAAGGCCAGCGTCTGCGGCAGCGCGGCGACCCGCAGGTCGCGGCGGAGCGTCACGCGCCCCTCGTCGGGCTCCTCCTGCTTGGTGACCAGCCGCAACAGGGTCGACTTGCCGGCACCGTTGAGGCCGACCACACCGATCCGGTCGGCGTCGTCGATCCCCGCCGAGACCCCGCTGAGCAGCGGCCCGGCCGCGCCGTAGCCCTTGGACACCCGGTCCAAGTTGACGATGTTGGGCATCGGATAGGACCTAAACGACCCGGGCGCCGGCTACCGGGCCCGTGGTGATGCGTGCCTCGCGGCAGACACCGGCGGCTTCCAGCGCGCTGGCCACCATGGCCGCCTCGGCCTGGTCGTAGGCGAGGAAGACGCAGGTCGGGCCCGAGCCCGAGACGAGACCGGCGAGCGCGCCGGCGGCGCGGCCGGTCTTGAGCACGTCGGCGAGCTGGGGGCGCAGCGAGAGGGCGGCCGCCTGCAGGTCGTTGCCGAGGGCGCCGGCGAGCACCTCGGGGTCGCGCTGGCGGAGCGCGGCGAGCAGGTGGTCGGCGCTGCCCAGCGGCGGCGGCGCGGCGCGCAGGGCGCGGATCCGGTCGAGCTCGCTGTAGACGGCCGGGGTGGCCAGGCCGCCGTCGGCGATCGCCACCACCCAGTGCCAGTTGGTCGGGCGGGCCAGAACCGGGCTGACCGTCTCGCCGCGGCCGGTGCCCAGCGCGGTGCCGCCGTACACCAGGAATGGCACGTCGGAACCGATCTCGCCGGCGACCGCGGCGAGCTCGTCGCGGGACATGCCGGTGCCCCAGAGCGCGTCGCAGGCGACCAGCGCGGCGGCCGCGTCGGCGCTGCCACCGGCCAGCCCGGCCGACAGCGGGATCTGCTTGCGCAGGTGCAGGCGGGCGTGTGCGGGGACGCCGGCGTGCCGGGCGAGCGCCCGGGCGGCGCGGATCGCCAGGTTGGTCTCGTCGAGCGCCAGCTCGCCGGTGCCGACGCCCTCCATCGTGAGGGTCAGCGTGTCACCGCGGCGGGCCGTCAGCTCGTCGTGCAGCGCGATCGCGTGGTAGACGGTGCTGAGCTCGTGGTAACCGTCGGCACGGACCGGACCGACGCCCAGGTGCAAGTTGATCTTCGCCGGCACCTTGACCTTGACCGGACCGGAGGCTCCCAGCCGGGGACGGTCGTCCTCCGGCTCCCACGCTTCGGTCACGAAGTGATGTCCCGGCTAGGGGCTGTCTTGAAGTGGGGGCCGGAGCGAGGCGAAGCCCAGGCGTCGGCTGGGGCCGCGCCGGGCGCGGCCGGATACCGGTGTTGTATCCGGTCGTGACCGGCGTGGTTCCAGGCGGCGTCTGGGCCCGCCGCAGCCCGGTCATCCACTTCAAGACAGCCCCTTAGCACGGCGTCAGCCTACTCGGGGGCGATCGCGGTCACGTTGGCCGCCGCCGCGATGTCGGCGAACGCACCCACGGCCAGCGATTCGCCCCGGGCGCCGGGATCGACACCCGCGGCGACCAGCACCCGCGCCGCGCGCTCCGGACCACCGGCCCAGCCGGCGAGGGCCGCCCGCAGGGTCTTGCGCCGCTGCGCGAACGCCGCGTCGACAACCCGAAAAACATCCGCCCGGGATACGTCGACCCGCGGCGGCTCCCGCCGGGTGAACCCGACCAGGCCGGAGTCGACGTTGGGCACCGGCCAGAACACGCTCGGCGGCACCCGGCCGGCGGAGCGGGCGGCGGCGTACCAGGCCAGCTTGACCGAGGGAATCCCGTAGACCTTGCCACCCGGTGTGGCGGTCAGCCGGTCGGCGACCTCTTTCTGCACCATGACCAGGCCGTGCCGCAGGGTGGGCAACTCGGCGAGCAGGTTCAGCACCACCGGCACCGCGACGTTGTAGGGCAGGTTGGCGACCAGCGCGGTCGGCGCCGGCCGCAACTCCGCCGCGGTGATCCGCAGAGCGTCGGCGGCGTGCACGGTGAGCCGGCCCTCGGGAGCGCCCCGGTCACGGGCGGTCTGCTCCAACGCGCCGGCCAGCACCGGGTCGATCTCGACGGCCTGCACCCGGGCGCCGGCCGCGAGCAGCCCGAGGGTGAGCGACCCCAACCCGGGCCCGACCTCCAGGACCATTTCGTCGGGCGCGAGCCCCGCGGCGGCGACGATCCGCCGCACGGTGTTGGGGTCGTGCACGAAGTTCTGGCCGAGCCGCTTGGTCGGCGCCACCCCGAGCCGGCTCGCGAGCACCCGGATCTCGGCCGGCCCCAGCAGTTCGGTCACCGCGCGAGCCTAAAGGAAGGATCCCTTCTGGGCGGATTCTGTCTCGGCAGGGCTACTTCGTGTGACGATCGGGATGACGAACTGAGCCAACGGAAGGCAATTCAACGATGTTCAAGCCAACTCGACCGTTCAGCGGTTTCTCGGTCGACGACATCCCCGCCGCCAAGCGGTTCTACGGCGACACGCTTGGCCTGCCGGTCTCCGAGCTCAACGGGATGCTGATGATCGACATCGGCGCCGGTGCCGAGGTGCTCGTCTACCCCAAGGCCAACCACCAGCCGGCCTCGTTCACGATCCTCAACTTCCCGGTCGCCGACATCGTCGCCGCGGTCGACGACCTGGCCGGCCGGGGCATCACGTTCGAGCGCTACGACGGCATGCCACACGACGAGAAGGGCATCGTGCGCGGCAACGGCCCCGACATCGCCTGGTTCACCGACCCGGCCGGCAACGTGCTGTCCGTTTTGTCGGACCGCTAGGCGCTACGGGCTCCGGTCGTAGCGGATGAGTCAGTCCAGCAGCTCGATGATCTCCGCGGTGGTGCCGGCTCAGCCGGCGGTCGAACCGGGCGGCCGGTGGTGCCGTGAGGGTGACGGCCGTCACTCAGCCGGCCGATCAAGCAGCGCCAGCCGATCGAGCAGCGCCAGCGCCGCGACCACGGTCTGCCGTTCGGCCTCGGTGAACCGGTCCTGGAAGGTCCGCGCCAGCCACTCCTCGCGGGCCCTGCTGTCGGACTCGAACATCCGCTGGCCGGCCGCGCTGAGCGAGATCACCTGGCGGCGGCCGTCGCCCGGGTCCGGCCGGCGGCCGATCAGCCCCCGCTCGTCGAGCGCCGCGAGCAGCGTCGCCACCGACTGCGGCCGGACCCCTTCGGCGGCCGCGAGCGTGCTCGCCGACGCCGGGCCCTCCTTGGCGAGCCGGGTGAGCAGCGAGGTCTGCGACGGGGTCAGCGCACCGGAGCCAGGTAGCGCGCGCAGCCGGCGGCGCAGCCGGCCGACCACGACGCGCAGTTCGCGGGCGGCCCGCACGGCCGACTCTTCAGGCATGTGCGCACCGTAGAATTCATCAGTTGAAACTGTCCAGTTTTAACTGGCTACCAGTGACCGAACGCACGCTCGGTGACGCCGGAGATCGCCGTGCACAGCTCGTCGACGTCGACGCGCTTCGCCTCGGCCAGCGCCCGCACGGTCAGCGGGATCAGATAGGACGCGTTCGGCCGCCCGCGGTGGGGCACCGGGGTCAGATAGGGCGCGTCGGTCTCCACCAGCATCTGCTCGGGCGGCGTGACCACGGCCGCGGCGCGCAGCGCGGTCGCGCTGCCGAAGGTCACGGTGCCGGCGAACGAGAGCAGATACCCACGGCGTACGCACTCGGTCGCGAAATTCTCGTCGCCGGAGAAGCAGTGCAGCACCACCGTGTCCGGTGCGCCCTCCTCGTCGAGCACCCGCAGCACGTCGGCGTGCGCGTCCCGGTCGTGGATCACCAGCGTCTTGCCGTAGCGCTTCGCGATCGCGATGTGCGCCCGGAAGCTGGCCTCCTGGGCCGGCCGGCCCTCGGCGCCGGTGCGGAAGGTGTCCAGGCCGGTCTCGCCGATCCCGCGCACCCGCTCGTCGGCGGCCAGCCCTTCGATGATCCGCAACGCCTCGTCGAGGTTGGGCAGTCGCGGCGCCTCGTTGGGGTGCAGCGCGACGGTCGCCACCACGGCGGAGTGCTCGCGGGCCATGGCCAGCCCCCAGCGCGACGACTCGACGTCGACACCCACCTGGACGAGCCGGTCGACGCCGGCGTTGGCCGCCGCGGCGATCGCGCCGGACACCGGGTCGGGCCCGAACACGTCGCGCCCGCCGCCGCGCGCCTCCGACACGGTGATATCGATATGCGTATGGCTGTCGGCCACCGGCACCGCCAGCGGGAGCGGTGGTGCCGGAAACTCGCCGGCGCGGCGTGCGGCGCGCTGCTGGCGCGACTCGTTCGGTTGCTCGGTCATCGCTGGCCAGCATCACATATGGCCGCAGTGAGATAGCGCGCACCGCCGCACGGAGCGATTTCACCAAGTGTTCATGGCCGGCACACGCGGCGCCCCTAAGGTCGGCCGGGTGGCGGTCACCCCTCAGGAGCGCACGGGCTCCCCTACCGATCTGCGCGTCACCCTCGGCGACGTCACCTACCCGGCTGTCGAGATCGCCCGGGGCGCCGCCTACGAGGTGTTCAGCGCCGAGCCCGGCGAGGGCTTCGAGCGCGACCCGCGGCCCGGCCAGCGCTACCCGTTCCACCGGTTCACCCACGTCACCGAGATCACCGCGGTCAACGGCCGCCCGTCCGACCCGCACCACCCCGACCGGCTGCACCACGACGGCGCGGAAGAGCCCGACGACCCGATGACCCTGCCGCTGAGCCGGGCGATCGGCTGGCGTGAAGTGCACAGCCGCAGCCAGCAGCCGGCGTCGGCCAACGACCCGATCCTGGTCGCGCTGCGGGCCAGCGCACACATCCGGCGCGGCACCCGGATGGTCAAGCACCTCTCCGGCAGCCAGGTCGCGGCCTACCTGCGGGGCCGCCTGCCGCAGGGGTTCTGTTACCGCGAGTA
>Ga0193743_1001639_pt1 | contig 16523 bp, 16 predicted proteins | sample L2c2metaG_FD_143038 | JGI IMG/M metagenome (GOLD analysis project Ga0193743, IMG submission 143038) | Soil microbial communities from a riparian zone of the East river system, Colorado, United States - L2c2 | ecosystem: Environmental > Terrestrial > Soil > Riparian zone | place: USA: East River...
GTTGTAGGCTGCGATGAAGTCCGACAAGTGCGCTTTGAGTTGTTCGTGCGTGTCATAGAAGAAGCGTTTGACGGTGGCTTCCTTGATGGTCCGGTTCATCCGTTCGACCTGTCCGTATTACGGTGAATTTGCGACCATGGACTGCTCTTACTGGACACTTGCGCGCTGATGGTGCGGGGAGTTCCGGTAGTGCTTCGCCAGCAGGTCTTCGCCCCAGTCGCCGTGGAAGTCGCGCCACACGCAGTGAATGTGATTGGCGTTGTCCTGTGTGTTGTCGTACTCAATCAGAAACGTGCTACCTTGCACGCGGTAATAGTGGCCTTCGCCTTTCTCTAAGCCTCCCATCCACGCGAATTTGATCTGGCCGAAGCCCGCCTGGCGGATTTTGTCCAGCCGCTGGCGTGCCTCCGCTTGTGGTTGCGCGCTAAGGTACTCCTCGATCAGGGCCAGCAACGTGCCCTGCTGGTCCTGACTGAGTTTGCTGTAGGCGATGCCTGTGTCCTCTTTGATTGCGGCTTTGCGCTGGTTTGTCGTAACGATGTCGGTGGGCGCGGTAGCGCTGAGAACGGCTTCGGCGCGTTGGGCGGTGGCGAGTGACTTCACCAGCGAGCGCCCCAGATCTTCCTCGGCGCTAAGCACGCGCGTCCCTTTCATCAGGCCGGAGCGCACCTCTGCTGGATTCGCGCCGAAGAACTGCGGGCTGCTACCGATCGACTTGCCATTCACAATCGTCCAGTTCTGCGAACAGTGATGGCCTTCATAGCGCCAGCCCCACGCGCCATTACCGGTTGGCTCTCCAAAGAAGGTAAAAAAGTACAGATCGGGATCGCGGGTTGGTCCACGACTCTGCTCCAGTTCGCGCAGCAGTTCTTCCAACCTGCGAATCATTTCCGCCTTCGCGTAGCCCTTCTCGCTCAAGCCGGCGCGCAACAGTGCCAGCGCCGCGTGCTGCTGCGGCGCGTTCAGCTCCTTCAGCGGAATACCCTTCCTCGATACCGGCGTGTAAAACCAGTGGAACCGCTCTTCGGAATTGAACGGCAACACTGCCCGTGACTTCTGCTCCGGATTCAGTGCCGCCACGAACGTATGCGCGGCATGGAGCATGGTGGAAGCAGGTGGCGCGGTCTGCGCGGCGCCTGTCTCCGCGAGACCCGGTACAAGCGCCAATGCGAGCAAGAGCCGCATCATCACGTCTCCTCCCTGTTAAGTGACCTGGTCAGGATGTCGCCAACTGAGCGGCTGTAATCTTAACCGGCATTTCCTTTTTGCCTCGAAGGCGCAGCTAGTCTACACCCATTTCGCCAGGCCGTTTCCTTGGCAGATTTGTTTTCGATCGAGCTTCCTGGAAGGTTGAGAAGATTTGAACGATGCCGAGCAGCTTCCCCAAGATGCCAAATTCCGGCTGATTCGGAGAAGATTCGGAATCCCGGTGACGCGCTGACGTCCCGCCTGCATTGGTTCGCTCTGCACAAACCGTGACCGAAACAAAGCAGGTACTGGGGTAGTCCGCGTACCGGCCTTTCGCTTTCCAGGAGAAGGCTCCGATGTTGCACCTGCCGCATCCTCTGGTCGATGTGCTCATCCGCCGTGGCGTCCATGATCCAGAGGAGTTTCTTCGAACACCTATCCTGGCTGACACGCCCGATCCGATCGCGCTCCCTGGAATCAGTGAAGCGACTGCGCGCATTCTCATGACAATCAGCAACAGTGACCCTTCTCGACATCCTCAAGAGAGCCGGGGGCTGGAGTCCCGGCCTCTATCTCAAGATCGAGAACGCGCCTTATATGGCGCTTGTGATCGAAGCCACCGACGAATCCGGCCCCAGTGGACTTCCCGCAATTTCCGTAGCCCACTACGGCGACCTGATGCGCGACCCGGAGATGTGTTTCGAACTTGGCTTTGCGGAAGGGCCTCACCTTGACCCGTTCTATTTTCGTAACGACTACGTCGGCCTAGAGCAGTGGAGCCGCACCATCGAGCGCGGCCACTACGTTCACCTTTCCGGCTTGCACGAGCAACACAAGCAATTTGCCAAGCAGTGGGACCACAACCTGCGTTTGCAGGGCTTCGCCGAAGCCTTCGAGCGGCAGCAGACCCCACGCGCCTAAACCGTTTCCGCAGCGGAGCGGACACAGGGCATCGTGTTCGCGCCACACCCCCCAGACCTTTCAACCCGCCCAAGGAGGGCAATCATGCAGAACAGCAGCGCATTCCAGTTCCTCGCTCTCGACACCATCCACGAGTCCGCCACCAATCCGCGCCGAACGTTTGAGGAAACCAAGTTGTTAGAGCTCGCAGAGAGCATTCGGCAGCATAGCCTCATCCAGCCCATCACCGTGCGCCCGAACTCGGACGGCTTCGAGATCGTCGCTGGAGCGAGACGCTTCCGCGCCGCGCAACTGGCAGAGCTTTTCGCTATACCCGCCCGCATCGTCGACATCGACGACGCCCAGAGTTTGGAGTGGGCTCTGGTCGAAAACAGTCAGCGGTCGACGTGCATCCCTATGAGGAAGCGCAGGCCTTCCAATCATTGCTCGACTTGCCCGGCTATGACGTAGCCGCACTGGTCGAGAAATCAGGCAAGAGCGCAAGCCACATCTACGCCCGTCTGTCTCTCCTGCAACTCATTCCAGAAGTGGCCGAGGCGTTCACTCAGGAGCGCATCACCGCCAGCCACGCCAACCTTATCGCCCGTATCCCGCAGGACTCGCAAGCCGCAGCCTTCGAGCAGTGCTGGCGCAAGGATTGGAAGGACGACGAAGCACACCTGCTACCCGCCAAGTTCCTCTCCGCTTGGATACAGAGCAACCTCTATCTCTCCCTAGCCGATGCGCCATTCGACCGCGAAGACCCCACCCTCAATCCCGCAGCCGGAGCTTGCGTCACTTGCCCCCGTCGCAGCGGATACAACACTTCCCTCTTTTCGGACGTAACTGACGGGGACCAGTGCCTCTCAGGACCCTGCTATCAAATCAAGCTCACCGAGCACATCGACCGCCAGATTGCCGCCCGTCCCGAGCTTATCCAGATCGAGAACGGCTGGAGGAACGCACGAGAGCAGAGGCCCGGAGCCGTCCAGCGCGGCCACTTCCGCGAGATCGAGACGGTAGTCGAAAACCCTGACGCCGAGCCAGCCCCGCCGTGCGCAGCCGCGAAACCCGCAATCATTGTCTACGGCAAGCGCGTAGGAACCACTCTCACCGTATGCACAGACGACGATTGCCCCGTCCACGACCCACGAGCAGCAGCAGAACAAACCGCCAGTCCCGCCCCACAATGGCACCCGCAGCCGAGGCCGAGACACAGGAAGAGGCAGAGGAACGCCAGCGCAACTACGAACAGCAACGAAAGGAGTACGAGCAGGAGCAGGAGCGGAAAGCCGAAGAACGTAAACAGCAGTTCGAGCGGGAACAGAAGGAGCAGGAAGCCGAACGCGCCCGCAGAGAAAAGCTGCATAAGGCGCGTGTATCCAAGGTCGACCGGATTCTAGACAAAGCCCCGGCCATGTTCAGCGCAGCGCAGTTGAGGGTGTTTCTTCGCGCCCTCGTCAATATCGACCCTTACACCTTCGATGACGTAGCGGAACATCTTGCCGCCAACGACGAGAACAACCAGCAGACCTCCGAAGAGATTCTGCTATCCACCATCGACGGACTACCGGATGACAAGCTCACCGGCTTTGCCCTCCGGCTTGTCTTTACTGGACACACCGCCATTCCGCGCGAAAGCGAAATCGACTTTCTAACTGAGGCCGAAGCCGCGTTTGCTCCCCCACAACCCAAGAAGACGGCCAGCAAGAAAACGAAGACACCCACATCGATCAAGGCCGCTCAGAAGACTGCAGCGAAAAGACGACGACTAAGAAGCAAGTTGCAGCCTAACCAGCAGCGGGAGTCAGCTAATCGGCTCCCGCTCTTTTTCCAGAAGGAGGAGATCATGTTTCAGTTCACCTACAAACTCAAGGTCGCTGAGCGGGTGAACGCGAAATGCGAACGTCATCCACGTTACAACCCGGAGCGAGAAGGACGTGGCGGAATCAAGGGTGGATGCTCCACTTGCTTCTCTCTCTTCGACCTGCATCAGGCGAAGCTATCGCTGGACGCCGCTCACAGGGAGTTTCTGAGAAGAGCCACGCCGTGGTCTCACGTACGTCAGCCACGCAACAGAACAAACGCGCCGGGGCAGAAAGATCCTCCGTTTGGAAGCCAACCTCTCTAATCCGAGGGGTTGCGCTTGCAGCACCTTCTCTTCGCGAAAAAGTACGCAGTGGTGTCAAAAAGTGCCCCTCTCATCTCGCTTAGATAGTAGATGCCAGGACTCGCCCACTCAAAGGCGGACCGCGGGGCCTTTCCCTCCCCTGCACCCCTCCTAAGCAAAGAGGCGTCTGGAAGGAGACATCGATGGACAAGACCGAATCCACAGTTCGCATCATGCTCACTGCTATCGAGGCACCGCTCTACGATGTCGGTGTCCTCAGTGAGCGTGGAATGCTTCCGGGACTCGACGGCATCTCGGCCGCGGCGGTCCTCGACAGGCTTTCTCTGCTCAAGTACCGCAATGCCCACGGCTCGCACATCTACATTCGTCCATCCGGCGAGCATGGTTTCACCACGCTCGACGATCTCAGCGAGACCTCGCTGACGAGGCTCTCGGCGGATGGCTTCAACCCATGTGCTGTTGTCGAGACCAGCGCCGGCAACTTTCAAGCCTGGCTCAAGCATCCGAGAACGTTTCCGAAGCTCCTCGGAACCTTCGCCGCGCAGACATTGGCCGAGCGGTACGACGCCGACCCCAGCGCGGCGGACTGGAGGAGGTTTGGACGGCTTCCCGGCTTCACGAACTGCAAACCTAAATACAGAAAGTCTGACGGCCTCTTCCCTTTCGTGCGCCTGCACAGCCACAGTGGACAACAGTACCCGATGGCGGAGGCCTTCGAGCAAGAGATAACGACGCTCTACGAGGCCCGCGAGCAGGAACTCGAGGCGAGGCGTCTCGAAAGTTCTCTTTCTCCCCGAAGGGGACCGAGGTTATCGACTCTATCTCTTGAGCGATTCCGAAGCTCAACCAGGTACCAGGACCGTCCCGCCGCCGCCGACATCGCTTTCTGTGTCGCCGCTTTTGCCAATGGCATGACCGAGGAGCGGATCGGATGTGCCCTTGAAGACGATTACCTCTCCCGCGATTCCAGCCCTTCCAAGCGAGCTGCCTACATCCGGAGAACCATGGAGAAGGCGAGGAGATGGGCCGAGCGATGAACATCGGTGCTGCATTTGCCCTTGTCATTTTTCCTCCTGCTTGTGGAATGACACTTCTAGTCTCTGAGCTGGCCTTTGCAACTCGCGCCATGAGAGAGGCCGTTGAACAGGGCGGCTCCCTTCCGGTTTGCCTTTCTATCTGCGTTCAGCGTGCCGCGCTCAAGACACCCCCGCCCTTCGGACGCACGCTCTCCTTCCCAGAATCCGCTTCGCGCCTCTCAAGAGGTGCGGACTCCTGCCCCCAGGCAAGCTGTGGTCCCCTTCCGCAGATTCCATCCAGTCGCCGAGGGAGTGGGTCGCGACGGCACACCCGTTGGGCAAGCATGTACCGCAGACAGCGGACAAACCAAAAGAAACGGAGCTAAACAACATGTTCAACAAAATCATCCTCATCGGCCGCCTCGGACAGAACTGAAGACACTTGGAATGTGCTCTGTCGTATTTGGCAAAACACAGAAGTTGCCTGGAGAAGCAAGACCAGATGAACCCATATCATTTTCATTAGTCATCTCCTCATTGGTAATTGACGTGAGGTGAACATTTGTAATTGACGTGAGGTGAACATTTACCATCGCGGCAGCTTGTTAATCCGGTCGTATCAATGGTGCTGGTTAGCGGAACGTTCGATCTGTATGAGGTTTGCGAACCATCTTGAACACATGTGATCTTGAGGTTCTGCTGCAGGCTAAATCCGCAAGGGAATGAAAGCCCCAACCGAGCACGATTTTGCTGGTAATAGCGCACGGGCCCAGGGCCGTAACCAACTACGTCAGGTCCCCACTGATTATGCCCGGGAATCACAACCTGTGACTCTGCGCCGTTTCCGGTAATTCCACCGACCGTCCATGTCGTTCCTTTGGGCAATACCAACTTCACGTCCGGCGGGCTCCAGATCCACTACCGTTCCTCCGCAAAGCCCCCAAACGTCGAAATCAGCACGGTGGATTCACCCGGTTTGGCCGCTGCAGGTTAATCCAATGACCTGAGTGAGGATTTCGTTCGAATCGTTCTCAGGGGTGGCTTTCGTCAAAGCCACCATTCTTGCGTTCGAGAAGCGCTCTCAGCCCTGGGGCAAGTTTATCGAGCACGCCCTGTCCAACGGACTGGCCTTTAAAGTCGTCGAAGAATGGAATGTTTGGCTTGACATCATTGCGGGAAACTTCCACAAGTGTAAAGGCAGGCTTGGTCTCGTCCGCGAATGGCTCATCTGTTGGGGGCTGCCCATCGTAATAACAGATCGTTCCGGCTGGTATTAACACCTCACCACCGTCCATCGAGCCACCGTGCATACCCCAGTACTGAATGTATCGGGCGGACGAGCAGCGGATGCGGACGAGAGTCCTGGCTTTGATTCCGTGATTGTTCATGCAGAATGCCGCGGAAGCAAGATGATGAATGCCGCTGCCGGCGACGGCTGCACCGTGAACAATGTAACACGGCTTACCAAGCTGAACTCGCAGGAAATCAGTAAAATCCGTGGTTCTATCCGCCCGGAATACCGTGGACACCATCCCGAGGGAACCCATCGAGGGAATCTTCATCACGGCTTTCTCCAAGTCTGTCCAGGCTTGCCGGTCCATGTAGCTATGCGAGTCTTCCTGAGCCTTATTGCCTTGGGAATAGAGGTAGTGACCACATCCAACCGAAAACTTCCATTTGGTCATTTCCGGGAACCGCGAAAATTTGTAAGCCTCTGATTCTAAGGGCTGCAGAAGCGAAAATTTGTAAGCCTCTGATTCTAAGGGCTGCAGAAAGAGCCGCGCCCGCCGCTTTCTTATTCAATATCAGCATTGAATCGATCGTGAGCTGCCTTAATTGCCTTGATTGCCCTCAACAAAATCAATGATTTGCAGAAGCGCCTCTACGCTAACGGAGGTTTTCGGTTGGATGTGGCCACTACCCCGTCGATGACCCGGGCGCCCCAGCCCTCGGTCTGCTGGCGAGCCAGGATCTCGCGCCCGATGGACCAATAGAGTAGGACTAGCTCTCGGCTGACGGCAAACGCGGCCCTAAGCTGGGCGGACCGAATGCGGGTAGAGAGCTCGGCGGTACCGCACGATGCTGACAGGAGTCTTCCATTCCACGACCATGAGAAGAGCGAACTCATGCAAAGCGAAGTTTGCCGCCTGCTTTCACCTTGTCGTGCTGAATCGTGCCACCGGGCAACGGTTTGCCGTTGATTGAGGTATGGACTGCACCCCCTCCCTTGTAGGCATTTTCTACGACGAGCGTTTTGCCGTTCGGCAGATGCACTGTGGATCGGGAGAAGAGCGGCGCTCCGAGAATATATTCTGGCTTACCTGGGCAAAGTGGGTAGAAGCCGAGCGAACTGAGGATGTACCAGGCAGCCATTGATCCGGTATCCTCATCGCCCGCAAAGATATCCGGGGTATAAAGTTCGTCCATCACACGCTTCGTCCAGTAAGCGGTTCGGTCCTGTCGGCCTGCCACGGTAAAGACATACAGGATGTGATGCGAGGGCTGATTGCTGTGCGCATACTGGCCAAAAGTGATGGCGGCCATTTCCGACATCTCATGAATTTCGCTACCATAGGCTCCAACTTCAAAGTCGGGGAATATCGTGAGCATCTTCTCGAGTTCGGCAACGACTTTTTCGTTGCCACCCATCGCTTCGATCAACGCCGGCATGGCGTGCGGTGCGTCGAAGCGATGCTGATATGCGGCGCCTTCGACATACGGGTCGCCCCAGCGGATGGGGCTGAAGGGTTCGAGGAAGCTTCCGCGTCGAAGCGATGCTGATATGCGGCGCCTTCGACATACGGGTCGCCCCAGCGGATGGGGCTGAAGGGTTCGAGGAAGCTTCCATCCGATTTTTTACCGCGGAAGAAACCCGTCTTCGGATCGAAGATGTTGCGCCAGTTTTCAGAACGCTTCATGAACATAGCGAAGTCGTCGGACTTGCCGAGCGCTTTCGCAACCTGAGCGATGCAGAAGTCGCCGTAGGCAGCGTCGACTGTTTCCGCCGCGGACTGTTCAACCTTATCTGCGGGGTCATAGTTGAATTTGAGATAGTCCGCGATACCGCGGCGGCCATAGCCTGCGTCCGGGTTCCCGGGCTGTGTCGCGTGTTTCTTCAGCCCGTCATAGGCCGCAGCCATATCGAAGCCCTTGATACCTTTTGCGGCTGCTTCACCGAAGAGTGAATCGATCAGGCTACCCGTCATGCATGCGCGATATCCCGGACACGGGAACTGGGGAAGCCATCCGCCTTCCTGATAGGCATTTACCCACGCCTGCAGAATTTCTCCGAGGCGATCAGGGAAGAGAATTGCCATCATCGGATACCAGGCTCGATAGACGTCCCAGTAACCGTGGTCCGCATACATCACGCCTGGCATGACCTTCCCGTTGTAAGGACTGCGATGCTGCATCGCGCCGCTAGCGTCCGGCTCATGCCATGTGCGCGGGAATAACAGCGTGCGGTACAAGCAGGAGTAGAAGGTGCGCTGTTGCTCATTCGTTGCGCCTTCGATCTCAATGCACCTTAAGTGCTTATTCCACACCTGTTCTCCCTCGGCGCGCAGTGTGTCGTGGGACTTGGCGCCGAGTTCGAGTTGCAGGTTGCGCTCTGCCTGCTCAAAGGAGATGAACGAGGTTGCGATACGTACGTCCACAGAGCGGATGCTCTCCGCAAAGCGGAGATGCGTTGAGCGATGGTTCTTCAGGTCTTTGTGCTCAATCGCCGTCCATGGTTCGGAAAACTGCAAGACGTAGAAGCAAGCGAAGTCGTTCGGTACGCCGCCGGAGTTCGCCGTCGAGCGGAAGTGAATTGTGCGCCGTGCAGCATCGGGCTCTGGCATGGGAGGCTTTTCGCCAGGCACATCAAAGACGAAACCCGGTGTCTGCTCCTTGGTATAAATTGCGTGGATCAGAGCACCGCGTTCGGTTGGCACCAACTCAGCGTCGATGCCATAGCGCAGCAGCCTCATCGCCATCGTGTGGGGAGACAGAAGCGAATCCTCCGGGCGGTACGAAGTGGCGCGCGGACCATAATCCAAGTTCGGAGTGCCGCATACCGGCAGGAAGGTTGCATGGCCATAGTCACCAAGCCACGGACTCAACTGATGTGTGGAGCGAAAGCCCTGGATACGGCGCTGCCCGGGCTGAAACATCCACGGTGTGCTCGGCGTTGTCTGCAGAGTCCAGTGCGCCATGCCAAACGGACGGGCTGTAATCGGTAATGTGTTTCCGCGCGAGAAAGAAGGCGTAGAGTCTGTTCCCTGCAGAATGTTGACGAGCGTGACAGGGCTCGCCAGCCGCGCGCCTTTGGTCGATGCATGCTGCGTGACGGTGGGCGCCCGCACTTCCGAGCCCATCGCAACAGGTGCCATTGCCGCCGCCGCAGCGAAGCCTGTGGACTTGAGAAAAGAACGGCGGCTGGGCTCCAAGGGATTCTTTGACTCACTCATTCCACTGCTTCTCCGATGCTTTACCAAGATGCCTCGAATTGTACGCGCAGCAATTAGTTCTCATCAGGGCTATCGAGACAAACGGCAGCTGAAATTCGATGCCTCGTCGATGCTGCCAATGCCCTTGTAGTGGGCAACTTGCGGATAGGGGCAGAGAGGACGGGTCCGATCGATCTTACCCGCAGTCTTGTGGGCAGCGATGATCTGGTCAGGCGCTTTGCTCTGTTCCACCCACTGTTCCATCACGGTGATCTTGTCGAAGTTATCAGGGCCCTCTCCGCCCGAGCAGTGGGCCATGCCGGGAGCCATGAAGAGACGAACCCAGTTCGAGGTTTGTTCTGGACCTCCACTAGCGTCCATTAATGCTTTGTAGAACTCAACGCTAGAGCCAGGAGCCACCTGCTGGTCTGCCCAACCGTGATAGAGGAGTAGCTTTCCGCCGTGTTTCGCGAAGGCATTGAGATCTGGATTGAGTTCGTCAACGTTCTTATCGATTTCGTGTGCCTTGAACGAATCGCGTTCGAGGTCGAAGGTCCGCCACTCCCAATTGGGATCCTGATACACGACGTAACGGAACTCGTCCAGAAACAGATCCGCTGGCTGCGGCCCTCCAGCGAGCCGGCTCCAGCGAAGTTCGGTTCCCGGCTCCACGCGTGGGAATAGGATCTTGCCTGTCTTGGTCGCAACTGGACTCGTTATAGTTTGGGCGGTTTGGACCTGACGTGCTGTCAGGCAATCGAGGCCGTCCGCCGCCTTGCATTGCAAGCTCTTGAAGTCGACGTTACAACTCTCCGGGGCTTCGATCAGCCCATCCTTCAATCCGTCCTTCGCATCGCAGGTCTCGAGAACCGCGCGATGGATCATTGGATACTTCGCCGGTGGGATATAGGCTTCGGAATCCTTAAAAGTCTGGACAGCAAGCTCGAGCGCCCAGGAGTTTCGGCGGATATTTGCTGGATCGCCGGCGATGATACCGTCGAATTCATCCGGATAGCGGGAGGCCTGCAGCAGACCTTCGCGTCCGCCGCCAGAGCACCCGCTCCAGAAGGAGTAGCGCGGGTCACGACCGTAGAACGCACGAATGAGGGTCTTGGCTTCGACTGTCATCTCGTGCTCGGCGCGATAGGCGAAATCGATGAGTTTCTCCGGATGTCCAACGACGAACGAAGCGCTTGGACCGGTGTGGCCATCGTCGGTTGCGCTCGTTGCATAGCCACGGCGCAGCGCATCGGCCATTTCTCCGTAGGAGAGGGAGCCTCCCCAGCCTCCACTGCCTACGGCGACAAATTTGCCGTTCCACTGTGCGGTGGGGAGCCATACTTCAATGCGAATGGCGGAGTCGGGGGTCGGCCTGAGATCTGCAGCGACGCGACAGAAAGGCGGTAGGTTATGAAGCGCACCCGCGTTTCCAACGGGTGTGAAGTTGCCAGTGTCTATAACTGTCGCAAGCGTGATCGATACCGTCGGCGAAATAAGTTGCGAGAGCCTGTCACAGGGCTGTGCGTGGAGAGCAACCGGCAGAAGCATCATGGGGAACAGAACGACCTTGTTGAGCATGCATCCGGTATTCATGCACTGAACTATATCTTGTCATCTATCGCTGGAGCGAACGATGTCTTTATTGCCACGAACTGAGAGGAGTTTCTCCACATCAACCCGCGAGCTGAACTGTGCGTGTCGCTGGGCTCGAATAATGAGTTGCTAATTCGCGAAGGGTTTACTTCCTTAGAACTCGGGTTTGTATGATCTCCACCGGATCGATCAGACCCGAGGGAAGTAGCTTAGAGTTCGCTTTGTAACGAAGGACCCGAGTGCGAGGCCAGGGCCCTGACGACCAGGAGCTGATGCACGGACTCGTGGATGACGGAGCGATTGAGACCGCTACCACCGTATGCGACGCGCGATCTCCTACGTCAACTCCGGGAAGTTTCGCGTGAAGACCGAAGCAGAGCAGCAAATCTGGAACGAATGCTCCCGGCTGATCGCCAATGCAATCATCTACTACAACACCATGCTCTCTCGCGGGTATATGAGCAAAAACTGGCTGCAGGCGACCTGGAAGCCATCAAGATTCTCAAAGGGCACCTCGCCCGTCGCCTGGCGCGACGTCAATCTGATCGGCAACTTCGACTTCACGACCAGTTCGACGCCGGTCGACATCGAAGCCCTGGCGGCGTGTTATCAAAATGAAGACTTCTGGCGTCGCTCTATGCAGGAAGGCGATGAGGAGGGGCCAGAACAGTAGAGGCGGCCAATTTTACCTTCTCGAAGGGTTGGGCATAGAAAAGTAGGGTTGATTTTACTTTCGCGGGGGTTGGACAATAATTGCCAGTTTCATCGCCGACCCTGTCAATTTCACGAGACTCAAGCGATTTTAGTGTGTAGATGAACGCGATTTTAGTTCAGGGTTGAGTTCCGCAGTGTGTAGCGGCGTCTGCCTCATTGAAGCAGCGTTGTCTTCATCAGCAGAAGAGTCGGCTGGTGTTTCAAGCCATTGCCACCAAGTCAACAAACGCGCGGAATCAGGTCTCGATTTCCACTGCGGATATTGCCGGATACCCAAGTTCTTTCGCCAGTACCTCGAATTCGGGCTGCCACACTGACGGGAATCGGATGGCTGGAGGAAAGTCATGGGTAGCTCGTACAAACACTTTTTCGACTGCCGCGCGTACCGCTGATACGTCCACCTCGCCCAGCAAATCAATGAGTAGGATGTCCAGCACATTTCCCATGCGTTTCGCTCAGGTAAGAGTTGTATGTCGACATTCTGTGTCATAGGGGAAGGTCGAAAATGACGCACCCCATACTGCCCGACTTAGTGCGTAACTGTCCATGCCTAATGCTCAAATAAATAACTCGTTTAGTCATTGTGAAGTTAGTCAAATTCACATCACCTAATAGGTACAAGTTCTTAGAGCTTATGCCCAACGCGCTTATAAATGTGTCACATTAATATCTTAGTTTTGTCATGTTTCTGTCGATTACTTTTGCGTATAGATAGTTTATTAATAGCCCATTTGACAAACGTTACTTACTTGCCATTAAATGGCTCGCGAACTTGAGAGGCTAAGACAATCGTTTGTCTTTATAAAGACTAACTACTTCGGAGAAGTGGTGCTGTAAGCTTCCCCAGTTGAGTATTTTCTGGAGGCAGTAAGTATGACGTTTAGATGGCGACGAATTGGCGTGCGCGCTTTAGTGAGTTTTCCTTTTATAACGAGCGCATTGTATGCGCAGAATACAAACTCAGGTGATTTACGCGGTACGGTGACGGACATAACAGGTGCCGTTATTCCGGGAGTAACAGTTGAAGTCAAGGACGTGGATAAAGGAGTAGTCAAGACTTACATCACCAACGGAGCCGGCTTGTACGATACCGGTTCGATCACACCCGATCACTATCTACTGACCTTTACGGCGAACGGTTTCGCAACCTTTGTACGCGGGCCGATTAACCTGGATGTCTCCACTCAGACCATCAACGCATCGCTGAAGGCAGGCTCGACACTGGAGACGGTGGTGGTGAGCTCGGATGTGCCGCTGCTGAACACGGAGACGGGCTCGCAGGAGGCAACGCTTTCCTCCGATGTCATGTCGCAGCTGCCCCAGACCAATCTTGGAGCGGACTGGGAGATCTTTACGGTTCTGTTACCAGGAGCCGCTGGCGCCCCCGAGAATAGCAGCAACCCCTCCAACCCGGGCCAAGTAGCGGCCATCAACGGCAACCTGCCCTTCGAGAGCATGCTTGCCGATGGCGCCACGACCACGCTGCCGATGAGTATGAACTCGGACGTCACGATCTTCGAGACGACATCCGAGGTCAAGATCAGTACCAACGGCTTCTCGGCGCAGTATGGCCAGGGCGGCATCGTCTACAACCAGATCACGAAGGGCGGCACCAGCCGGTTCCATGGCGCCGGATACGAGTACTTCTCTAACAACGCGCTCAACGCAGTGGGCTATCAGTTCGGGAAAACCGGCGTGCAAACTCCCAAGCTGCGTTACAACAACTTCGGCTTTGCCATAGGCGGACCAATCATCCCGCACAAGCTATTCTTCTATTTCGATTTCGACAAGACCATCAACAACTCGACGAGTAACAACTTTGAAACACTGCCGCTCGGGCAAAATGCGGCGATGGCGAACGGTGATTTTACCGCCCCAGGTATGCCTACCATCTACGATCCGACTACCCAGACAATTCAGCAGACCGGTAGCCACACGTACGTGACCTCTGCGGGCAATGTCACCCAGCAATGCCCCTGTGCGATCCGGCGGTCCTTCGCCGCTGAGTATGGGAACGGCAACCGAATCCCGGCCAGCATGATCAACCCTGTTGCCAAGAACTTCCAAACCCTCCTACAGACGCTGGGTAACAACGCAGTCCAGCAGGCGAGTAACGTTGGCGCTTCGCAGATCGTCCAGGGAGTCGTCACCAACAACTATGCTTATAGCGCGCCAGGCATCAATCCGTTTACCAAGTATTTCGGCCGCCTGGATTACGATTTTAACCCCAAGAATCGACTCACCATTTCTCAGACGGAGAGTGACAACCCGGGCGTAAACTTTGGGCAAAATGTGTGTCCCATCAACTGCGAGACCGAAGACGTAAGCCGCGAAAACGCTCAGATCTCCGAGGTCTACAGCTTCAGTTCGACGTTCCAGAATGAAGCGCGCTTTGGCTTCACGGATCAGTTGAACTTCTTTGGCCCAGAAACGCTGGGCAAAGGCTACCTCGCCATGGTCGGATACAAGCTAGCCAAAGCGGACGTCATCCCCCAATTCGGACCCGGAAGCAGTATGACGGGCTTCAGCACCGGCAATACCTTGCCATTCATTTATAAGGAGTTCGTTTACGATCCGTCCGATGTGGTCACGCTGATTCGAGGACGCCACGTTATGCACTTCGGTGGCGAATTCCTGATCAGCCTTGCCGACTCCACTCAATATGGTTATCTGAATGCAGGTACTCCTAGTTTTGGAGGTCTCTACACCTCCCAGGGCGGTCAGATTACAGCATCGTCTGGCACGGGCGATGGCTTCGCTTATGCGGACTTCCTGCTGGGGCAGATGAATAGCTATAACGCCAGTGTGACGCCAGAGTATGGCGCCCGGACCAAGAGCCCGCAACTATTCATCCAGGACGACTACAAGATCCGTCCGAACCTGACCCTCAATCTCGGCCTGCGGTACCAGATCCATACTGGTTGGAACGAGGTAAAAGGCAATGAGACTGTCTTCGATCCGACGGTCCCGAACCCGGCCGGAGGCTTAGGAGCGATGTGGTACGGCTTCAGTAAGGCCAATGGCCGCAGTCAACTCCTCGCCGCAGCCCACAACATCTGGTCTCCCCGCCTCGGCTTTAGCTGGCAATTATTGCCAGATACAGTCATTCGCGGCGGCTTTGGTATCTACAGCTCGACTCTGAGCCTCGATACATACGGCGCAGGCATGGGTGCCGCCTTCGGCAGCAGTGGCGGAGTCAGCGATACGACAAACGGCATCTGCCCAGTCGCGCAGATCGACAGTAACGGGAGCACTCCCGATACCACCAATCCTGGTTGCGGCGTTATGTCAAATGGAACGAATTTCAATACGCTGACTCCAAATGCCGCTTATCTGACCGCCCCAACGACCGCCGATGCCCGCAATGGTCAAGGAGTGAGCTACAACCAGTACCACACACCTCTGCCGAAGAATTACCAGTGGAATTTGTCTTTGGAACGGCAGTTCGGCCAGAACTACGTGGCGACTCTCACTTATGTGGGCAATCATGGTTCGGATCTCAGCTTCCCAGTCGATATCAACCAGGTTCCTGAAAATCAACTGAGCGCCAACGACCTCGGCAATAAACCGTATCCATTGTTCCTTGGCATCAACGGAAGTACCAACAATGCCATCTCGAACTACAACGCACTCCAGGCTCAGGTCACGAAGCGCATGAGCTACGGGCTGCAGTTAAGTGTCAATTACACATGGTCACACTTTTTGGACGATCTGGACTCGGCTGGCTTTGGCGCCCGCGAGGGTTTCCAGAACTACCAGAACGCCTTCAATCCTTCTGCCAACTACGCCAACAGCAACTTCGACATCCGGAACATGTTCAAGGGCCAGGCGATCTATCAGCTTCCTTTTGGTAGAGGAAAGCAGTTCTTGAACAAAAACCTGCTGCTCGACGAGGTACTCGGAGGATGGCAGGTCTCCAGCGTATGGGTGATCGAAGGTGGCAATCCCATGGGAATCACGACTGGGAATAACAACTCCTCCAACAACCAGTCTGGCGGGTATACCCAGCAAGCGAACCTTGTTGGCAATGTCAATCTGCGTGGCAGTACGAAGTCCCGTCTAAGAGAGTGGTACAACATCAGCGCCCTGGCAGTTCCGGCTCCGTTCACCTACGGCAACTTCCTCAGGAACCAGGTCTACGGCCCTGGAATAGTCAATGTCGCAGCCTCTCTTGGCAAGGCGTTCGATGTCTGGCCGGACCGTGGAGTGAAACTTCAAATCCGTGCGGACGCCGGGAACGTACTGAACCATGCCAGCTTCGGCCAACCTGGAAACAATGCCATCGGACCAGGCGCGACCGCAAATATCACAAGTACAACGGTCGGAGGCAGACAAATCCAACTCTACGGCCGTATCTCTTTCTAAATATCAAAACATTTCCTCCTATGAGACGGCAGATGGTTGCCGTCTCTTTTTTATTTAGTGAGATTCCGCATGATCTGATTCGCTGGCGCACGATTTTCGCTGATGACCATGAATCGCAGCAATACCGCGACTGTGGTTTTGAGAATTGCCTGTCGTAGATGTTTTGTCGATATCTGGCGCCAGTGG
>Ga0193743_1001640_pt1 | contig 16511 bp, 14 predicted proteins | sample L2c2metaG_FD_143038 | JGI IMG/M metagenome (GOLD analysis project Ga0193743, IMG submission 143038) | Soil microbial communities from a riparian zone of the East river system, Colorado, United States - L2c2 | ecosystem: Environmental > Terrestrial > Soil > Riparian zone | place: USA: East River...
GCGCTGGCCGACCTGTTCATGGAGCACGGCCAGATCATCTCGACCCGCGGCCGCAACCCGGACAGCGTCCAGAACTTCAACGCCCATGGCGAGGACATCACCGGCCACCTGCCGCTGGCCGTCCTGGTCGACGGCCACTCCGCCTCGGCGGCGGAGGTCACGGCCGCGGCGCTGCAGGATTCGGACCGTGCGATCCTGGTCGGCTCGACCTCCTTCGGCAAGGGCAGCGTCCAGACCGTGACCCGCCTGCCCAATGACGGCGAGCTGTTCCTGACCTGGAGCCGGATCTACGCGCCCTCGGGCTACACCTGGCACCGCCAGGGCATCGTGCCGACGGTGTGCACCAGCAGCAGCACCGAGACCGACGCCAAGACGGTGATCCAGGCCTTCCGCGCCGGCCAGCTGCCGCGCCCGGCCGACATGATCGCGGACCGCTTCGCCGCGCCGGAGGACGACAAGGCCCTGCGGCGGCTGCGCAGCGTCTGCCCCTGGCAGGTGCATGACGCCGATCTCGACGTCGACGTCGCGGTCGACCTGCTGACCGACCCGGCGCTCTACGCCCAGGCGATGGGCGCCCAGGACATCCACGCCGTCGCGGCCACCCACGAGCCCTAGAAGCGGGCGGCCGGAGGCTGCGATGCCCATCGCCGGGCTTGACTCGCGCGCGCCGGAGGGTATGGTGCGCGCTCCCCGGCCCGTGATGCGGCGCCGAGCATCATTGATATTGGAGCCAGCATCATGGCGAAGCCGAGCACCATCAAGATCCGCCTGAACAGCACCGCGGACACCGGGTTCTTCTACGTGACCAACAAGAACCCGAAGACCAAGACCGAGAAGCTGACGCTGCGCAAGTACGACCCGGTCGTGCGCAAGCATGTCGATTTCAAGGAAGGCAAGATCAAGTAAGCAGGCCTCGCGCCGCTTAGCTTCGATCTTCGCGTCGACGAAGCCCCGCCATCGGCGGGGCTTTTCGCGTTCGCCTATCCGTCGAGATGCCGCCGCACCGTGGCGATGAAGCCCGCGACGCTGATCGGCTTGGAGATGTAGTCGTCGCAACCGCCGGCGCGGACCATCGCCTCGTCGCCCTTCATCGCCAGGGCGGTCACCGCGATCACCGGGATCGGCGCCAGCGCCTCATCCGCCTTCAGCCATTTCGTCACCTCCAGCCCCGAGATCTCCGGCAACTGGATGTCGAGCAGGATCAGGTCGGGCCGGTGCGCCCGTGCCAGCCGCATCGCCTCGGCGGCGTTGTCGGTGCCGATCGTGGCGTAGCCATTGGCCTCGAGCACATCGACGAACAGCTTCCGGTTCAGTTCGTTGTCCTCGACGATCAGCACCGTCTTCGCCATGGCCCGATTCCCCCTCGCGCCCGCTTCCGGCGGCGCCCCTGCGACAAGGATCGGCCCCGGCATCATGCGTTGTAAAGGCCGTGCGGATCACAACCGCAGATGAGCCTTCCATCGGCACCGCAGCCGCCTTCCCTGCACCGCTGACGGCCGGGTACAAAAGGAGTACGATGCGCGCCATGACCGAACCGTCCGGGCGCCGCGGCGTTCCCTTCCATGTCTCCGCGGCCACAGCAGGCTGACCTGCTGCCCGGCCTGTGCCGGGACTGCGGCGCGCATCCGCCGCCGGGCGCGCGGCGCTGCGCCAAATGCGGGTCGCCGCGCCTGATCCGCCATGCCGAACTGCACAGCCTGACCATCGCCCATCTCGACTGCGACGCCTTCTACGCCACGGTGGAGAAGCGCGACCGGCCGGAGTTGGCGGCCCTGCCGGTGGTGGTCGGCGGAGGCACCCGCGGCGTGGTCTCCGCCGCCTGCTATGTCGCGCGGCTGTACGGCGTGCGGTCGGCCATGCCGATGTTCAAGGCGCTGGAGGCCTGCCCCGACGCCGTGGTGCTGCGCCCCGACATGGCCAAATACGCCGCGGTCAGCCGCCAGATCCGGGCGGTGTTCCTGGCCGCCACGCCAAAGGTCGAGCCGCTGTCGTTGGACGAGGCCTTCCTCGACCTGTCCGGCACCCAGGCGCTGCACGGCCGCAGCCCGGCCGAGACCTGCGCCGCCATCGCCCGGCAGGTCGAGCGCGAGATCGGCGTCACCCTGTCGATCGGCCTGGCGCCGAACAAGATGCTGGCCAAGATCGCATCCGACCTGGACAAGCCGCGCGGCTTCGCCGTGATCGGCCGGGCCGAGGCCATGGCCTTCCTGGCCGACAAGCCGGTCGGCATCATCCCCGGCGTCGGCCAGGTGATGCGCGAGAAGCTGTTCAGCGACGGCATCCGCAGCGTCGGCGACCTGCGCCGGCTGGACGAGAGCCGGCTGGTGCGCCGCTTCGGCGTGTTCGGCCGCCGGCTGTACCGCTATGCCCGCGGCGAGGACCAGCGGCCGGTCGACCCCGACGGCGAGACCAAGAGCATCTCGGCCGAGACCACCTTCAACACCGACATCCAGAACCCGCAGGCGCTGCAGCGTGAATTGTGGCCGCTGTGCGAGACCGTGGCGGCCCGGCTGAAGAAGCACGAGCTGGCCGGCGGCACCGTGGTGCTGAAGCTGAAGACCGCGGGGTTTCGGCAGCTGACCCGCAGCCACCGCCTCGCCGACCCGACCCAGCTGGCCGAGACGATCTGGCGCACCGCCGCACCGATGATCGAGCAGGTCGCCACCGGCGAGGCCTTCCGGCTGATCGGCATCGGCTGCACCGACCTGGTCGAGGGCCGCCTGGCCGACCCGCCGGACCTGCTGGACCCCGCCCCGGCCCAGCGCCGCGCGGTCGAAGCGACAATCGACGCCGTGCGCCGGAAGCTGGGCCCGGATATCATCGCCAAGGGCCGGTCCGGCCCGCCGCGGCGAACCGGGTGAGTCGCGCCGCGACCTTGCTTTGACCTCAGGGACGACAGCGACATGCGCCATCACAGGATCGCGGCGATACCGGGCGACGGCATCGGCGGCGAGGTCATCGCCGCGGGGATCGAGGTGCTGCAGGCCCTGGCCGTCCGCGACGGCAGCTTCGGGCTGGCCTTCGAGAGCTTCGACTGGGGGTCGGATTACTACAAGGCGCATGGCGTGATGATGCCGGCGGACGGGCTGGCGCGGCTGAAGCCGTTCGACGCCATCTATTTCGGCGCGGTCGGCGCCCCCGACGTGCCGGACCACGTCACCCTGTGGGGCCTGCGCTTGGCGATCTGCCAGTCCTTCGACCAATACGCCAATGTCCGCCCCACCCGGCTGCTGCCGGGCATCGCCGGGCCGCTGCGCGACGTCGGGCCGGCGGATCTGGACTGGGTGATCGTGCGCGAGAATTCCGAGGGCGAATATGCCGGCCAGGGCGGGCGCAGCCATCGCGGCCTGCCGGAGGAGGTGGCGACCGAGGTCGCAATCTTCACCCGCGCCGGCGTCACCCGGATCATGCGCTTCGCCTTCGCCCTGGCCCGGTCGCGCCCGCGCCGGCACCTGACCGTGGTCACCAAGTCGAACGCCCAGCGGCACGGCATGGTGCTGTGGGACGAGATCGCCGCCGAGGTCGCGGCCGAGTTCCCGGAGGTCACCTGGGACAAGATGCTGGTCGACGCCATGACCATGCGCATGACCCTGAAGCCGCGCACCCTGGACACCGTCGTCGCCACCAACCTGCATGCCGACATCCTGTCCGACCTGGCGGCGGCGCTGGCGGGATCGCTGGGCATCGCCCCGACCGCCAACCTCAATCCGGAACGCCGCTTCCCGTCGATGTTCGAGCCCATCCACGGCTCCGCCTTCGACATCACCGGCCAGGGCATCGCCAACCCGATCGGCACCTTCTGGACCGCGACGATGATGCTGGACCATCTCGGCGAGGCCGCGGCCGGGCAGCGGCTGATGCGGGCGATCGAGCGGGTCACCGCCGACCCGGCGCTGCACACGCCCGACCTCGGCGGCCGGGCGACCACCCGCGCCGTCACCGACGCCGTGATCGCCGCCATCCAGGGCGACAATGCCTGAGGGGAGGCCGCGGTCGCGTCGTTCGGTCGCGCCGTGTGATCCGCTATGGGCGCAGCCACATATGAGGGGAAGACTGCGTCCGTCCTTCTCCCTGGTCTCGACGCGATCCGCTGGCCGCCGGCCGGCGCCAACCCGAGGAAGAGCCCCATGAACCGACGTGAAGCCCTGATGCTCGGCGGCGCCGCCGCCATCGCCGCCACCGCCGTCCCTCGCCTGGCGGGAGCCCAGACGGCTGCCGCGGCCACCGGGCCGTTCAAGCAGCCGGCGCTGCCCTTCGCCGAAAGCGCCCTGGCCCCGACCATCAGCGCCGAAACCGTCGGCCTGCACTACGGCAAGCACCACAAGGCCTATTTCGACACGCTGAACAAGCTGGTGCCCGGCACGCCCTATGAGTCGATGACCCTGGCCGAGGTGGTGGTGAAGGCCGCCACGGCCAAGGACACCGCGATCTTCAACCAGGCCGGCCAGGCCTGGAACCACGACCTGTACTGGGAGCAGTTCACGCCCGGCGGTCCGAAGGCGCCGCAGGGCCAGCTGGCCGCCGCCATCGCCGACGCCTTCGGCGACCAGGCCGGGCTGGTCAAGGCCACCACCGAGGCCGCCGGCAAGGTGTTCGGCAGCGGCTGGGTCTGGCTGGTGGCCGATTCCGGCAAGCTCACTCTGGTCGGCAGCTCGAACGCCGACTCCCCCTTCGCCCATGGCGGCCAGCCGCTGTTCGGCATCGATGTCTGGGAGCACGCCTACTACCTGGACTACCAGAACCGCCGCCCCGACCACGTCAAGGCCGTGCTCGAGACCATCGTCAACTGGTCGATCGTCTCGGATCGGTTGGGAGCCTGAGGCGTAGGTTGGGTTCGCCTCGGCGAACCCAACATCTATCGCGGTCGCGCGTTGGGTTCGCCAGAGCGAACCCAACCTACGCCTTGCTCCGAAGCCAAAGGGCCCAGAATCAATTGCAGCGCGGCGCCTCGATCGGCTCGATCTTGTCGAGCTTCGCTGCCATGGCGAAATCGCCGTAGTCGATGACGATCTGGTCGGCGATGCCGTTCTCGAACAGGCGCTGCCGCAGCTCGTAGTCGGGCAGCTCCTTGCTCTCGTCCTTGTCCTTGCCCGCGCCAATGGTGAAGAACGCCATGCTGACGGCGTGCGAGGGGCCGCGCAGCAGCGGGTCGGCCGACGGCTCGCCCGACCTGGCGCGGCCGATGGCGACGCTGACATATTGCGGCCCGTCGGTGGAGCTGCCGTCGAAGAAGCCGGCGGTGAAGATCGGCTGCCCCGCCTGCATCGCGCCGATCAGTCGCTCCATATGCATGGTCGGGAACAGGCTGCCGGCCGGGATGTCCTGCTTGAGGTCGGCCGGGGTCTTGAACACCGCATCGCCCTGCCCGGCCCCGTCGAGCTGCGCCGTGCCGCGGATGTCCTCGTTGTCCTTGCCGTTGGTGGAGGAGCTGAGATTGTAGGTCAGCTCATGCCCGTCGGCGGATTCCCAGCCGGCGTAGCGGGTCTTGCGCGTCAGCGTGTCGCCCGAGGCGTAAACCATCGCCACCTGGTAGTTCTGCTCGAAGCTGGAGCCGTCGCAGGCCGTGGCCCAGCGATACTCCATCCGGCCGTCGATCGCGATCACGCTGCGCTGGCCGCGCGTCATGTCGAGCTTCAGCGAATAGATCGCCCGGTGCGGCTGCAGCGCCACGGTCGGGGCCGCCTGGGCGGCGCCGACCGGCAGCAGGAGGGCGAGGAGAGCGAGGGAGGAGAGCCTGCATTGCATCGCAGCATCTGAGCCCGAGCCGCGGGCCGACGCAAGGCCCACGGCGCCGCCCCTCAATCGGCCGCTTCGATCTTCACGCCCTGCAGGCGGATCAGCCCGTCGGGATAGGCGGTGAAGCCCGTGACCGCCCGGCGCATCCCCCACACCGAGGTGTAGTGGTAGAGCACGATCTGCGGCAGATCCGTCAGGAAGATGCCGGCCGCCTGCCGGTACAATGCCACCCGCCGATCGTCGTCGGTGGTCTCGCGGGCCTGTGCCAAGATGCCGTCGAAATCCGGGTTGCAGTAGCGGCCCCAGTTCAGGAAGCCGTCGCAGGACGCCCAGGTGCCGATGTTGGCGTCCGGGTCGAGCCGGCCGCTCCAGATCGCGATCGAGGCCTGGTAGTTGCCGTCGTTCGAGCTGGCGGCGAGGGTGGCCGCCTCCAGCGCCTGGAGCTTGATGTCGAAGCCGGCCTCGCCCGCCATCGCTTGGATCATCTGCCCCACCTGCTGGGTGACCGGGTTGTTGGTCACCAGCAGCGTGAAGGACGGGTTCGGCACGCCCGCCTCGGCCAGCAGGGCCTTGGCCTTGTCGAGGTCGCGGGCCGGGATCGGGTGGCCGGGGTCCTCGAACCTCGTGCCCGGCACCTCCGGCTGGTTGCTCGGGATGAACATGCCCTCATAGGCGGCGGCGTTGATCGCGTCGCGGTCGAGCGACAGCTCGAGCGCCTGGCGCACCTTGGCGCTCTGCCCAATCGGGCTGTTCGCCTGGTCGCCGTGGTGGATGTTGAACGAGATCAGGTCGTAGGCGAGCGACGGCGCCTGGACCAGGGCGACGCCCGGATCGTCGCGCAGCGCCGCGACCTCGACCGTCGGCACATGCTCGATCAGGTCGAGGTCGCCGGAGCGCAGGTTGAGCAGCCGCACGGTCTCGTCCGGCATCGGCCGGTACTCGATCGAGTCCAGGAAGATGGCGTCCCTGTTCCAATACCGGTCAAACCGCTTCAGCCGGATGTGATCGCCCTGGACCCGCTCGACGAACTCGAACGGGCCGGCGCAGACCGGATGCAGGCCGATGCTGTCGCCCGCCTGGGCCAGGGCCTTCGGCGACAGCATCATGCCGGCGCGGTCGGACAGCACCGCAACCAGCGGCGCATAGGGCCGCGACAGGCTGACCCGGACCGTCAGCCGGTCGACCGCCGTGACCTCCTCGACCGGCTTCAGCTCGGCCTTCCGGCGCGAGATCGGGGCGGTGCGGAAACGGTCGAGATTGACCTTCACCGCTGCCGCGTCGAACGGCTCGCCATCCTGGAACAGCACGCCGTCGCGCAAGGTGAGGGTCAGGGCACGGCCATCGGCCGACCAGTCCCATTTGGTGGCGAGCTCCGGCTGGAAGCCACCGCCGGGGGCGACGCCGACCAGCTTGTCGCACAGCGCGGCGAAGACCTGGCGTCCAGAGACGGACCCGCCCTGCGCCGGGTCCAGGATGTCGGGATCGGCGTCGATCCCGATCCGGATGCCGGCGGCGTAGGCCGGCGATGCCATGACATGCATGGCGACGAGCGCCGCAATGGCGGCTCCCCCACGAAATCCCAGCATTCGAGTGCTTCCCTGCTTGTTTTGGTCTGCCGGCAGGGCGGAACGAACCGCCTGGCGCCGGGCCAGGGGAGCAGGCTAACACACTTGTCTGACGAGTCGACCCGATCCACACCGCCCGCGACCGGTGTCGCGGGCGGTGGTCCGGGATGGATCAGCCCGCCTTCTTCGGCAGGTCGAGCTTGATCGAGAGTTCCTTCAGCCGGGCCGCATCGACCTCGGCCGGGGCGCCCATCAACAGGTCCTCGGCGCGCTGGTTCATCGGGAAGGCGATGACCTCGCGGATGTTCGGCTCGTCCGCCAGCATCATGACGATGCGGTCGATGCCGGGTGCCGAGCCGCCATGCGGCGGGGCGCCGAAGCGGAAGGCCGACAGCATGCCGCCGAACTTCGCCTCGAGCTCGTTGCGGCCGTAGCCGGCGATCTCGAACGCCTTGATCATGATCTCCGGCTTGTGGTTCCGGATGGCGCCCGAGGACAGTTCGATGCCGTTGCAGACAATGTCGTACTGGAACGCGTTGATGGTCAGCGGGTCCTGCGTCTCCAGCGCCTCAAGCCCGCCCTGCGGCATCGAGAACGGGTTGTGGCTGAAGTCGATCTGCCCGGTCTCCTCGTTCAGCTCGTACATCGGGAAGTCGACGATCCAGCAGAACTCGAAGCGGCTGCCGTCGATCAGCTCCATGTCCTGGCCGATCCGGGTGCGGGCGAAGCCGGCCATCTTGGCGGCCGCGGCCGGCAGGTCGGCGATGAAGAACACCGCGTCGCCGTCGGCGGCGCCGGCCGCCGCGCGCAGGGCCGCCTGGGCCTCGTCGGGCAGGAACTTGGCGATCGGGCCCTTGCCGGCCCCGGCCTCGAACAGCACGTAGCCGAGGCCCGGCGCCCCCTGCTCCTGCGCCCAGCCGTTCAGCTTGTCGAAGAAGCTGCGCGGGCGGTCGCCCACGGCCGGGGCGCGGATGGCACGGACCACGCCGCCCTTCTCGATCACGCCCTTGAAGGCACGGAAGGTCACGTCCTCGCGGGCGAAGACCGAAGTGACGTCGCAGATCACCAGCGGGTTGCGCAGGTCCGGCTTGTCGTTGCCGTATTTCAGCATCGACTCGGCATAGGGGATGCGCGGGAAGGCGCCGGCGGTAACGGCCTTCTTCGTACCGGTGAAGTCGGCGAACTCCTCGAACACGCCGCGCAGCACCGGCTCGATCGCCTGGAACACGTCCTCCTGGGTGACGTAGCTCATCTCGAAATCGAGCTGGTAGAACTCACCCGGGCTGCGGTCGGCGCGGCTGTCCTCGTCGCGGAAGCAGGGCGCGATCTGGAAGTAGCGGTCGAAGCCGGCCACCATCAGCAGCTGCTTGAACTGCTGCGGCGCCTGCGGCAGGGCATAGAACTTGCCGGGATGCTGGCGCGCCGGCACCAGGAAGTCGCGCGCGCCCTCGGGGCTCGACGCCGTCAGGATCGGCGTCTGGAACTCGCGGAAGCCCTGGTCGATCATGCGGCGGCGGATCGAGGAGATGACCTCGCTGCGCAGCACGATGTTGCGCTGCATCTTCTGCCGGCGCAGGTCGAGGAAGCGGTGGCGCAGGCGGGTGTCCTCGCCGGCCTCCTCGTCGGACGCGACCTGCAGCGGGATCACCTGGGCGGCCGACTGCAGCACGAACTCGTCGATCCGCACCTCGATGCCGCCGGTCGGCAGCTTGTCGTTCGAGGTCTCGGTGTTGCGCTTGACCACGGTGCCGGTGATGGTGACGACGCTTTCGACGCGCACCGCCTCGGCCGCCGCGAAATGCGGGCTGTCGGTGTCGACCACGCATTGGGTCAGGCCGTAATGGTCGCGCAGGTCGAGGAACAGCAGATTGCCATGGTCGCGCTTGCGATGGACCCAGCCGGACAGGCGGACGGTCTGGCCAGCCTGTTCGGGACGGAGCTGGCCGCAGGTGTGGGTGCGGTAGGGGTGCATGGGAGCGCTCTCGGACCAGGGCATGAAACGCCGGTCAGTGACACTCCACGCGCCGGCCTGTCAAGCCGCGGCTGGATAATCCTGCTTCCTTCTGCCGGCATATCCGGTTTCCGGCACCGAGGAGTCATCGAGGCGACGTCCACCCATGCTATCCTGGAGGCATGAGACTCAAGGCTTCGGATCCCGCATGCCCGGCGTGACGGCAAAGACATCGCGATCGCCCCAGCCCCCCCAGAACCGGACCGCCCAGGACCGGGTCACGGTCGACCTGTCGGCCGTGGTCGTCGCCGTGGCCGGGGACACGCCGCGGGTGCTGGCGCTGCGTGGGGCGGACGGGGTCGACGCGCTGCCCGCCGGCCCGCTGGAGCCGCAGCACCGGACGCTGGAGCTGGGGCTGCGCGCCTGGGTCGAGGCCCAGACCGGGCAGCGCCTGGGTTATGTCGAGCAGCTCTACACCTTCGGCGACCGCGACCGGCAGCTGGCCGGGCCGGACCGGATGCTGTCGGTCGGCTATCTCGCGCTGGTGCGCGAGGCCGCGTCGGCCGCGTGGGGCGACAGCCTGTGGAGCGACTGGTACCGGCACTTCCCCTGGGAGGACCGGCGCGATGGGCGCCCCGCCCTGCTGGACCGGATCGAGCCCGGGCTGGCGGCCTGGACGGCGGCAGCCGCGACCGAGGCGGAGCGCCGCAGCCGCGACGCAAGGCTGCGCACCGCCTTCGGCCTGGGCGGCATGCCGTGGGGCGAGGAGCGGGTGCTGGAACGCTACGAGCTGCTGTACGAGGCCGGCCTGGCCGCCGAGGCGCAACGCCACGGCCCGGCGGCGCCGGCCGCCGCCGACGGCGCGGCAATGGCGGCCGACCACCGCCGCATCCTGGCGACCGCGATCGGCCGGCTGCGCGGCAAGATCAAGTACCGGCCGGTGGTGTTCGAGCTGATGCCGCCGACCTTCACCCTGTCGCAGTTGCAGCGCACGGTCGAGGCGCTGGCGGGCTTGCGCCTGCACGCACCGAACTTCCGCCGCCTGGTCGACAGCCAGGGCCTGGTCGAGGAGACCGGCGAGGTCGCCGGCGGCACCGGCGGCCGCCCCGCCAGGCTGGTCCGCTTCCGCCGCGAGGTGCTGCAGGAGCAGCCCGAGCCCGGGGTGAAGCTGCCGCTGTCGCGCCGGCCCGCATGACCCTCGCCCTGCGCCCGCTGGTGCCGGCCGACCATGACCGGCTGCTGGCCATGGCCGTCGCCTTCCACGACGAGGACAACCATCCGTTGAGCCCCGGCGGCCGCCGGGCGATCGCCGAGATTTCCGCCGGCACCCGCTTCGCCACCGGCTGGATGATCGAGGCCGGCGGCGACCCGATCGGCTATGTCGTGGTCACCTGGTCCTGGAGCATCGAGTTCGGTGGCCGCGACGCCTTCATCGACGACCTCTACATCGAGCCAGCGCATCGCGGCCGTGGCCATGGCTCGGCGGTGCTGGAAGCCCTCGCCGGGCTGCTCGTGGCCGAGGGCGTCCACGCCATGCATCTCGAGGTCGAGGCCGGCAATCCCGACGCCGCCCGCCTGTACCGCCGCCACGGATTCGCCGGCACCGACCGCGCGATCCTGTCGCGGCGGTTCTGAGGCTCGCCCCTTCCCCAATTGTCATCCTCGGGCTTCACCCGAGGATGACAACAGGTGGGAGGCCGGTGCCCTACTTCCCCGCCTCATCCAGCAGCCAGGGTCAGCCGGGTCGCCGCCAGCAGGTCGTCCAGCTGCTCCAGCGTCGTCGCGCTGGCGATCGGGGCGGTGATGCCGGGCCGGGCGATCAGCCAGGCCAGCGCCACCGTGGCCGGGCGCACGCCATGCGCCTCCGCCACCTTGTCCAACGCGCCGAGGACACGGAGGCTGCGCGCGTTGAAGCGGTCCTTCATGCCGCCGCCGCGGACGCTCTTCGCCAGGTCGGCCTCGCTGCGGTACTTGCCGCTCAGGAAGCCGGAGCCGAGCGAGGAGTAGGTAATCACGCCGATCTCCTCGCGCCGGCACAGATCCTCCAGCGCCCCCTCATAAGCTGAACGATCGATCAGGCTATAGCGCGGCTGCATCGTCTCGTAGCGCGGCAGGCCCTGCTCGCTCAGCTTCAGCGCCGAGGCGAAGCGCTCGGCCGAGAAGTTCGAGGCGCCGATCGCCCGCACCTTGCCGGCCTTGATCAGCTCGGCATGGGCCGCCAGCGTTTCCTCCTGCGGCGTCTCCAGATCGTCATGATGCGACTGGTACAGGTCGATCACGTCGATCTGCAGCCGGCGCAGCGAATGCTCGACCTCCTCGCGGATCCAGGCGCCCGACAGGTCCTTGCGCTGCACCCGGCCCGGCATCTCCCAGCCGACCTTGGTGGTGACCACCACCTTGTCGCGCTTGCCGCTGCGCTTCAGCCAGTTGCCGATGATGGTTTCGGATTCGCCGCCCTTGTTGCCCGGCGCCCAGGACGAATAGCAGTCGGCGGTGTCGATCAGGTTCAGCCCGGCATCGACGAAGGCGTCGAGCAGCCGGAACGAGGTCGCCTCGTCCGCGGTCCAGCCGAACACGTTGCCGCCGAAGGCCAGCGGCCCGACCCGGATGCCGGACCGGCCGAGATTGCGCAATTCCACGGGGTCTCTCCTTCGATCGCTTGCCGGCGCGGCGCCGCTCGACGCCCGCGCCAGAACTTCAGGGGACGCCTGCGACGGCCCCTGTCCTATGTAGGCCCCCGGCCGCCCCGCCAACAGGAGTCTCGTTGCCGCTTGATTTTCTTATTCTGAGAATTAGAGTAACTAAAGCGACACCGATTCGGGGCCGCGCCTGTCCTCGTAATTCTCCGGATGAGTAGAACCGATGACCGCTTCCCTTGCCTACACCCCCGCCATGGCCGCGCGCCTGGCCCCGCTCTACGGCCGGCTGTCCGGCGTCATCCCGGCCTTCGACTGGCCGGGCTTCGCCCCCGACATCGACGCCATCCTGCGGCTGAAGCGCGAGCGCGACGCGGTGATCCTGGCGCACAACTACCAGACGCCGGAGATCTTCCACGGCGTCGCCGACATCACCGGCGACAGCCTGGCCCTGGCCCGCGAGGCGACGCGGGTCGAGGCCTCGGTGATCCTGCTGTGCGGCGTGCACTTCATGGCCGAGACCGCGAAGCTGCTGAACCCGGCCAAGACCGTGCTGATCCCGGATTCCGCCGCCGGCTGCTCGCTGGCCGAATCGATCACCCCGGCGGATGTGCGGCTGCTGCGGCAGCGCTATCCCGGCGTGCCGGTCGTGACCTACGTCAACACCTCGGCCGCGGTGAAGGCCGAGAGCGACATCTGCTGCACCTCGGGCAACGCCGTGAAGGTGGTGGAGAGCCTGGGCGTGCCGCGCGTCATCTTCATTCCGGACGGCTACCTCGCCGCCAATGTCGCGGCCCAGACCAAGGTCGGGATCATCGCCTGGCAGGGCGCCTGCGAGGTGCATGAACGGTTCACCCCTGGCGACATCCGCCAGCTGCGCGACGCCCACCCCGGCGTGGTCGTGCTGGTGCATCCGGAATGCCCGCCCGAGGTGGTGGCCGAGGCCGATTTCGCCGGGTCGACCGCGGCCATGAGCGACTATGTCGCCAGCGAGCGGCCCGGCCGGGTGGTGCTGGTGACCGAATGCTCGATGAGCGACAACGTCGCCGTGCAGTTCCCGGAGATCGACTTCATCCGGCCCTGCAACCTGTGCCCGCACATGAAGCGGATCACCCTGCCGAAGATCCGCCGCGCGCTGGAGACCATGACCGAGGCGGTGGTGCTCGACCCCGCCGTCACCGACCGCGCCCGCCTTGCGGTCGAACGCATGCTGGCGGTGCGCTGATGGACACGCATCTTCCCCAGCCGCAGGACCGGATCGTCGTCATCGGCGCCGGCATCGCCGGCCTGGCCGCCGCGCTGAAGCTGGCGCCGCTGCCGGTGCTGCTGCTCTCCGCCGCCCCGATCGGGGCCGAGGCCGCCACCGGCTGGGCCCAGGGCGGCATCGCCGCGGCGCTCGGCCCCGATGACGACCCGGCGCTGCACGCCGCCGACACCCTGGCGGCCGCCGCCGGGCTGGGCGACCCCGAGGTGGCGCGGCGCGTCACCGAAGCGGCGCCCGGCTGCATCGCCTGGCTCGACGGGCTCGGCACGCCCTTCGACCGGACCCAGTCTGACCAGACGGGGGCCGGCGGCTTAGCCCTGGGCCTGGAGGCCGCGCATTCCCGCCGCCGCATCGCCCATGTCGGCGGCGACGGCACCGGTGCTGCGGTGCTGCGCACGCTGGTCCGGGCAGCCGAGGCCGCGCCCTGGATCACCATCCGCCACGCCCGCGCCACCGCCCTGCTGCGCGACGAGGCCGGTATCGCCGGGGTGTTGGCGCAAGCGGACGGGGCGCCGGCCGCGATCCCGGCCCGGGCGGTGGTGCTGGCCACCGGCGGAGTCGGCGGCCTCTACGCCCACACCACCAACCCGCTCGGGGCCACCGGCGCCGGGCTGGCACTGGCGGCGCGGGTGGGCGCGATGCTGCGCGACCTCGAATTCGTCCAGTTCCACCCCACCGCGATGGCGGTCGGCCGCGATCCGATGCCGCTGGCGACCGAGGCGCTGCGCGGCGAAGGCGCCACCCTGGTCACCGCCGACGGCAGCCGGGTGATGGCCGACCATCCGCTCGGCGACCTGGCGCCGCGCGACGTCATTGCCCGGGCCATCTGGCGCCATGTCGCGGCGGAGGAGCCGGTGTTCCTCGACGCCCGGGGCCTGGGCGACCGGCTGGCGCGCTTCGCCCGGGTCGGGGCGCTGTGCCGCGCTGCCGGCCTCGACCCCGCCCGGCAGCCGATCCCGATCCGCCCGGCGGCGCATTACCACATGGGCGGCGTCGCGGTGGACGGGCATGGCCGGACCTCCGTGCCCGGGCTGTGGGCCGCCGGCGAGGTCGCCGCGACCGGGCTGCACGGCGCCAACCGCCTGGCCAGCAACTCGCTGCTGGAGGCGCTGGCCTTCGCCGGCTGGATCGCCGAGGACATCCGCGGCGAGGCGGCGCGGCCGAAGCTGCGTCCCCTGCCGCTCGGCCCGGCGGTCTCCGCCACCACAGGCGCGGACCGCATCCCGGCGTTGCGCGCCCTGATGGACCGGCATGTCGGCGTGGTCCGCGACGGCAGCGGCCTGGCCGCGGCGATCACCGCCTGCCGGCTGCTGGCGGACGGCCCCGCCGGGCTGCTCGCCGACCGGGCGCTGGTCGGGCTGCTGATCGCGACCGCCGCGCTGCGCCGACAGGAAAGCCGCGGCGCCCAGTACCGCCGCGACCGGCCGGACGCCGACCCCGCCTCCGCCCCCTCCTTCCTCACCCTCGCCGATGTGCTGGAGGGCGAGCCCCGGCCGGCCGGTCGGCTTCGCGTTTGAACGTCATCCCGTGCGCGCTGCGGCGCGAAGTGCCGCCGCGCAGACACGGGATCTCGGAACCGATCCCACAAAGATCCCGGTTCTGCGGTGCATCACTCCGTGCTGCACCGCGCCCGGGATGACGCGAGAAGAATATATTCGGAGAAGAGTTTATGGATCTCGCCCCCCTCCCCACCCTGCTGATCGAACCGATCGTCCGCGCCGCGCTGCTGGAGGATCTCGGCCGCGCCGGCGACATCACCAGCGCCGCGGTGATCCCGGCCGATGCCCGCATGGCCGGCGTGATCGCCGCGCGCCAAGCCGGCACGGTCGCCGGCACCGAGGCCGCCGCCCTGGCCTTCCGCCTGCTCGACCCCGCCATATCAATCGACATCCTGAAGCCGGACGGCAGCCCGGTGGTGCCTGATGACGCGGTGATCCGGATCGGCGGCCCGGCCCGGCCGATCCTGGCGGCGGAGCGGGTGGCGCTGAACCTGCTGTGCCGCCTGTCCGGCGTCGCCACCGCCACGGCGACGCTGGCCGCGGCGGCCCGGCCGCACCAGGCGCGGATCGTCTGCACCCGCAAGACCACCCCCGGCCTGCGGGCGCTGGAGAAGCATGCCGTGCGGGCCGGCGGCGGCGCCAACCACCGCTTCGGCCTGGATGACGCGGTGCTGATCAAGGACAACCACGTCGCCGTGGCGGGCGGCGTCCGGCCGGCGATCGCCCGGGCCCGCGCCGCGGTCGGGCATCTCGTCAAGATCGAGATCGAGGTCGACACCCTGGCCCAGCTCGATGAGGCCCTGGCCGAGGGCATCGACGCGGTGCTGCTGGACAACATGACGCCGGATCAGTTGCGCGAGGCGGTGCGCCGGGTCGCCGGCCGCGCGGTGACCGAGGCGTCCGGCCGGATCACGGTCGAGACGGTGCCGGCGATCGCGGCCAGCGGCGTCGACCTGATCTCCACCGGCTGGATCACCCACAGCGCGCCCATCCTCGACCTTGGCCTCGACTGGAAGGGTTGAGGCCGGGCTGGCGACAGCGTCGCCGCCGGTTGCTAGGCTTGCGGCGTCGCTGGGACGGAGGCAGGCCAATGCGGATCACCGACATCCGGGAACGTTCGGTCGCGATTTCGCGCTATGCCGACCCGGCCGTGCCCTCCGGCGGGCTGACCACCAGCATGGTCGCGGTGGTCACCGACGTCGTGCGCGACGGCCGGCCGGTGGTCGGATACGGCTTCGCTTCGGTCGGCCGCTTCGCCCAGGGCGGCCTGATCCGCGAACGCTTCGCCCCCCCGCTGCTGGCCGCGACCGAACTGGCCGACGCGACCGGGAGCAATCTCGACCCGTTCCGGGCCTGGGCGGCGATGATGTCCGGGGAGAAGCCCGGCGGCCATGGCGAGCGCTGCGTCGCGGTCGGCACGCTCGACATGGCGATCTGGGACGCCGCCGCGAAGATCGCCGGGCTGCCGCTGCACCGCTTCCTGGCGGATCGCCTCGGCCGAGCGGACGCCGTGCCGGACCGCGTGCCGGTCTATGCCGGCGGCGGCTACCCCTACCCCGGCGACGATCTCGCCCGCCTGTCGGACGAGATGCGCCGGCTGGCCGACCTCGGCTACACCAGGGCGAAGATCAAGATCGGCGCCGCCGGGCTGGCGCAGGATCTGATGCGAATCGAGGCAGCGGCGGCGCAGTTGACGGCGCCCGGCCATCTGGCCTTCGACGCGATGAATTCCTACGACCGCGCATCGGCCCTGGCCGCCGCGGCCGCCCTGGCCCCGCTCGGGCTGTGGTGGTTCGAGGATCTCTGCGACCCGCTCGACTTCCCGGTCCAGGCCGAGGTGGCGGCGGCGTATCCGGGCGC
>Ga0193743_1001641_pt1 | contig 16505 bp, 10 predicted proteins | sample L2c2metaG_FD_143038 | JGI IMG/M metagenome (GOLD analysis project Ga0193743, IMG submission 143038) | Soil microbial communities from a riparian zone of the East river system, Colorado, United States - L2c2 | ecosystem: Environmental > Terrestrial > Soil > Riparian zone | place: USA: East River...
GGTCTTTCCGAAATTGAAGACTACAAGCGCGCGGAAGCGCTCACCCGCAGCTTGCGGAAAGACCTGCAGGAACGCTCCGCCAGACTTGCGGAGAGTGAACAGAAACTCCGCCTGATCGTGGATGGCGTAAAGGACTATGTCATCTATATGCTCGATGCCGAAGGCCGCATCGAAGCGTGGAACGCCGGCGCCGAGAGGATCACTGGATATTCCTCTTCCGAAATCATCGGGAAACACTATTCCCTCTTCCACGGCGCGGAAGAGGTGCGTGACGGCACGCCCGCCAAGGCACTCGAAACCGCTTTCAGAGAAGGCCGGTACGAGCACGAAGGAGTACTCTGCCGGAAGAACGGCCAGTCATTTTGGGCGGTCACGGCGATAACGGCCATCCTTGACACAGGCGGCCGACTGCTCGGATTCTCTACCATCACTCGGGACATCAGTGAGACAAAAAAGGCGCTCGAAACCGCCGCGGCGGCTCTAGAGCACGCCGAAGAAGCCAATCGCGCCAAGACTGAATTCCTGGCGACCATGAGCCATGAAATTCGCACGCCGATGAACGCAATCATGGGGATGGCGGACCTGCTTTGGGAAACGGAACTCGACGCCGAGCAACTCCCTACGTTGAAACGTTCCGGCAAGCGGGACAGAAACTTCTGCGTCTGATTAACGATATTCTGGATCTCTCGAAAATTGAAGCCGGTCAATTGGAACTGGAGCAGGCTCCTTTCGATCTCGAAGACATCGCGGAGGAGGCGATTGACCTGCTCAAGTACAAGGCGGAGGCGAAATCGCTGAAGCTGTCGCTGGCCGTGGATCCTGACGTTAACTGCTGGATCGTGGGAGACTCTACCAGGCTGCGGCAGGTTCTTCTGAACTTGCTCGGAAACGCCATTAAGTTTACTGACGCGGGAGAAGTGAAGCTATCGATTAGCTTTGCTCCTTCAGGGCGCCGCGAGGTCAGTTTCGCAGTGTCGGACACCGGCATTGGAATCCCGCCGGACAAACTACCAACGATCTTCGAGGATTTTATTCAGGCAGACTCCTCGATTACCCGCAAGTATGGAGGCACCGGTCTTGGCCTGGGAATTTGCCAAAAAATAGCTGAACAAATGAGGGGACGGGTCGTGGCCGAAAGCACGCCCGGAAAAGGCAGCACATTCCGCTTCGAAATTCCCTTTCACCCGGCGAGTGAAGGCGCAATGTCCTTCAATACGGGAATGCACAATTTCCACGATCACCGGATTTTGCTAAGTGGCGGCGAAGCCTCCGAACGCCTGCGGATTCGCGCCACACTGACCAGTTGCGGATTCAACTGCGCGGAGGTCGGTGATAGCAATGAGATGCTCAGAGTGCTAGAGACAGCCGGCTCGAATCCCTACTCTCTCGCTATTCTGGTGAGCCCCCCGGCGGCCGCCCGGAGCATTGAGCAGGGAATGAAAACGAGGCGAGCCCATCCGAATCTTCCCGTGCTGGTGCTGGCCACATCCTTTGAAGCAGTCGACGCGCGCAGTTGCCGGGAGGCGGGGTTGGTTTGCGGCATCCAAACCGCCGCGCGGCCGGAGTTGCTGCGCTTGGTCTCGCGAGCGTTGCGGGGCGCGTGCCTGGCCAAGGCCGTCCGGCGTGACGAATCGGAGAACTGTGCCGCGGAATAGTCGCTTCACATTCTGGTGCCGGAAGACTATCTCGATAACCGCCTGCTGATGCAGGCGTATCTCAAGTCCAGCCCGCACCAGCTCAAATCTGTCGAAGACGGAAAGAGCGCCGTCGACATACTGCAAACCGACTCATTCGATCTCGTTTTCATGGACATCCAAATGCCCGTGATGGATGGACTGACGGCTACCACGGCGATTCGCGCTCTGGAACGCGAACGCCATACCGAGCCGACTCCCATCGTGGCGCTTACGGCCAACGCGCGGCGGGAAGATATCGAACGCAGCCGTGCGGCAGGTTGTACGGCGCATCTCTCCAAGCCGATTTCGAAGCAAAGGCTGGTGGAGGCGATTCGCCAGTACGGCCGGCCGCGCGACTTGAACCGCGCGCAAGCCATACGCGTCGAAGTCCATCCTGATCTCGAAGAGCTCGTTCCGGGTTATCTGGCCGATCGGAAGCAAGACGTTCCCGAACTGCTGGCGCTGCTCGCCGCATCCGACTTCGAGCGGTTACGCTCCAAAGCGCACAATCTAAAAGGAACAGGCGCGTCCTATGGATTTCCTCGTCTGTCGGAAGTGGGTGCGGCATTAGAGCGGTGCGCCAAAGGGCAGGATGCCGCAGGCGCTGGCGAACAGTTAACTCAGCTCAAGGACTATTTATCCAGAGTGCAACTGGTAACTCGCCCGGCATAAATCCGTTAGACATTTCGATTGGTTCAGCATGTGTAGGTCGCAATCTCACGAAAAGCGCGGAGCGCCCGATAAGGAAGCTAGTCTCATGCCGCAAACAGCACTTCGAAAGATTCTTATCGTGGATGACGACAAACAGGACGTAGCACTCTTCCGAAGGCTCCTCGAACGCGCCGGCTATTCCGTGACCGATTACCAGTCAGGGAAGTTGGGAATGCGGGCCATCCGCGAAACCGTGTTTGATCTGATCATTCTCGACCTCAACATAGTTGACATGGATGGATTTGAGGTTTTGCAAACGATCCGTCGTGAAATGCTGAAACCGCGAATTTTGGTCGTCTCTGGATTCATGCACGGCGAATTACTGAATGCAGCTCGAAAGCTTGGCGCCGTAGCCGCACTCGATAAACTTGTCGCTTTGGATCTACTGGTGCCAACGGTCAATGGACTGTTTGAAAACGTAGACTAAACACCACCACTCTCAGGTGATGTTAGAAGAAGCTACTAAGGCGGCCGATAAGGTGTTGGGACAAGAAATTACATCCGGCGCTCCTGCATAGCGGCATTTCCGCGAAAAAGTCAGAAGCAGGACTATATATGAGCGGGCTCTCCTGTACGCCAGTCACGCACATCATTCTCTCGCTGCTGCTTACGGGCTTCTGTAAGGAAAGCCGCGGCGGCTCTCCACAACAAAACCCGCAAACCGGCGCCCCCCTGGGTCAACTGAACCTGGAACAGCTCGGCAATATAGAGGTGACCACAGCCTCCAAGGAGCCGGAGAAAGTCTGGCGCACGGCAGCCGCGATCTATGTACTAACCCAGGAAGATATACGGCGCTCCGGAGCGAAAAGCATTCCGGAAGTCCTTAGCCTGGTGCCAGGCCTGCAGGCCGCTCAAATTAACTCCTCCTCATGGGCTGTCGGCATACGCGGATTCGGAAATGGATTTTCGAAGTCCGTGCTGGTCCTGATCGACGGGCGTAGCGTCTACACGCCATTGTTTGCGGGCGTGTATTGGAGTGTTCAGAACGTACTCCTTGCGGACGTTGAGCGAATCGAAGTGATTCGCGGTCCCGGAGGCACCGTCTGGGGAGCCAATGCCGTAAATGGGGTAATCAATATCATCACCAAAAAGTCCAAAGATACCCAGGGAATGCTCGTTTCCCTGAGCGGCGGGAACGTGGAACAAGGCGCGGGTGGATTCCGCTATGGCGGCTCGTATGGCGAAAATATTGATTATCGCGTCTATGGCATGGCATTCAGCCGTGGAGCCGAATTCCATGCGGACGGTGGCAATTTCGATCCCTGGCAATTCGGGCAGGCTGGTTTCCGGGTAGATTGGGATAACCAAAGCCGCGACAAGCTCAGTTTGCAAGGCAATATCTACAAAGGTGAAGTTGGGAATAGAACCGATATTTCATCCTATTCCCCTCCCTCGTCGATGATTGTGGATGGCGCACAAGAGCTCGAGGGCGGCCATTTCCTCGGACAATGGCAGCACGCATTAGGGGACGGATCGGATATTCAGGTTCAGGGATATTACGATAGAACCTACACGCTCGCCCCTAACATCGGCGAGACACGAAATACCTTTGACATCGATTTTATCCACCACTTGACTCGTCTGCCTAGGCAGGACATTATTTGGGGCTTGGGTGCGCGCTGGAGTCCCGGCGATATTATCCAAACGGTTGCCACGGCAAATTTCCTTCCGCATCATCAGTCCAACGATATCTACAGTATTTTCGTGCAGGATGAAATCTCACTCGTTGAGAATAAGCTTTGGGCGACCCTTGGATCGAAGCTTCAGCACAACATCTATACCGGCTGGGAAGTTATGCCCAGTGCGCGTTTATTGTGGACGCCGCGCCCGCGCCAAACATTTTGGGCGGCGGCGACGCGTGCCATAAGAACTCCTTCGCGGATCGACCGGGATCTTCAGCTCACTAGCTACGCCCCCAATTTGCCAGTACCCACGTTCATCACGGTAGTGGGCAACCCGAATTTTCGCTCCGAGACCCTGCTCGGCTATGAAGCCGGCTACCGGAGCCTCATCACGCCTCGGGTTTACGTGGATATCTCGCTGTTCCACAACCGTTACGACAATCTGATCGATTTCGAATCCCTGACGCTTTCCGTTGAGAGTACGCCGCCACCGCCCCATTTGCTGGTTACCGTGCCGTGGGGTAACGGAATCGCCGGCACCACAACCGGCGGCGAAATCGCACCACATTGGAAAGCGGCTCACTGGCTGGAGTTCAAAGGTTCCTATTCTTACTTGAATATGAATCTCAAGGCAAAGCCAGGCGCCGTCGACACAACGACAGTGGCCCAGGATATAGGGTCGAGCCCGAACCATCAAGCCGTATTTCAATCCCTGATCACTTTGCCAAATGGATTTGAGATTGATGCCAGCTATCGCTACGTAGGCGCCCTACCGGCCCTCTCGGTGAATGGAGCAATGGGAGTCCGTCTCGGCTGGCACTTCGCCAGGGGTTTGGAACTGTCTTTGAACGGGCAGAACCTGCTGCAACCGCGGCACCTCGAATTCACCGGTGATCCAGGGCTGCCGACCTTTATCAAAAGAAGTGTCTACACACAATTGACGTGGAGAAGGTGACAAGAATCGTCGCAGGCAGCAAGAAGGCTGCGCTGGCCTTGCCATGGCTCCTCGCCGCTGTCTCGGCCTTGCATGGAGAGCTGCCAAAGCCTACCGAGTCTCAGGTGCAGGCTGCCTATCTTTACAACTTTGGCAATTTCATTCAATGGCCGGCAAATACGGCTTTAGGAAGTAGCGTATCCTTCACGATCTGCATTCTTGGCGAAGATCCTTTCGGTTCGAGTCTGAATGCGGCTGTTGCGGATCGAGCAGTCGGCGGAAGAGCCGTAGTCGCCAAGCATATTATGAATGCCGCCGAAGCGCCCAGTTGTCAGATTCTGTTCATCAGTTCCTCGGAGGATACGCGGCTGAACAAAATTCTGCAGGCGCTGAATAGAGCGGCTGTCTTAACGGTCAGCGACATGCCGGCGTTTTCCGACCAGGGCGGTATGGTCCAGTTCATCTTGAAAGGGAATAGAGTCCGTTTCGAGGTCGACCTGGCGGCGGCGCGGAAAGCCGGTCTGACTCTGAGTTCCGAGCTTTTGAAGCTGGCGGCCAGAGTGAAAGGAAACTCCGCGGCAGGCGGCCAATAAGACAATGCACAAAATTGGATACTATTCGATCTCGCAAAAACTCACCGGGATGAATATGCTCGTGAGTAGCGTGGCATTGCTGTTGGCATGTTCGGCCCTTCTCGCATACGACGTCTATACCTTTCGATTAGGAATCCTCGACAATCTATCTACAGAGAGCCAAATCATCGGATCGAACAGTGTCTCGGCACTGCTTTTCAGCGATTCGCACGCCGCTGAGAGCACGCTCTCAGCGTTGCGGGCATCGCGTCACATCCGCTACGCTCAGATCTACACGCCGGACCGCAGACCCTTCGCGGGCTATTGGCGGGACGGCAAAGTGCAAGCTCAGGCACTGCCGGCCATTCCGCCAGGTCAAACTCAAGTTCACCGGTTCGAAGGAAATGGTGTCGCGCTAGCGAGTTCCATTCTGTTTCAGGGGAAACCGGTTGGCTTCGTATACCTTCTCTCCGATCTGCAATCTCTGAATGAACGCCTGAAAGGCTACACGGTGATTGCCACTGCCGTGCTGCTTGTTTCGCTGATAGCGGCGCTACTGATCTCAAGGATGTGTCAGCGTGTGATATCCACGCCGGTGATCCGCTTGGCGGAGGCCGCCCGCGCCATCTCGCGCGAAAAGGACTACTCGATACGCGTTCCGGCGCCTGCCGATCACGATGAGCTATCGACTTTAGTGGTTGCGTTCAATGAGATGCTGGACCAGATTCAACAACGCGATACAGCTTTGCTGAGAGCTCATGATGAGCTTGAGCAGCGCGTTCAGGATCGCACCACGCAGCTGGCCGCGGCCAACCGGGAGCTGGAGGCATTCTCCTATTCGGTCGCGCACGACTTAAGGGCGCCGCTCCGCAGCATTGACGGCTTCAGTCAAGCTCTTTTGGAAGACTGCGTCGATAAACTGGATTCGGACGGCAAGGACTACCTCCATCGCGTCCGCGCGGCGACACAGCGGATGTCGGTGCTGATCGATGATTTGCTGAACCTCTCCCGCTTGACTCGAAGCGAAATGCACAAGGAGACCCTCGATCTGAGTGCTTTGGCCAAATCGGTTGCGAATGAACTGCAAAAGGGCGCGCCCGGCCGGAGCGTAGATTTTGCGATCGAAGAAAATTTGTCCGCCAACGGGGATTCGCGCCTTCTGCGCGTGGTGATGGAAAATCTGCTGGGCAACGCCTGGAAATACACGGCCCGGCATAGTCACTCGCGGATCGAATTTGGCAGATCGCAAGATGCCAAGGGGCGGCCCGTATGTTTCGTGCGGGATGACGGAGCCGGGTTTGATCCGCGCCATGCCACTCGTCTGTTTGGCGCGTTTCAGCGCCTGCATTCGACCTCTGAGTTCCCCGGCACGGGAGTTGGCCTAGCCACCGTGCAACGGATCGTCCGCAGGCACGGCGGCGATATTTGGGCGGAAGCGGAAGTCGAAAAGGGCGCCACGTTTTTTTTCACTCTTTCGGAATAGGAGATTGATAGCAGATGATATTTCTGGTTGAAGATAACGCCGACGACGAGGCGCTGACACTACGTGCGCTGAAGAAGAACAATCTCAGCAACGATGTCGTTGTGGCGCGTAACGGGCAAGAAGCGCTCGATTATCTCTTTGCAACAGGAGATCATGAAGGACGCGATTTGAACGTCATGCCGCAGCTCATACTCTTGGATTTGAAATTGCCAAAGGTGGACGGCCTGGAGGTCCTCCGGCGGCTGCGGGCGCACGAGTGGACACGGCTCCTACCGGTCGTCATTCTGACATCTTCGAACGAAGAACAGGACCTCATCTCTGGCTACGGACTTGGCGCCAATAGCTATATTCGGAAGCCTGTCGACTTCAACCAGTTCATCGAGGCTGTCCGGCACCTCGGCCTTTACTGGTTGATTTTGAACGAGCCCCCACCCAGGAGTTTCGCGCGCGCCTAACCGCTTCCCGGGCTCCGGCTCCTTCTGTACTAACCAAATCGCGGCTCGCGACCCACCTCTGAGCAGCGTGTAATTTTCAACCGTGTGGCGGAGAATCAGAACGTGAACATGGCGGAAGCCTGTAAATCTCGATTATCGTTAAGCGTGCCCGTGATCACACCTGCATTTGCCGAACCTATCTGTGCGTTCGGGTTTAAGAAGTTTGGCGTATTCGTGGCGTTGAATGCGTCCATCCGCAAGCGTAAACTGAGCGATTCCCTAATCTTGAATTTACGCTGAGCCGAGAGGTCGAAATTTATCGTGCCCGGCCCATATAGAACTCCTCGCGCCGAGTTGCCGTAGGTGTTCGGAGGCGGCGACACGAAGGCACTGGTATCGAACCAGCGGTTCGGCTGAGGATCTGACAATGTACCCGACGCGATCCGGTTGGGCCAACTGGGCGCTCCGAAATTCACACCGCTGTTCAGGGTAACCGTGAATGGCAGTCCGGTCGCGAAAGTGACGATGCTATCGACCTCCCAGCCGCCGAATACGTGCGAGGCGACGCCGCTTTGCAGCCATCGTTTACCGGCTCCAAAGGGCAGTTCATAGGTGACGCTGCCGATGAAGCGATGCTTCTGGTCGAATCCGGAAGGCCCGTAACCGGCCTTGAAGTTCGTCACCGTCTGCGGGTTGCCCACTGACCCGCCGCCGCTGGCCGCGGAGCCGCCGTAATCCAGCGAGCGGCTATAGGTATAACTGAGCAGGGTCGACATGCCTTGGGAGTAGCGCTTCGTAAACTTAGCTTGCAGGCTGTGATAGTTCGACATGTTTCGCTGGTCCAGTTGCACCCAGTTCGAAACGTTGTTCAACGGCTGAATGAGGCGGCGGCTGGCCTGGGAGCCGGCCGAGTTCACCCCGGGCGTACCCGGCTGAATTTCATTCGGGTTATAGGCGACGGTAAGGTGGACCGCACGGCTGCCCGCGTATGCGACCTCCAGTAACGAACTGGACGTGAGCTGACGCTCTATATTGATATTCCAGGTCTCCATATAAGGCGTCAAATTCAGTTGCTCGTGGCCGATAACTGCCGGTGCAAATTGGTTCAGCAGCGCGGTGTTGCCCGTGATGTTTGGTCCCAAAGTAGTGACGCCCTGAGGAAATGGATTGTTTATCACCGGCAAACAGCTCGACCCCAAATTCGCGCTGGTACATGGGTTCGAATAGGCCGAGCCGAGCGGGTTTGTGGTAGGTGCGAACGTCTGAGAAACCGTAAAAGGCGGCTGCTGACCCAGTTCGTTCGACGCCGAGAACGGGGCCGGGAAGTAGGAGATACCAAAGCCTCCGCGAATGATCGTATTGCCCCTTCCGGTCAAATCGTAAGCGAACCCGACGCGCGGCGCCAGGTTTCCATAGCGCGTTTGTATTCCCGCGCTCGGTCCAACGCCGTTCTGCCCGGCATATATGAGGCTCAATGTATTGAAATTGAAGTTTGCGAGCCGGTTGCGGATTTCGGTATCCGGCGTAAACACGTCGTAGCGGAGACCCAGGTTCAGGGTGAGGCGGCGGGTTATTTTCCAATCGTCCTGAAGGAAGCCAGCCCATTCTCCGTTCGAGATGTAATAGGGCTCCTGTAAATAGTTGCGGCTGCCGTTGTTGGGGAAACCAAGCAACAGGCCAGCGAGTCCGGCGCCGTTCGGACCGGTTGTCCTGCCGGTCGGATCCAACGGGTTGTTCGTAAAGTTATCGTTGAATGTAAGCTGTCCGCGGGTAGTGGTGTTCGTAAACGGAGAAGCCATTTGACGGATGTAACGGAATCCGAACTTCAATTGATGCGAGCCCGCGGTCCAAGAGAGCGTATCTTCAAACTGGATGTTGGTCTGGCGCGGGTTGGCCGGAAGGAAAGCCTGACCACCCTGTAGACAGGTGAACTCGGACCCGCAGGACCCTCCAATTTGAATGTTCGGTAATCCCGTGGCGTATTGATTTACATTGAGACCTTGGATGCCGAGCGAGGTGGCTGAGTTATGGCCGAAATCCGATTGAGCAGTAAAAGGAATCGTACGCGCATAGCCCATGCGGAATTCGTTTAACACGGTCGGGCTGAAGAGGTGAGTCTCATTGAACGCGGCCCCTTGGGTCGCGAGCGTGGTAACCTGAACGCCCGCTACCTGCGGCCCGAGGTCAAATCTACTGGCGGCGAACGCTGGAGTAGGCAGGCAGCATGTGCCCTGCCCGTTAACGAGCGGGTTTGGAGCCGTCTGGTTAAACTGCTCAAAACTGTAGCGGAAGAACATGGAATCTTTGTCGCTCATTCGATAATCGAGACGGGTATTTCCGCCATTGTCATCGATGACTTGATTCGCCGAGGAGGTGAAGTTGTTGAAGCTGCCCGTGCCAGTCGGCAGCGGATAGATGCTCGCTACATTCAAGCCGACCGGGTTCAGTTGGCTGGTTGGAATGATATTGCCGGCAAATTGCGTGCGCACGGTTTGACCGTTCACCACTTGCGTCGTTGTCGGGTTGTAGATCTGTATCAACTGCCCCGCGGAGTTGCGATAATTGCTGAAATCACCGTTGCGCTGCGCCTGCGTGGGGACACTGTTCAGGTTGACGATGCCTTTGAGCGAACGCTGCCCGTAATAGTCGGCGAAAAAGAATAACTTGTCCTTTATGATTCGGCCGCCGACCGCCGCCCCGAACTGATTGCGCCGGTACTGCGGTTGTTTCTGCGTTGCGGGGTTGAAGTAATTCCGGGCATCCATATAGCTGTTCCGCAAGTAGTTAAAGAGCTCACCATGGAACTGATTCGCGCCGGAACGCGTAGAAACCGAGACTACACCCGCACCGCGTCCGAACTCCGCCGAGAATGTGCCCGTAAGGACCTTGAACTCGGCGATGGATTGCACGGAAGGCTGAACCATGACCGTGTTGAAAGTCCATTCGTTGTCGTCAATGCCATCCACCAGCCAGGCGTTCGTATTGGCCTGGCTCCCCAACGCGTTGAAATTCGACGACGCCCGCGGGTTAAAGGAACTCGATCCGGATAGGTTCTCACCGGGTTGTCCGGCCGTGACGCCGGGCACCAGGTTCACCAACTGTGCAAAATTGCGGCCATTCAGAGGCAAATCCTGCACCTGCCGCTGCCCAATAACTTCGCCCAATTCGGCGCTTTCCGACCGCACTAAAGGCGCTGAGGCGACTACTTCCATCGTTTCGCTGACTTGGCCAATCTGGAGGGTGATGTCAATACGCGCCTTCTGGTCGACGTCAAGGATAATGTTTTGGGAAAGTGAGCGTTTGAAGCCCCCTTTCTCGACCGCGACGCTGTACGTTCCGGGAATCAGAAACGGCACAGTGTAATCGCCATCCTCACCGGTCTGCTGTTCAGACACAGTGCCCTTGTTAGTTTCCGTGATTGTGACTTTGGCGCCGGCGACTGTAGCGCCGGTCGAGTCGTGGACGCTTCCGAGAATGGTGCCGGTTGTGACTTGGCCAAGGGCAAGGCCGGAAAAGAACAGGACTGCAAGCGCAAGCGAGCACGCTAGTTTCTTCAACATAGAACAACACTCCTAGGTGTTTTTAATTAGACAAAGCAACAGTTAGTGCAATTGTATGTCAATTCACCGGCGGGCGGAAAGAAAACATTTCTATATGGATTCCAGGCAATAACGCCTGGAGGCGAAGAAACGGCGTATTTTGCGAAACGAACATTCGGCTGCAAAAGGTGGAGGTAGCCATTTTACGGAACGAAGCCAATGGATTTCACGGATGTTTTTCGTCAGCCAGAATACCTTTGGAAAGCCGGCGCGCGCGGCCATTGAGGGAGATTACCCTTGGAATCAATTGGTTAGAGAAAAGCTAGAGCGGTGATTCCCTTACGCTCAATGCCGTTTACTTAGAGCGTTCGTGAGTAATGGAGCATCGTGGGCGCTAACGCTTCCGGCTCCGCTTCGGACTCACTTCTTGTCGAATATCGCTTTCGGGCACATCGCGTGGACGCCGACTTTACCGTCCACCAACTGAGTGATATCTACATCTATGGCCACGCTGGTCAGCGCATAGGCATCGTCCCGACTCAGATGCTTTTCATTGACGAGAAAATCGATCATGTTTCGCACGGCCAGTTCGGTCGCTGTCTTCAGATCTTCGTCAAACCCCATGGAGATGTAACTGGTAGGCGTTTCCGCTCTAGGCCACAACAGGTGTTGGTCCTTGTGAACGACGAACTTGAAGGTCCCTGTCAGCCAGGTTTCCATCGCCGTGATATCGACTTCTCCGTTGCCTTGCCCCGCGTGGCCGTCGCCCGCTACGAATAGCGCGCCTTTTGCATGAACAGGAATATAGAGCGTCGTTCCCGCCACCAGTTCCTTATTGTCCATGTTGCCGGCATGCATCCACGGCGGTCCACTGTTGATGCGCCCGCCGCCCGGAGGCGCAATACCCATGCTGCCGAAAAAGGGACGCAGCGGGATGTTGATGCCAGGCCCGAACTTTCCCAGCATGTGCTCCAGGTCTAGGGGAATGACCTTTGATTTCGCATAAGGGAAATCGTTCGGAAGAAATCCACGGCCGGGACCGAAGCCATTGCAGGAAAAGGGAATGTCAATGCCAATCTTCTCAACATGCACTTCGAGCACATCACCCGGCTCCGCTTCCTCAATGAACACGGGCCCGGTGAGGATGTGGCCCCCAGGGCCCTTATCTGTCACCTGGGAATGGATGTCCAAGTCGTACTGCGGCACCGGCACTCCGGCCGCTTGCATCCGCTCAGGCGCGCAGGTAGACAGCGTTTGCATGCGCACCGTATCCCCGGAATGAACTTTTAATACCGGCTTGGCCTTTGCCCAGTAATAACCCCAGACCACCGTGGAGGGACTTGCGGCAAGAGTATAGTCGGCGGCGGAAGCTATCCGCACACTAGCCAATGCCAGACAACCTAATAAAGAGAAAGCAAGAATTGAAGAGAAACGCATGAGGAAGCTGAGCGCTTCGGACGAGGAAGGGATCGATAATAATTGTAGCCGACGAGGCCTATTAACGCAGCTATTATCGATCCCGTTCCGTTGTCAGTAGTTCATGCGCAGCGCGAATTGCACCAACCGCGGAGGATTTAGTTGAGTACTGACAACGCCGAACTGAGCGTTGCCCCGCACTTGACCGGGAGGTCCGAATTGTACGCGGTTAAAGATGTTGAAGAACTCGGTCCGGAATTGAATTTTCAATCGTTCCGTGACGCTGATGGCCTTGAAGACTGAAAAATCGTATTGGGCGATTCCCGCCGTCCGGACTCCCGTGAAGGTCCGTCCTAAGTTGCCGAACGTGGAAGCCGGCGGCGCGGAGAAACAGGCGGCGTTGAACCAGGCCGTCACCCGCTGCTGAGCGCTGCCGGTGGTTGCGGGGTCGCAACCGCCCACGAAGTTGGGCCGCGAGCCGCCGCCGAAGGAATTTGTGGAGTTGGTCGATGTGGTCAAAGTAAGCGGAAAGCCTCCCTGAAAGGTAGAGATCCCATTGATGCCCCAACCCGAGACCAACTTATCGCTGATGCCACTGGCGCCGGAGAGGAATTTCCTCCCCTTTCCAAAGGGCAGATCGTAGACGTAGCTGAAGATCGCGCGGTGCGCTACGTCAAACCCGGAGATGGCGCGTTCCTGTCGTAAGTTGTTGTTGTTCTGAATGGTAGCCAGCGGACCGGCCTCTAACCAGTTCATTCCCGTTTCGACATTACCGATATTCTTCGACCAGGTATAAGCAGCCAAGACAGTTCCACCCTGGCGGAAGCGTTTTTCGAGCTTCACTTGCAGGGAATGATAGATGGAATCCCGGTTGCCATCGTTTCCCGCGGCGACGTTATTGTACTGCGGATAGGGACGCAGCAATTGACCGTACGCAACGGTGGGGGCAGACAGGGTTCCAAACGGGATCAGGTTATAGAAGGGATTCGGCACCTGCCGTTGAAGGACAGCCGTTCCCAGTGAAAGATACTGATCGGGAAGCTGATTGAGCTGCGGGCCACCACTCACCAGGTGGGTGCCCTTCGATCCCGCATAGGCCATTTCCAGCGCCATGCCTGGCAGCAGTTCGCGCTCCACGTTGACGTTCCATTGCTGCATATTGCTGAAATGTTGGCTGGCGCCCCCTAAAACCGGCGAGGTGATGCTATTGCCGAGGAACAAGGTTTGATAGTTGGGATTGCGCTGCGGCGGCTGGATCAGTCCGGTCGGCCACGGGTTGCTCAATGTGGTTGCAGCCGTAAATGAGTTATCCACGGTAGGTACCCACGGCTGCGTGACCGAGGTTAGCTGATTGCCACCGGTGCCGTCGTTTTGCACGTAAAAGATCCCGTAACCGGCACGGAGCACCGTTTTTTCCGTCATGCGGTAGGCAAAACCGAGCCGCGGGGCGAACAAGTTCAGGTGGCTAGCCGCAGCGTAGCGGCTCGGATTGTCCGGTGAATTCACAATCCCGAGCCTTCCCTTCAGATTCGGAATTCCGGATGCCTGAGCGATGGGGCTGGGCGCGTTAGGCAGTAAATTCGTGAAACGGTCGTAGCGCTCCACGCTGGCGAAGGGCAATTCCCAGCGCAAGCCATAGTTCACTGTGAGCTTCTTGGTTACTTGCCAGGTATCCGAAGCGTAAACTCCCGAGTAGTAGTTGCGATAGGAGTAGGGACTGGGAGTCACAACGCTTCCGTCTGAGCCCAGACCAAGCATGAAGGAGGCGAAGCCGTAGCCCGATCCGCCGCCGCCGGAGACAAACGGGTTCTGGGAGGTAAAGAGGTTGTTGAAATTGTAGAGGCCGCTGCCCACGTTGCTCTGAATATAATTTGTAATTTGCCGCCGCACTTCGCCGCCTATTTTGATATTGTGGCTGCCGGCAAGCTTGGTCACGCTGGGGTAAAGCCCATAACTGTCGTTGCGTTGATGAATGGCGCTGCCCGGCCCTTGGCTGGTCCAGACGTCCGTGAACCCCTGCACGACCGGGGTGGGAATCACCCGGAAAGAGACTTGGTCGTTCAGACTGGCCGGCATTCCAAACTGGGTCAAATCGGTACCCAGCGAAAGAGGTGTACGGTCATAGACAAACCGGATCCAAGTGAGGCGTAAATCCAAAATGGTCGTAGGCGTGAGAGTGAATGTATCGCCCAATACAGCCGATTTCGATGTCCAGGTTTCCGCACAGCGGTCCTGGCAAACGGCATTGTTATAAGGCGTCGTGGGAAGACTCAAATTCTTCCAGTAAGTGAACCGCCCAAACACGCGCTGTTTTTCGCTAATGCTGTGATCGATACGGGTGTTGTACTCGTCATTGTCGCCGCCGATGTTGGCGTTGTTGCTGTAGTTGTTGAGATTGGTGAAGGGCAGTCCCGGACTGTTGGGTTGTCCCCAATAATTGGCAAGCGCCCTCGCGGCTGGATCCAGGCGGGTTGTGGGAATCACATTACCCGGAAACGCCGAGCGAATGACGCCGGTTCCGCAAGTGGCCGCGCCAGTGCAATTGTTCGTGCGCGGATCATAGATGGTAATCAGATTGCCATTGGCGCTGCGCGTATTCGAAAAGTCTCCATTGCGCTGCTGTGCGGTAGGAACCGCCAAGAGATAAGGGGACCCCTGGCGTAAGCGGAAACCTTCCCAGGCAAAGAAGAAGAAGGTCTTGTCCTTCACGATGGGACCGCCAATGTTGGCGCCGTATTGGTTCTGGGTAAACGCGGGACGCGGCTTGCCGGAACTGTTGTTGAAAAATGTGTTCGCGTTCAGCACTTTGTTCCGGAGGAATTCGTACATGCCAATGTGGAACTCATTGGTCCCGGATTTGGACGTCAGATTGATCACGCCGCCGGCAAACCGGCCGAATTCCGGCCCGAGGCTGTTGGTCTGCACCTTAAACTCCTGCGTGGCGTCCTGGGTCGGGATGAGTGCAATCAGACTGCCTTGCGCGACATTCAGCGGAGCGCCATCCAGAAATGTGGCATTCTGCCCGGCGATTCCGCCGCCGATTTGAAAATTGCCAAAGGAGAAGATGTTCTGGCCAGTGGGATTTTGCATCGACTGGCCCTGCGCCACGACGCCAGGCACCAGAGTCACCAGATTCAGGACGTTGCGGCCGTTCAGCGGCATCTCCTGTACTTTTCGCTGGTCGACCACCGTACCGAGCGAGGAGGTCTCCGTTTGCAGAAGCGCTGCCTGCGCGCTGACCTCTACCGTCTGCGTGACATCGCCCAGCTGCATGCCGGCATCCGCGCGCACTGTAGCCTGGACTTGTACTTCGATGTCCTCATGAGTGACGTGCTTAAAGCCGGTCTTTTGCACATCCAGGCGGTAATGGCCCGGAACCAGGTTTACGAAGTCAAAATTGCCGTCGCTGTTAGTCTGCGTCGTGCGGCGATCGGCTGTTGCCGTGTTAACCAGTGTAACTTCGGCTCCCGGCACGGAAGAACCTGACGGGTCCGTGGCGGATCCAACGATGGAGCCATAAAATGTCTGTGCCTGCAGAGCCCCCGCCTGCAGAACACAGAACAGACAGAATAATCTAGATGCAATCCCAAGGCTAGATGCAATCCCAAGGCGGGACCCATAATCTGCGTTGCTCATTAACCCCCAAAACCCTTCCCCAAATACTTTCGTATGATGTGCGACTCGCCAGTGATCGCAAAGGGATTAGCTTGTGAATTCCTGGTGAATCACCGCGTTAATTCGTACGTTACAGAGAGCGAGACAACCAGAAAGTTCGGGATTTGAAGGTTAGCGGAGTTTTTCATGCCATGGAGGGCGATCGGAGGTTGCCGTCATGGAAAAGCTGCTATACTTCACGCGGTTCGAGACTCCAGCAGAAATACCAGTGATTGGGAGAATCCTCAATGCCTGTGCCATCAATAGATCAGTTGAAGAGCGCCTTCCGCGGGGAGTTGATCCAACCCACGGATGCCGGCTATGACTCGGCGCGGAGAGTCTATAACGGAATGATCGATAAACGCCCGCGCCTCATTGCCCGCTGCGTGGACGTGGCTGACGTCATGGCGGCGGTAGACTTTGGCAGGGAGAATGGCCTGCTGACCGCGATTCGCGGCGGCGGC
>Ga0193743_1001642_pt1 | contig 16499 bp, 15 predicted proteins | sample L2c2metaG_FD_143038 | JGI IMG/M metagenome (GOLD analysis project Ga0193743, IMG submission 143038) | Soil microbial communities from a riparian zone of the East river system, Colorado, United States - L2c2 | ecosystem: Environmental > Terrestrial > Soil > Riparian zone | place: USA: East River...
ACCCGCTGGAACAGTTGATCGACGCAGTACTGGCTGGCGAGGCCCTCGGCGAAGTCGCCGACCACCTGATCGGCCACTTCGTCGATCAGGCCCGCCGGTCCGGCGCCTCGTGGACCGACATCGGCAAGAGCATGGGCGTCACCAAACAGGCCGCGCAGAAGCGGTTCGTCCCGAAGGCCGGCCCATTTAACAAAGCCGACCCGATCGACCCGAACGAAGGCTTCAGCCGGTTCACGCCGCGGGCTCGCAGCGTGGTCGTCGAATCCCAGAACAAGGCCCACGCGGCGCACAACGACGAGATCCAACCCGCCCACCTGCTATTGGCACTGTTCACCGACCCGGGCTCGGTGGCAGGCCGGCTGCTGGCAGGCCACGGCGTCGACGCGGACACCGCCACTGCCGCGGTGACACTGCCGCCGGCGGCCGACGACATGCCGGCGCTCATCCCGTTCAGCGGAACTGCCCGCAAGGTGCTGGAGCTGACCTTCCGCGAGGCACTTCGCCTGGGACACAACTACATCGGCACCGAACACATCCTGCTCGCTCTGCTCGAGGCGGAAGCCGGCGACGGACCCCTGCACACGCTCGGGATCGACAAGCAACAGGCAGAGGACGAGATCGCCGAAGTGCTCCGCTCGCTGACCGAGAAGTGATTCGGGAATGAAAGCGGCTCCGTAGCGGTAGAACAGGATCATGAAACTCGACGACTCCGCCCGCGCGCTCATTGGAAACGGCGCCGACGCCACGCTGGTCACCATTAACTCCGACGGCAGCCCGCAGGTCTCCCTGGTCTGGGTGGCGTTGGAGTCGACACCCGACGGCGACGAACTCGTCAGCGCGCACCTGACCGAATACCAGAAGACCCGCAACATCCGCCGCGAACCGCGGGTGGCCGCGACTATCGTCGCCCCCGCCAGCCCGGGACAGCAGACGAAGTATCTGTCGGTCACCGGCACGGCACGGATCGTCGAGGGCGGCGCACCGGAACTGCTCACCGAGTTGGCCGAGGCGATGCTGGGGTCCAGCGAGCACTTTCCACCGGCCAACTCCCCATCGGGACTGCTGACCCGGATCCGCATCGAGAAGGTCGGCGGCAACGGTCCCTGGGCGTCCTGACCGCCGATCCTCCCCTCGCCGCCGCGCCGGTGTGCCAAGATGCGAGGCAGCAAAAGGGAGGCTGGGCATGCGTCGCTGGTTGGTGTTACTCATCGCCGTGGTGGCCGCGGTGAGCGTCAGTGTGGCGCCACCCGCCGCCGCCGCGGTCATACCGATCGGCAACCTCGGTGACACGCTGCGCGTCGAGTTCAAGGGCATCGTCGCCGACATCACCGTGCACGACGTGCTCCCCACCGACCCTCCGCCCGGCTACACGCCGACCGGCTCACCCCGCTGGCGCGACCAGGGCGGTCCGTGGCGTGCGCCGATCACCGTCCACGTGATCCAGGCGCCGAACCCGTTCGTTACGTCCATCCTGTTCGCGTTCAACGGCGTCACGCCCTACGCGGACGCATACGCACCGAAGAACACCGACGCGCCCGATGCCCTGTCGACCGCACTGCAGAATGCGCCGCCTGGCTCGACGGTCAACGGCGCCGTGTACTGGCAGGTCTACCGCGACCTCGTCACCAACGTCGTCCTGCTCAATCCTCAAACCGGCATCCGCCTCGCGCAGTGGAACATCTGGCAGCCGGGCACGCCGCTACCCTGACGCGGTATGGCTGTCCAGGTCACTTCGGCAACTGAGCACGACCTACCCGAACTCGCCGACGTTGCGGCACGCACCTTCCCGCTGGCCTGCCCACCGTCGACCGGATCGGACGACGTCGCCGCGTTCATCGCCGAGAATTTGTCGCAGAACCGGTTCTCCGACTACCTCACCGACCCAGGGCGGGTGGTGCTGACCGCCCGCACTGACGGCCGAATCCTGGGCTACGCCATGCTGATTCGTGGTGTCATCGATGACGGCGACGTCCAGCGCGCGGTACCGCTGCGACCCGCCGTCGAGCTGTCCAAGATGTACGTGCTGCCCGACGTGCACGGCGCGGGCGTCTCGGCCGCCCTGATGGCCGCGGCACTGGACGACGCACGCACACTCGGGGCCGCGTGCGTATGGCTCGGCGTCAACCAGGAAAACGAACGGGCCCAACGGTTTTACGCGAAGCACGGCTTCGTGACGAGCGGCACCAAGACGTTCCGGTTGGGCGCAGGTGTCGAGAACGACTACGTGATGGTACGTCCGCTGTGATGTCTGCCGCTACTGCCGACCCGCGTGGGTCAGCGCGAGCAGACGCGACGTGGCCCGCAGGTACTTCTTGCGGAACCCGCCCGCCAGCATCTCCTCGCTGAAGATCGTGTCCAGCTTGGTGCCCGACGCCACCACCGGGATCCCCGCGTCGTAGAGCCGGTCGGTCCGCGACACCAGCCGTAGCGCCACGCTCTGGTCGTCGAGTGGGTGCACCCCGGTGATGAACACCTCCGTCACGTCCTCGATGAGCGCCAGGTAGCGCGACGGATGCATGGTCGCCAGATGCGCGCACAGCGCGTCGAAGTCGTCCAGCGTCGCGCCCGGCACGTCGGCCGCGCCGGCACGTACCTCGTCGTCGGACGGCGGATCCGGCGCAGGCGGCAGGTCGCGATGCCGGTAGTCCGGACCGTCGATCCGCACGGTGGTGAAGATCTGCGCCAGCGTGTTGATCTCCCGCAGGAAGTCCTGTGCGGCGAACCGGCCCTCCCCCAGTTGCTCGGGCAGCGTGTTCGACGTCGCCGCGATCGACACGCCGCGCTCGACAAGTTGCGAGAGCAACCGCGAGATCAGCGTCGTGTTGCCCGGGTCGTCCAGCTCGAACTCGTCGATGCACACCACCACGTAGTCGGCGAGCAGCTCGATGCACTCGACGAAGCCGAAAACCCCAGCCAGCTGGGTGAGTTCACCGAACGTCGCGAACGCCGACTCGTGAGGCTGGGGCCCGGCATCGGCGGCCGCCAGCGTGTAGTACGTCGACGCCAGCAGGTGGGTCTTGCCGACGCCGAACCCGCCGTCGAGGTACACCCCGACACCCGGCAACACCTCGCGTCTGCCGAACAACTTCTTCTTGCCTGCCCGCCGCTGGACGGCCTGCTCGCAGAACTGGAGGCACGCCTGCACCGCCGCGGTCTGCGACGGCTCGGCCGGATCCGGCCGGTAGGTGTCGAAGCTGACGTCAGCAAAAGTCGGCGGCGGCACCAGCTGCGCGATGAGCCGCTCGGGCGTCACGCTGGGATGCCGATCGGTCAGATGAGCGACAGCGCTGGCCCCGTGCATGCAGGCACCCTATCGACGTGTTGAAATTGACCCGTGCCCGATGCCGACCCTGCGACACAGCTCACAGAGCTGACGGCGGTCGGAGCCAGCTTCGACACCGAGGACTACCCCCGCCTGGCGGCGTTCTACTCCTACCCCGACGGCCTCGAGCGCTGCTGGGTGCGGGCCAACATGATCTCCAGCCTCGACGGTGGCGCCACCGACGACGGCAAGGCCGGCGGCCTGGCCGGTCCCGGTGATCGCGCGCTGTTCGCCCGAATGCGTCAGGAAGCCGACGTCATCCTGGTCGGCGCAGCCACCGTGCGCATCGAGAACTACTCCGGCGCGCACATGTCCGCCGCGCAACGCCAGGAGCGGCAGAGCCGAGGCCAGGCCGAGGTGCCGCCGATCGCCGTCATCACCCACAGTGCCGACTTCGAGCACGACGCCAAGCTGTTCACCCGCGCCGAAGTCCCACCGCTGATCCTCACCTGCCGCGAGACCGCCGACGACGCCAGACAGCGGTTCGGCGCGCTGGCCGACGTGGTCGACGCCTCCGGTCGCCATACCGACCGCGTCGACCCGGCTGCGGTACTCGACATCCTGGATCGGCGCGGGATGCGCCGCGTGCTCACCGAGGGCGGCCCGTCGCTGCTCAGCCTGTTCATCGGAGGCGACCTGCTCGACGAGTTGTGCGTGACGATCGCCCCGATCCTGGTCGGCGGGCAGGCCAGGCGGATCGCCAGCGGTTCGGGCGAGTCGCACACCCGGATGCGACGCAGCCATCTGCTCACCGACGACGAGGGCTACCTCTACACGCGCTACGTCAAAGCCGACTGACGCCAGGCGGCTGGGAAGGCGATCACCCAGCGATCGCTACTGTGGTCAGCATGCGTCGGCGTACTCAGCTGCTCCAGGCCCTGTGCCTGTCGACTGTGGTGTCGGCCGTCCTCGCCGGCTGCGCACCCGGCCTTGCCGCAAACCCGCGCTACGCCACCGACTCCGGCGCCCAACCCCAGGGCCAGCCTCAGACCACCAGCGCCAAGCCCGGGCCGCCGGGAATCGACGCCCCGAAGAACGACCTGTCCTGGCGGGACTGCACGTCGCGGGTGTTCAACGACGCCGGCGTCCAGGCCCTCCCTGGGGTATCGCTGGATTGCGCCAGCTACGACGCCGACCTCGATTCCCTCAACGGGGCCACCGGCACGCTGAGCATCGGTGTGGTGCGGGCCAAGTCGGTGGCCACGCCCGCGGACGCCGGACCCCTGGTGATGACCACCGGCTCCGACCTGCCGTCGTCGGTGCAACTCCCGGTCTGGCTGTCGCGCAGCGGCACCGACGTGCTCAAGACCCATCCCGTCGTCTCGGTCGACCGGCGCGGCATGGGCATGTCGGGCGACCTGGACTGCCGCGACCTGTTCGACCGGCAGGAGATGCTCGACCAGGCGCAGTTCGACTCCGGTGACGACCCGGTGGCCAACTTGGGCGCGATCGTGCAGACCGCCACCACCAGCTGCACCGACACCATCGCCCCTGGTGATTCCGCGTACGACAACGCACACGCCGCCGAGGACATCGAACGGCTGCGCAGCACCTGGGACGTGCCGACGCTGGCCCTGCTCGGCATCGGCAACGGCGCACAGGTGGCGCTGGCCTACGCGGGTTCGCATCCGAACAAGGTGTCGCGGCTGATCCTCGACTCGCCGCTGCCCCTCGGGATCGCCGCCGAAGCCGCCGCCGAACAGAAGGTCAAGGGCCAGCAGGCTGCGTTGGACGCGTTCGCCGCCCAGTGCTCCGCGGCGGACTGCCCGCTTGGCCCCGATCCCAAGGGCGCGATCGACGCGATGCTGCAGGCCGCCCGCGACGGTCGCGGACCTGCAGGCGCGTCGGTGGCCACGCTGGCCGACGCCATCTCCACCGCGCTGGGCTTCCCGCACGGCGACCGCGCCAGCTCCACCATGGGTCTCGCCAGCGCACTGGCCGCGGCCCGCGGCGGCGACGCCAACCAACTCAACAACCTGATCACCCAGGCCGAGACGCTGCGCCAGAGCGACGGCCAGTTCGTCAACTCCTGCAGCGACGCGCTGAACCGCCCCACCCCCGACCGGGTCCGCGAACTCGTCGTGGAGTGGGGCAAGCTGTACCCGCAGTTCGGCACCGTCGGCGCGCTGAACCTGGTGAAGTGCCTGAACTGGCCCAGCGGTGCGCCCCCGCAGGAGCCGAAGGACCTCAAGATCCCCGTGCTGCTGCTCGGGGTGCAGAACGATCCGATCGTCGGCAACGAGGGCGTCGCCGCCGTCGCCGCGACCATCATCAATGCCGGCGCGCAGAACCGCCGCGTGATGTGGCAGGGCATCGGCCACGGCGCCACCGTCTACACGCCGTGCGCGCTGCCGCCGGTGCTGGCGTATCTCGACACGGGCAATCTGCCCGGCACCGACACGTACTGCCCCGCCTAACCTGCCGCCCCAGAACGCCGTTATAGGGTGCGCTGGTGGCGGTACCTGACTCCCTGCGCAGCGCCTTTCGGCCCCGCACCTCCCCACCGCCCGTCGCAACGGTGTTGCGGTCGGTGCTGTGGCCCATCGCGATCCTGTCGATCATCCATCGCAGCTATGTGCTTGCCACCAACGGCTACATCACCGACGACTTCGGGCCGGTCTACCGCGCAGTCGTCAACCTCAAAATGGGCTGGGACATCTACAACGAGCACTTCAACTACGTAGACCCGCACTACCTGTACCCACCCGGCGGCACGCTGCTGCTGGCACCCTTCGGCTACCTGCCGGTCGACGCGTCGCGGTACTGGTTCATCTTCTTCAACAGCGTCGCCATCCTGCTGGCGGCCTACTTCCTGCTGCGGCTGTTCAAGTTCTCGCTCGCCTCGGTGGCCGCGCCCGCCTTACTGCTCGCCATGTTCTGCACCGAGAGCGTCACCAACACGCTGGTGTTCACCAACATCAACGGCTGCATCCTGCTCTGTGAGGTGCTGTTCTTCCGGTGGCTGCTCGACGGCAAGGTCAACCACCAGTGGTTGGCCGGCGTGGCCGTCGGGTTGACGCTCGTCATCAAACCCTCGCTGGCGCCATTGTTGTTGCTGCCGTTGCTCAACCGGCAATGGCGGGCGCTCATCCCCGCGTTCGTGGTGCCGCTGGTGTTCAACCTCGCCGGCTGGTTCATGGTCAGCGACCCGATGAACTTCGTCCGCGGAACCGTGCCCTACATCTTCGCCACTCGCGACTACTTCAACAGCTCGATTCAGGGCAACGGCATCTACTACGGCCTACCCCTGTGGTTGATCCTGTTGCTGCGCATCGCCTTCGGGTTGCTCGCAGTGGCAAGCCTGTGGCTGCTGTACCGCTACTACCGCGAACGCGACCCACTGTTCTGGATGTTGACGTCCTCGGGTGTGCTGCTGATCGCGACGTTCCTGGTGACGGCACTTGGCCAGGGCTACTACTCGATGATGCTGTTCCCGTTCCTGATGACGGTGGTGCTGCCGAACTCCGTGATCCGCAATTGGGTCGCCTGGCTGTCCATCTACGGCTTCATGACCATGGACCGCTGGTTGCTCGGACACTGGCCGACGACGGGGCGCGCATTCGAGTACCTCAGGATCACCTACGGCTGGTCGCTGATGCTGGTCGCGGTGTTCTGCGTGCTGTACTTCCGCTACCTCGACGCCAAGGCCGAGGGCCGACTCTCCGACGGCATCGACCCGCCGTGGCTGACGCCCGATCGACAGCGCGCTAGCGTGGAAACATGACTTCCCCCAAGGTCGAGCTGACCGACGACGAGTGGCGCAAGAAGCTGACCCCGCAGGAGTTCGCAGTACTGCGCCAGGCCGGCACCGAGCGGCCGTTCGTCGGTGAGTACACCGATACCAAGACCGAAGGCGTCTACCAGTGCCGGGCGTGTGGTGCGGAGTTGTTCCGCAGCACCGAGAAGTTCGAATCCCATTGCGGCTGGCCGTCGTTCTTCGACCCGGCCGATTCCGACGCGGTGATCCTGCAGTCGGACGACTCGCTTGGCCAACACCGCGTCGAGGTGCTGTGCGCGAACTGCCACAGCCACCTGGGCCACGTGTTCGAGGGCGAGGGCTATCCGACGCCGACCGACCAGCGCTACTGCATCAACTCGATCTCGCTGAAGCTGGTGCCTGCCGGTTCCTAGGGCAGCCGCGCGATGAGGTCCTCGACCGCCACCCGCGGACCGGTGAAGAACGGCGTCTCCTCCCGCACGTGCCGGCGGGCATCGGTGTAGCGCAGCTTCCACATCAGTTCGACGATGCGAGCCAGATCGGGGCCCTCGAACGCCAGGATCCACTCGTAGTCGCCCAGCGCGAACGCAGGCACCGTATTGGCCCGCACGTCGGGATACTCGCGACCGGCCATGCCGTGCTCCATGAGCATCTTGCGCCGCTCGTCGTCGGGCAGCAGGTACCAGTCCAGCGACCGGACGAAGGGATACACGCAGACGTAGTCGCCGGGCTCCTCGCCGGCCACGAACGCCGGGACGTGGCTCTTGTTGAACTCCGCCGGGCGGTGCAGGGCGACGACGCTCCACACCGGGTCGCTGGCCGAGCCGAGGGTCGTGCGCCGGAACGCCCGGTACGTCGCCTGGAGATCCTCGACGCGCTCGGCGTGCGTCCAGATCATGAAGTCGGCGTCTGCGCGGAAGCCCGCGACGTCGTAGAGGCCGCGGACGACGACGCCGCCCTCCTCCTGTTGCTTGAGGAAGGTCGCGGTCTCGTCGACCACCGAGGCACGCTCCTCCCCCAGTGCTTCGGGCTGCACGGCGAAGACCGAGATCATCATGTATCTGGTCATCGAGTTGAGCGTGTCGTAGTCGAGCTTGGCCATGGTCTTATCGTGCCACGCGCGCGGCGGCTACCTCCGCCGCCGCCCTGGTGCCCGACGCGACGCAGGCAGGCACCCCGATGCCGTCGAGGTAGCCACCGGCGACCGCCAGGGTCGGTGGCAGGCCTGCCCGCAATTCGGCGACCAGCGCGGCGTGCCCCGGCCCGTATTGCGGCATCGCGTCGATCCACCGCTGCACGTGGCAGTCCACCGGATCCTGGGCGATGCCGAATACATCGGCGAGGTCGGCCGCCGCCCACGACAGCAGCTCCTCGTCCCCGGCATTGCGGGCCACGTGGTCGCCGAACCGCCCGAACGACAGCCGCACCAACTCGACGTTGCCGCGCCGCCCCCACTTGCGCGACGTGAGCGTCATCGCCTTGGCGTGCAACGGTTCTCCCCCGGCCACCAGCACGCCGGACTGTTCGGGCAGCGGCGTGCCGCCGGGCAGCGCCAGCACCACCAGCACGGTCGAGGCCACCGGGATGCGCCGGGCCGCTGCCGCGGTCCGCGGGGCGACGTGCTCGATCAGCCGGGGCAGCCGGGGCGCCTGGACTGCGAGCACCACGCCGTCGGCGTGCCAGTGCACCCCCTCGTCGTCGACCAGATCCCATCCGCCGGCCGCCCGGTCGATTCGCTGCACGGCGACCTGTGCCCACTGGAAATCGGCCCGCCGTATGAGCTCGTCGAGCAGTACCCGGTAGCCGCCGTCGACGGCGCCGAACACCGAACCGTCGACGGGCGGCGGCCCGGACTCTGCCAGCGCATCGCGCACCGCGTCGGTGAGGGTGCGCGCTCCCCGGTCCAGGGCCGCGGCCAGTGGGGGCAGCGCCGCCCGCAGGCCGATCGTCGCCGCCGACCCGGCATACACCCCGGCCAGCAGCGGTTCGACGGACCGCGACACCACCTGATCACCGAAGCGGTCGCCGACGAGTTCGGCCACCGTCGGGTCGGCACCGTGGCGCCACGACAACGGCCTGCTGCGTTCGTCGACGATGCGGGCGACGGTCGCGTCGTCCACCAGCCCCGCGACGGAGGAGGCCTGCGCCGGAACTCCCTGCAGCGTGCCCTGCGGCATCGGGTGCAGCCGACCTCCGCTGTAGATCAGCGGGCGCACCCCCGTCGTGCCGATCTGCCTGCCGGCCAGACCCAGGTCGGCGAGCAGTGCCGACACCTCCGGACGCCGGGCGATGAAGGCCTCCGCGCCGACGTCGACGGGCTGGCCGCCCACCCGCTCGGTGCGCAGGGCACCGCCGAGGCGATCGGCGGGGTCGAACACCGTGATCGATGCGTCCGGGCCCGCCGCCACCCGCAACCGGTATGCGGCGACCAGTCCCGAAATACCGCCGCCGACAACACAATACGACGGACTCACAACGTGTGCACCAGGGCGACGGCGTCCGTCACGACGCCAGGGTCGGTGGCCGGCAGCACGCCGTGACCGAGGTTGAACACGTGACCGGTGGCTCCCGCGTCGACGGCGCGGCGGCCGTCCTCGACGACGCCGCGGACCGCACGCTCCACCACCGGCCAGCCCGCCAGCAGCACCACCGGGTCGAGGTTGCCCTGCAGCGCCACCCCGGGCCGCACCCGGGCGGCGGCATCGGTCAGCGAGGTACGCCAGTCCACCCCGACCACGGTCGCCCCAGCCTCGGACATGGCACCCAGCAGTTCGGCGGTACCCACCCCGAAGTGCGTCATCGGCACGTGGTCACCGGCGAGTGCGTCGAACACCCTGGTGCTGTGCGGCAGCACGTATTCGCGGTAGTCGGCCAGCGACAGCGTGCCCGCCCAGGAGTCGAACAACTGGATCGCGTCGACGCCGGCGTCCAACTGGGTCCGCAGGAAGCCGATGGTGATGTCGGTCAGCGCGGTCATCAGGGCGTGCCACGTGCCTGGCTCGCCGAGCATCATCGCCTTGGTGCGTTCGTGGTTGCGGCTCGGGCCGCCCTCCACGAGATAGGACGCCAGCGTGAACGGCGCGCCGGCGAAGCCGATCAACGGCACCTCGCCGAGGGCGGCGACCAGCGACGACACCGCTTCGGCGACGGGCGCGACCGCCTCGCGCTCAAGCGGTTTGACGGCGGAGACGTCGCCGGCGGTGCGGATCGGGTGGGCGATCACCGGCCCGACGTCGGGCACGATGTCCAGGTCGATTCCCGATGCCCGCAACGGCACGACGATGTCGGAGAACAGGATGGCGGCGTCGACGCCGTGGCGCCGTACCGGCTGCAGCGTGATCTCGGTGATCAGCTCTGCGTCGAAGCACGCCTGCATCATGGTGTTCTTTGCCCGCAACGCCCGGTACTCGGGCAGCGAACGGCCGGCCTGGCGCATGAACCACACCGGCACGCGGTGCGGTTTGCGGCCGCCGGCCGCGGCCAGGTATGACGACTCGGGCAGGTCACGGCGGTTGCTCATCGATGACCATGCTGCCATGTGATAACACTTCGGCGCGCCTGCACCGCGACCTGCCCCGATCCGCTAGCGTCAAACGCCGTGACCTCCGCCGAGCCGGCTCAATTCCGCGAAGCGGTGGCGGCGATGAACGCCACCACCGTGAGGCCGGAGATCGAGCTCGGACCGATCCGCCCGCCCCAGCGGCTGGCACCGTTCAGCTACGCGCTGGGCGCCGAGGTCCGCCACCCCGAGACGGCGATCGTGCCCGAGCGATCCGAGGGCGACGCGTTCGGCAGGCTGATCCTGCTGCACGACCCCGAGGGCGCCGAGGCGTGGGACGGCACCATGCGGCTGGTGGCCTACATCCAGGCCGACCTGGACTCCAGCGAGGCCGTCGACCCGCTGCTGCCCGAAGTGGCGTGGAGCTGGCTGGTCGACGCGCTCGAGACGCACCACCAACTCGTCACCGCGCTCGGCGGCACCGTCACCGCGACCACCTCGGTGCGCTACGGCGACATCTCCGGTCCGCCCCGCGCCCACCAGCTCGAACTGCGCGCGTCCTGGACCGCGACCACCCTGGAACTGGGCCCGCACGTGCAGGCGTTCTGCGAGGTGCTCGAGCACGCCGCCGGCCTGCCCCCGACGGGGGTCACCGACCTTCACTCCCCTACGCGCGCGTGAGATGACGGACGCCCCACCAGCCGAAGACGACGTCGAACCGGAGGCCACCCCGCTGCTGGCGCCGGTGGAAGGCGTGCCGGCACTCGCGGTCTACCCGAGCGAAATCGCTGACGCTGCAGAGCTTCTCGCGTCGGGCACCGGACCGTTCGCGATCGACGCGGAGCGCGCATCGGGCTTCCGCTACTCCAACCGCGCCTATCTGGTGCAGATCCGCCGCGCGGGTGCGGGCTCCGTGCTGATCGACCCGGTCAACCACGGCGGGGACCCGGTGGCGACGATGGCGCCGGTGGCCGCCGTGCTGGCGCAAGACGAATGGGTGCTGCACGCCGCCGACCAGGACCTGCCGTGCCTGGCCGAACTCGGCATGATCCCGCCGCGGCTGTACGACACCGAACTCGCGGGCCGGTTGGCCGGCTTCGACCGGGTGAACCTCGCTGCGATGGTGCAGCGCCTGCTGGGGTTGCACCTGACGAAGGGCCACGGTGCGGCCGACTGGTCGAAGCGCCCGCTGCCAGCCGACTGGCTGAACTACGCCGCGCTCGACGTCGAAGTGCTGCTCGAACTGCGCGCCGCGGTCGCGGCCGTGCTCGCAGAGCAGGGTAAGACGCAGTGGGCCGAGCAGGAGTTCGAGCACCTGCGAACCTTCGTCGCACCGCCCACCCGGCGCGACCGCTGGCGGCGCACGTCGGGCATTCACAAGGTGCGCAACCCCAGGACGCTGGCCGCCGTGCGGGAGATGTGGACGACGCGCGACGACATCGCGCAACGGCGGGACATCGCGCCAGGCCGCATCCTGCCCGACGCCGCGATCATCAATGCCGCGACCACGGACCCGGACACGGCGCCGAAGTTGACCGCGTTGCCGGTGTTCGGGGGCTCGCGTCAACGCCGCAGCGCGCAGGTGTGGCTCGATGCGCTCGCCAGGGCCCGCACGACGGAGGATCTGCCGACGGTGTCCGAGCCGCAGACCGGGCCTCCGCCGGCTTCCCGCTGGGCACGGCGCAAGCCCGAGGCGGCCGAACGGCTGGAGGCGGCGCGAACGGGTCTGACCGAACTGTCGCAACGGTTTTCGGTGCCGACCGAGAACCTGTTGACCCCCGACACCCTGCGCAGGCTGTGCTGGGACTGGCAACCCGCCGAGGACCAGGACGATACCGCCGCCGTCGTCGACGCGTTCCTGGCCGAGGCGGGCGCGCGGCGCTGGCAGCGGGAGTTGACGGTGCCGGTGCTGACCACGGCGTTGACGTCAACGCCCACTGACGCACCTGAGGACACGGCCGCGACCGAGGACACGGCCACGCCCGAGGCTTAGACGCGCTCTGGCTGTTCGATGACGCGGTCGACGTGGGCCAGGAAGTGGGTCAACACCGCTTCAGGCGCCTCGATCTGCGGCCAGTGGGCGATGTCGTCGGCGAGCATCACGATGTCCGGGTTGGGAATGACCTCCCGGTAGCGGTCGGCCATGTGCCTGCCCGAGTTCGGGTCGATGGGCCCGTCGATCAGCCGCATCGGGACCAGGGTTTCGCGCATCGCACGAACCCAGCGATTGCGGTGGGCGTACCGGTCGGTGACGAACCTGCCGGTCTTGTGGGTCACCCGCGCGCCGTCGTTGTAGTCCAGGATCTGATGGAACTGTTCGAGCATGTGCGGCGACGGCTTGGTGTTCGGCCCGAACATCACGTCGAGCGTGCGGTCCATGATGCGGCGCGCCACCGGAGTGCCCTGGAACCGGCTGGTGATGTCGCCCAACGGTGTTCGCGACAGCAGCTTCTGCAGTAGTCGGGGTGTGTACGTCTCGTTGAACATGCCGCCGTTCAGCCAGGTGATCGATTCGATCGCCAGGGCACCGTACGCGTGGTCGCCTTCCTCGTAGCGTGCGAGGAGCTCCTGGCCGACGGAGTCGCCGAGGTCGTGGGCCAGCACGTGGCAGGAGTCGACGTTCAAATGGTGCAGCAGCGCCTCGTGCATGTCGGCGTGGTCGTGCACCGTGTACTCGTAGGCGACCGGTTTGTCCGAGAAACCCATCCCGATCATGTCGGGGGCGATGACGGTGAACCGTTCGACCAGGGTGGGCCAGATCAGCGCCCAGTCGAATGAGTTGAACGGATATCCGTGAATCAACAGCAGGACGGGGGCTTCCCCGAACACCCTGCCGTCGACGCGGTAGAAGATGTCGAAGCCCAGGTAATCGAAGTACTGGCCTGCGGCCTTCCATCGTTCGAGTTCGGCGTCCATGACCCGAGCCTATGCGTCGGGTAGCGGCGATCGTGAACCGACGACATCGCGAGATTGACGCAACGGAACAAACGTGCGAGTGGATTGTTGCGTGGTGTCAATCTCGCGAAGGAACTTGGGCACTCACCGGCAGGGTGAGCCGACGCGGGCCGGTTACTCGAGCCGGTTGCCGACGGTCTCGGCGTCCGAGCTGCCCAGTGCGGCCACCCAGCCGGTGATCTGGCGGGCGACGTGTTGGTCGGTCAGACCGACCTCGGCGAGCACCTCACCACGCGATGCGTGGGCCTGGAACTCCTGGGGCACTCCGACGTCGCGGCAGGGCACGTCGATCTCGGCATGACGCAACGCTCCCGACACCGCCGACCCGACACCGCCGTGCACGCCGTTGTCCTCGACGGTGACGACCAGCTTGTGCGCCGTCGCGAGCTCACCCATGACATCGGGCACCGGCAGCACCCACCGCGGGTCGACCACGGTGACGCCGATCCCCTGCTTCTGCAGCCGCTCGGCCGCCGACAGCGCCATCGAGGCGAACGGTCCGACCGCCACCAGCAGCACGTCGGCCGAAAGCCCCTGGGCGGGCACGGCCAGCACGTCGACACCCGAGCGGCGTTCGACGGCCGGGATGTCTTCGCCCACATCGCCCTTCGGGAACCGGACCGCGGTGGGTCCGGTGTTGACGGCGAGCGCCTCGCCGAGTTCCTCGCGCAGCCGGGCGGCGTCGCGCGGGGCGGCGACCCGCATGCCGGGGACGATGCCAAGGATCGACAGATCCCAGACCCCGTTGTGGCTGGCGCCGTCGTTCCCGGTGACACCGGCTCGGTCGAGCACCATGGTGACGGGCAGCTCGTGCAGCGCGACGTCCATCATGATCTGGTCGAACGCCCGGTTCAGGAACGTCGAGTAGATCGCCACCACCGGGTGCATGCCACCCATCGCCAGCCCGGCGGCCGACGTCATGGCGTGCTGCTCGGCGATGCCGACGTCGAAGAAGCGATCCGGAAACCGCTGGCGGAAAGCGCTCAACCCGGTGGGCCCTGGCATCGCGGCGGTGATGGCGACGATGTCGCGGCGCCTGGCCGCAAGCTTGATCAGCTCGTCGGAGAACACCGACGTCCAGCCGGGCACCGCGACCGACGTGGAGAGTCCGGTATGCGGATCGATCACCCCGGTCGAGTGCATCTGCTCGGCTTCGTCGGCCTCCGCCGGGCCGTAGCCCATGCCCTTCTGGGTCGCGACGTGCACGATGACGGGCGCGTTGAAGCCGCGGGCGTTGCGCAGCGCGGCCTCGACGGCATGCTCGTCGTGGCCGTCGATCGGGCCGACGTACTTCAGCCCGAGGTCGGTGAACATCACCTGCGGCGCCAGCGCGTCCTTGATGCCCGCCTTGACGCTGTGCATGCACTGGTAGCAGAGCTCGCCGATCAGCGGCACACCGCGGACGGTGTCGCGGCCCCTCTCCAGCAGCTTCTCGTAGCCGGGTTGCAGCCGCAGGCCCGCGAGGTGGTCGGCGAAGCCGCCGATGGTCGGGGCGTAGCTGCGTCCGTTGTCGTTGACGACGATGACCACCGGCCTGCCCGAGGCGGCGATGTTGTTCAGCGCTTCCCAGCACATGCCGCCGGTCAGCGCGCCGTCACCGACGACCGCAACCACGTGACGGTTGCGGTGTCCGCTCAGCTCGAAGGCCTTGGCCATGCCGTCTGCGTAGGACAGCGCCGAGCTGGCGTGGCTGGACTCCACCCAGTCGTGCTCGCTCTCGCTGCGCGCCGGGTAGCCCGACAGACCACCCTTCTTGCGCAGGTTGTCGAAATCCGGGCAGCGTCCCGTGAGCATCTTGTGCACGTAGGACTGGTGGCCCGTGTCGAAGATGATCGGGTCGTACGGCGAGTCGAACACCCGGTGCAGCGCAAGCGTCAACTCCACGACACCGAGATTGGGACCAAGGTGCCCACCGGTTGCAGCCACCTTGTGGATGAGGAATTCGCGGATCTCGCAGGCCAGGTCACTCAGCTGCGACTGCGACAGGTGCTGCAGATCAGCGGGGCCGCGGATCTGTTCGAGCATTTGGACAGTTTACCCACGGGTAGACAGGACAGTCCTGTCAAGGCCGATAGATGTCGGGCACACCGTCGTGGTCGGCGTCGACCGTCTCCAGGGCATGGATGCGGCGGTAGACGGCGTTGCGGCTGACCAGCACCACCGCGGCCAGCGCACCCGCGACCACGGATCCGGTCAGCACCCCGATCTTCGCGTCGGCACCCGTCAGGGTTCCGTAACCGAACGCCAGCTCGCCGATCAGCAGGGACACGGTGAACCCGATGCCGGCCAGCAGCGCCACGCCCAGCACGTCGCGCCAGGCCAGGTCGTCATCGAGCGACGCACCGGTGAACCGGGCCAACAGGAACGTCGTGATGAACACACCCAGCGGCTTGCCCACCACCAAGGCGGCGAATACGCCGATGGTCACCGGATGCAGCAGCGACGCCCCAAGACCGTGCCACCCGCCGACCGTCACCCCGGCGGCGAAGAACGCGAACACGGGCACCGCCACCCCGGCGGACAGCGGCCGCAGCCGATGCTCGAAGTGTTCGGCGACCGAATGCCGACCGAGCACCGGCACCGCGAAGCCCAGCAGCACCCCGGCCACCGTCGCGTGCACCCCGCTGGCGTGCACCAGCGCCCACGTGGCCACCGCCAGCGGGACCAGCAGCCACCACCGTCGCACGCCGCGTTGCACGGCCAACGCGAACAGGCCAGCCGGAAGCAGCGCCAGGGCCAGCGGTCCCAGCGCCAGATCATCGGTGTAGAAGACGGCGATGATGGTGATCGCCAGTAGGTCGTCGACCACGGCGAGGGTGAGCAGGAACGTGCGCAACGCGGTCGGCAGGTGGGTCGACAGCACCGCCAGCACGGCCAGCGCGAACGCGATGTCGGTGGCGATGGGCACCGCCCAGCCGTCGAGGTTCTCGGGGTGGCCCGCGGCCAGGTTGGTGCCGACGTAGATGGCGGCGGGCACGATCATCCCGCCAAGGGCGGCAGCGATC
>Ga0193743_1001643_pt1 | contig 16497 bp, 12 predicted proteins | sample L2c2metaG_FD_143038 | JGI IMG/M metagenome (GOLD analysis project Ga0193743, IMG submission 143038) | Soil microbial communities from a riparian zone of the East river system, Colorado, United States - L2c2 | ecosystem: Environmental > Terrestrial > Soil > Riparian zone | place: USA: East River...
AGCCTCCAGCGGTTCAGACTGCCGAGCGACCGTGCCATCAGGTCCGGGACCGGCAAGGTCTTCCAGCAGAACGGCTGGTACCCCGGCTCGGTCGTCCTGTCCACGGGGAAGAGCCACGCGAAGCCGATCCCGGTCCCGCTCCGCCTCGGCGACCCTTCGACGATCAAGCACGTGTTCCTCGTCGTCAAGGAGAACCGCACCTACGACCAGGTCTTCGGCGATGTTCCGGGTGGCAACGGCGACCCGGCGCTGGCCCAGTTCGGCGAGAACGTGACGCCGAACCAGCACGCGTTGGCTGCGCAGTTCGGACTGTATGACAACACCTACGACATCGGCACGAACTCGGCCGAGGGCCACAACTGGCTGATGCAGGCCGACAACCCGGAATACACCGAGTCCACGGCCGGTGAGTACATCCGCAGCTACGACACCGAGGACGACGCCCTCGGCCACCAGCGGACCGGCTTCATCTGGACCGGCGCGCAGGCGGCAGGGAAGACCGTGCGGGACTTCGGCGAGTTCCACCAGTTCCTGGCCAAGCCGGCCGGCGCGACCTGGCAGAACCTTTACTGCGACACCAAGGACATGGCGGCGAACGGGCAGGACACCGCATACCCCATGGTCTCGTCCTCGCCGATCCCGTCGCTCAACAACGTGTCCGTGCCCGGCTTCCCGAAGTACGACACCAGCGTCCCGGACATCTACCGATACGAGATCTGGAAGCGTGACTTCGCGAAGAACGGGCCGGCGAACCTGAACATGTTCTGGCTCTCCAGCGACCACACCGGTGGTCCGCCGAACGCGGCCGCCCAGGTCGCGGACAACGACCTCGCGGTCGGCAAGATCGTCGACACGATCACGCACAGCCGGTACTGGAAGGATTCGGCGATCTTCGTTGTCGAGGACGACTCCCAGGCCGGCCTCGACCACGTCGACGGCCACCGTGCCCCAATCCAGATCATCAGCCCGTGGGCCAGGCACGGCGTCGTCGACAGCCGCTACTACTCGCAGATCACGATGATCCGGACCATCGAGCAGATCCTCGGGATCCACCCGATGAACCAGAAGGACAGCGCCGCCAGCCCGATGGCAGGGGCGTTCACCCTGCGCCCGGACTTCACCCCGTTCACCGCGCTGCCGAACCGGACCTCGCTGACCGCTGGTCTGGCGACCATGCCGCCCTGCGGCGTGGACACCCCCGCACCGCAGAACCCCCTGGCCGCGCCCGCGCCGTCGGCGACGGTTCCGGCGGACATGCAACAGGTGGCGGCGCAGTGGGACGAGTGGAAGTCGCGCCAGCGGCTGACCGGGCCCGACGCCAAGCCCGACTTCGCGAACCCCGCGCAGATGAACCACTTCACGTGGTACCAGACGCACGACTGGACGAAGCCGTACCCCGGCGAGGACAAGATCTTCGCACCGGAGAACGTGCCGGGCGCCTACCTCCCGTCCGCAGAGACCGACTGACCTTGGCTGATCAGTCCAGGGCCCCTGGCCGGCGTCGCCGGCCGGGGGCCTTCTTCCGTCCCGGTGTTGCGAATGCACCATTTGCACGGACGGAGCGTCGCCGGCTGGTGGGCATCAATGCTGCGCCCCTTGCCCGACCTTGGATGGGGTCAGAATCCTACTTGAGTGCTGGTCAGGGCGTCTTCACCGCGCCGTGATCTTGGTGTAATCGCTCCGAGATGGACGGATCGCAGATTGGCAACCATCTGTCCGTCGCTGCAAGGAGTGCCCATGGCGCCCACCCCGCCGACCGACGCCGAGCTGGATGTCTTCATCCGGGCCCGGCTCGCCTCCCTCGGAATCGACCTGGACCAGCTACCCGCCGGCACCGCCGCCGACCCGGATACCGGCAGCCCCGGCCGGGACTCCGTGCTCGCCTCGCTGCGGTCCTTCGTCCGCGGCACGATCGGCACGCTCGCCGCGTACCAGCTCCCGGCGCCCGAAGGAACCGACCCGGTCGTCGCCCGGGCGTTGTCGCAACAGCCGGCACCGCTGCTCTACCCCTCGATCAGCACGCATTGGCGGCAGTCATGACCATCGAACAGCCGGCCGACCTGGCCGTCGACCGCCGGGCGTTCCTCGTCCGTGCCGCGGCCCTGGCGGCCGTCACCACCGCCGGCGCCGTGGCGCTGCCGGCCGTCGCCGCGGCGACCGGAAAGCACCAACCCGCCCTCGACACCTCGAACGCGTTCGTCAAACCCCGGCCGGAGGCGCTGGCCGACCCGACCGAGCTCACCCTCGCCGAGGCCGCCTGGCTGATCCGCGAGCGCCGGCTGCGGCCCGAGGACCTGCTCGAGGCCTACCTGGCCCGGATCGCCGCGTACGACGGCACGTACCAGGCGTTCAATGTGGTTTTGATCGACCAGGCGCGGCAGGCGGCGCGCCGCCGTCCCGGCCGCGGTGCCCTGCAAGGCATCCCGCTGGCGATCAAGGACAACTACTACACCGCGGGTGTACCCACGACCGCGAACTCCTATCTCTTCCAGGACTTCGTGCCGCCGTTCGACGCCACCGCGGTGGCCCGGCTCAAGGCGGCCGGCGCGATCGTGCTCGGCAAGACCCAGATGGGGCCGCTCGCCACCACGCGGGCGACCACTCCGGACGGTGTTGTCACGACGGTCAACGCGTGGACGCCGACCAACCCGGGCACCGACCCCGGCGGCTCGTCGACCGGCACCGCCACCGCGGTCGCCGGCCGGATGGTGACGGCCGGCACCGGCACCCAGACCGGCGGCTCGATCACCGCACCGTCCAACGCACAGAACCTGACCGGCCTCAAGCCGACGATGGGCCGGGTGTCGTTGCACGGGATCATCCCGCTCAGCTACACCCGCGACCATCCCGGCCCGCTGGCCCGCGACGCCAAGGACGCCGCGATCATGCTGACCGCGATGGCGGGGGAGGACCCGGACGACCCGCGTACGCAAGGATTGCCGGACGTGCCGAACCTGATCGACGCGGCCACGCCGGTCTACCACCGCGGCAATCTGAAGCTGCGCTGGACCACCCGGATCGGCGTCACGCCGGGGTTCGCGAGCGGCACCTCGGCGACGGCGCTGGCCCGGCAGGCCTACCTGGCCAGGTTGGCGGAGATCCCGGGGGCGACGCTGGTCGAGGTGCCGCTGCCGGACGAGTGGGAACTGCTCACCGGCAACACGTTCAACAATGTGCGGCTGCCGGAGCGCAGCGAGCCGTTCATGCCCTACCTGCGCGGCGACCTGCGGGGTTTCGGCGTCTCGCTGACGGCGTGGCTGCAGGGCGCGCTGTTCGGCGGCAACGAGTTCCTGACCGGGCAGCGGGCCAAGCTGCTCCTGCTGGAACGCGTGCTGGAGCAGACCTTCGACAAGTGTGATGTCGTGGTCCAGACCAGCCCGGTGGGCTTCGACATCCTCGGCCTGCCGGAGATCGCCTTCCCGATCGGCTTCAGCGCCGCCGGCGTCCCGATCGGCACGATCCTCGGCGGCCTGCCCTACGGGGAGGACCGGCTGCTCTCGATCGCGGCGGCCTATCAGGCGGTGACCGACTGGCACCACCGCCGCCCGCCCAACCCGCCGGCCGTTAGCGCCGGCGCCCGCACGGCCGACCCGGCACGTGGCCGCCTCACCGCCGACGAGGTGGCTCTGCTGACCCAGTAACGACGATGACCCGGGCCGCGACCGCGGCCCGGGTCACCCCGCTTGAAGTAGCCCGGTCATATCTGGGTGCGGACGACGAGGCTTACGGCCGTTGCGGTCAAGGCGAGGACGGCTACGGCGGTGAGCATCCAACCAGCGTTGACAAGCCGGTGCTTTCGCAGCACCACACGTGACAGGCCGACGACGTTATAGGTCAGTGAGTCGAACTCCATCCGAGGATCTGCGGTGCGGAGCAGGTCGACCGCGGGTCCGAACTGGAGCGAAGCGATATGCGCGAAATACCAGACCGCCTCTCGCCTATATGTTTTCGGGTCCTCCGGTCGGACTTCCAGCCGGGTGAAGTCCAATTGGATGTTGTGTCGGTGCCGGGAAAGCAGCCCGGCTGCGGCAAAACCGATCGCGCCGCAGAATGATATGACGGCAACAGTCAGGAAAGCCCAGGTCTCCGCGCCAGAGGTCAGGCCGAACTGGCGCAACTCGCTCAGGTTGCCGGAGACGATACCGAACAAGATCGCGGCGAATGCGCCGTTGGCTGTCAGCAGTAGCTGAGCTTTCTTCTCGGCGGTCTTATACCAATCGATGACCATGTCATAGACGCGGCGGGCGTAGTCGAGACCCTCCACGGGAGGGTCTCCGGCCTGTGGATCTTGCGGAGCCGTGGCGTGAGGTTCATCGTGGTCATTGACGACCGTCATGACCCCAAAGTATCTGCCGCTATCAAATTGCCGGTTGGTCCGTGGCAGTCTCTACTCGGGCACCGGCGTCGTGGATGAGGTCATCGACGAGGGAGACCGCCGTTTCGGCGGCTCTGGCGCCCCCGGGGTGGGCGGCGGCGGTGTGCAGGCCTTCGATGATCAGCCAGATCCTGTCCGCCAGCACGTCGGGTCGGGCGGGAGCCAACTCGGCCACGAGGGTGTCGATCTGGGCGCGGGTGTCGCGGAGGTGGGCCGTGGCGATCTGGCCCGCCGCGTCGGTGTGGTCGGCGAACTCCGCCAGATAGTTCCGGAACGGGCAGCCGCGGTAGTTCGGTTTGCCCACCGTGTCGGCCGTCGCCCGCACCCAGACGCCCAGCCGGGTAGCGGCGTCGCCCGTCACGCCCTGGGTCGCCGCCGCGATGTCCTGTTGCCAGGTCTGCCGGGACCGCTGCAAATAGCCTGCGACCAGGTCGGTCTTGCTCGGAAACTCCCGGTAGAGGACGTTCTTCCCGCACCCGGCGGCATCGATGATCTGCTGCATCCCGACCGCCCGGACGCCGTGGTCGTAGAACAGCGTCGCCGCGGTGTCGAGGATCCGGTCCCGGGTCCCGGCGGCTGCCTTGCGTGCCAACTCACACCTCCCCGGCGACTATAACGGACTGATCGGTCCGCTATGGTCGGGTCATGAACAAGCTCACGGTGCGGACCATCGGTGGACCCACGGCCGTGCTCGACTACGCGGGTACGCGGCTCGTGCTGGACCCGACGTTCGACGAGCCGGGCACTTACCAGAACGGGCCGGTGACCGTGCGGAAGCTGACCGGTCCGGCCGCCACCCGGGATGACCTCGGCCCGGTGGACGCGGTGCTCGTGTCACACGAGCACCACATCGACAACCTCGACCGGGCCGGCCGGGAGTACGCGCGGCGCGCCCGCCGGGTGCTCACCACCGCGGCCGCCGCCGCCAAGCTGGGCCCGCAGTCGATCGGCCTCCGGTCGTTCGAACAGGCCATGGTCGGAACCGTGCGCGTCACCGGGGTTCCGGCGCTGCACGGCTCGCCGGAGATCGGCCTCGCCAACGGCCCGGTGATCGGCTTCGTCCTCGAAGCGGACGGCTGGCCCACGGTCTACGCGAGCGGCGACAACGCCTCGCTCGACGTGGTGGCCGTCATCGCCGAGCGGTTCCCGGCGATCGAGATCGCGATCCTCTTCGTGGGCGCGGCCCATATCCCGGTGCGCGGCGACGCCTTCCTGACCCTGACCGCTGAGCTGGCCGCCCGCGCGGCGGCGCTGCTGGGCGCGCGGGCCGTGGTCCCGGTGCACCAGGACGGCTGGGCGCACTACACCGAGGGCGCCGACGACGTCGTGCTCGCCTTCGACAAGGCGGGCCTGAGCGAGGTTCTCGTCGACCTCCGCCCTGGCGACTCCGCAGAGCTCTGAGCGATCAACTTCAGCTTTAGGCAAGAGCGCGGAGGGTTCCGGCGGTTCGACGTGGCGACCACCGACGGCGACGGGCGGCTGAGCCAGGTGCTGGGCTTCCTGGATCGGGTGCCCGTGGTGAGCAGCCCGACGGCGTGAGCAAAGCCGCCACCCCCGGTGGCAGGATTGGTCAATGGCCAACCTGATCTACTCGGCGATCGCCTCGCTCGATGGCTTCACCGCCGACGAGAACGGTGAGTTCGACTGGGCGGCGCCCGACGAAGAGGTGCACGCGTTCGTCAACGACCGCGAGCGGTCGGTCGGCACCTACCTTTACGGACGCCGGATGTACGAGACGATGGTCTACTGGGAGACCGCGTCCACCGGCGACGACCAGACCGCCGTGATGCGTGACTACGCGCGGATCTGGCAGGCGGCCGACAAGGTCGTCTACTCGTCGATGTTGGACGCGGCTTCCAGCGCGCGGACCCGGATCGAGCGTGAGTTCAACCCCGATGTCGTACGCCAGCTGAAGGCGGCGGCGACCGCGGACATCTCCGTCGGCGGCCCCGGGCTGGCCGCGCACGCGCTCGCCGCCGGCCTGGTCGACGAGCTTCACCTCTTCCTCAACCCCGTCGTCGTGGGCGGCGGGACCCACGCGTTGCCCGCCGGCCGCCACCTCGACCTGAAACTCCAGGACGAGCACCGCTTCGCCAACGGCGTCGTCCATCTGCGTTACCAGATCGGCTAGTCGCGGGGCAGCGTCGGGGCGGCGGCGGATGCTTCACTACCCGTCATGTTGAAGTCCCGCGCAACCCTGCTGGCGCTCGCTCTTGCCGGTGTCCTGGCCGTCGCGGCCGCGTGCACCGGGAAGACCGAGCTCGCGCGGCCAGGCCCGGTGGCGAGCAGCGCGGCGGCGTCCCCCACGCCGGACGCGGCGCGGGCCGAGCTGCTCGAGGCGCTGGGACGGTCCACCGGCGTGGCCTACACCTACGCGGTGCGTGCCGACCTTCCCGAGGGGCAGAAGGTCAAGGGAGACGGCGCCCTGGACCTGAAGGCGCGGCGCCACCAGACGCGGATGACCGTCACCGGCGGGAAGAACCCCGGCGCACCGGGTCGGATCGTGATCGGCACGGATGCCTACCAACGGTCGTCCGCGAAGTCCGACTGGGTGCACCTCGACCTGAAGCGGATCGCACCCGACAACCCGCTCCTGCGCTTCGACTGGAACGACCCGACCGGCCTCAGGGCGTTCACCGCGGCGATCGACCGGGTGGAGCGCACCGACCCGCACACCTACACGGGCAAGTTCGACCCCGACGGCTCCTACGACGAACCGTTTCTGCCCGTCGGAGCGCCGAGCCTCTATTCGCTCGGCTTGCCCATGTCGCCCTTCACCATCACGACCGATGCCAAGGGCTGGGTCACCTCCATCGTGGTGGAGCTGTCCCCGACCAACGGTCCAAAGCTGACGATGACCACGACGATGAGCGGCCACGAAAACCCCCTGAAGATCAGTCGGCCGGCAGACTTCGGCGAGGCCGACGAGTTCTACTACGACTGATTCGTGGCCGTCGCTGCCCGCGTCGCATAGGTTGACCGGAGACGCACCGAAGGCGAGGCCAGGCATGCGGGTCGCGGGGAGGCTCACCGGCACGCCGGAGCGGGCCGGCCGGACCGAGCCCTTCCGCGACCTGCGCGCCCTGATCGAGACGCTGCCGGTGCCGTCGGCGCCGCCCACCTACACGCAGCGGGAGGCGGCCCTCGGCCTCGCGCTGATGGACCTCTCGCTGCGGCTCGAGCACGTGCCCCGGGTGGCCGAGCACCTCACACTGATCGACCGCGGCCACATGACCCGCTCGGTCAGCGTCGACGTCGACCTCCAGGCGATCGCCGGCACAGACCCGGCGGATCATGGCGCCGGCGGACGGCCGGCGTGGCACGTCACTGTGGATTCCGGTGTCCCGCTACAGCCGCAGCGACCTGGCGCCGGTGGTGGTCAAGGACTCCACCGGGGTGGTCGTGCCGCGGTTCACCCACCACGACTCCAACCGGGTGACCGCGGCCGCGTTCGTCCGGCTGCTGTCGATGCTGATCGACGCGCACCGCGACGTCACCGTTCGGGACACGATCGTCCACAAGCTGCGGCACACCCACCAGCGGTCCCGCTGGCTCGTCGAGGCGGCGATCGCCGAACTGGTGACCGCCGGCTCGCTGCCGGAGACCGGGATCCGCACGCCGTTCGACTACGCCCGGGTGCCACCCGCGGAAAGCGGCCCCGGCCGGGAGGTCGACGCCCGCGCGATTCGGAACCTCGCGCTCGCCGGGATCGAGGAGTTGTGGCCGGTCGACGGCCGCAGCGGCACCCGGCTGCCGTTCGCGCACCTGCTCGGGCTGGCGTGCAGCCAATACATGCTCGTCGTGCTGCTCGACGCCGCCCATCCGCGGCGGTTCCTGCGCTGGGACGCGCCGCTGCTGCCGGCCCGCCGCCCGCGCGCGCCGGTGCAGCGGCTGGTGCAGAGCATGTTGCCGGTCAACCGCGAGTTCGTCGTCGAATACGAGACCGCCATCCCGCGGTCGGTCGGCGCCTACCACCTCACGGTCGAGGTCAACGAAGAGGTGAGCGTCCGCCGGTTCGTGATGTCCAGCGACGTCGACGACGACTTCGTGCAGACGCTGACCCAAGACGTCGAGATGCTCGCCGAGGCCAGCGCCGAGCAGGCTCCGCACCGCAAGCTGCTCGAGCTCGAGCTGCAGGGCATCGCGTCCCGGCTGGCCGAGATCGGTCGCCGGCGGCTGACCGACCTGACCAGCTACCGGCGCTACATCGCCGAGCGGCACCGGTCGCTGGGCGCCACCGCGCCGGGCAACGGGCCGGCGGGAATGACCAGCGACGAGGTGGTCGCCGCGCTGGGCAGGGGCGACTGCTCCGTCCCGGTCCTGGCCGCGTTCGCGGCGCACTATTCGGCGGACGGCATGCGGCACCTCGCGCGCAGCCCGCTCGCCGGCGCGGCACTGCGGCCGCTCGCCGCCGGAATCCGCCATCACCAACTCGGCCACGACATCACGACCGACAACGACCCGCGCGAGCACGGCGCCCACGCGCACTGGCGGCGGCCCAACCTTGATCTCAGTCCACATTCAACCGAGCCGGTACGCGCGGTCGCCTACCTCTCGCTGGCCGACGAGGCGCCGGCGCTGATCGAGAGCATCACCCGCGTGGTGGTCGGCTTGGCTCTGGTCGTGCTGGGCATCGGCACCCTGCTGACCGGCGGCGCCCAGTGGCTCTACTCCTCCCGGGTCACACCCGACTCGATCCCGCAACAGGCCGACGCCGTCGTGGCGGTGCTGCTCCTGGTCCCCGGCCTGCTGATCGCCCGGCTCGATCTGCCCAGCACCCACTCGGTGCTCGGGCAGCTGCGCCAGTTCCAGCGCTCCCTCGCGATCGCGTCCGTCGTCGTGACGACCGGCCTCGCCATCGCCGCCGGCGCCGTGCACACCGACCACGCGATCACCCGCGCGTTCCAGGCCGGCCTCGCGGTGCTCGGCCTCATCCTGCTGTGCTGCCTGATCGAGTTCGTCGCGCGCCGGGCCCGTCGCCGCAGCCCCGTACCCCGATGTGCCCGCCTGCCGCACTGGCTCTCGGTGACCGAACGCCGACCCGGACGGCCGCGGCGGCCGCGCGCCCCGGACGCCGTCTTCGACGCACGTGGTGAGGTGTGAGATGGCGATGCATACGACCAGGTCATCGGAGCTGGCGCGGATCGCGGCCGAGGCGGCCGGCGCGGACACCTCGTCGGTCCGGCTGCGGCTGATCCACGGGCCGGCCGGTTTCTCGCCCGACGGGCTGACCAAACCGATCCCCGCGTTCGAGCCGCCGCTGCACGACCTCGCGCAATGGCCGAGCGACTTCTGGCTGTTCTCCGTCGCCGGTCTCGCGATGGCCGTGTGCGCTTGGCCGACGCCCGCGACAGTGTTCACCGAGCCCTTCGAGGTGGGTGCGCCGCGCCCGACAGACCGACCGGAAACCTTCGCGTACGACGGTTTCTCTGTCCCCAATCCCGGCTTCCTCAACGAGCCGAACCGGCGGATCGACGCGCTCCTCACGCTCAACAGCACCCACTGGGCACCGTCCTATCGCGACTGTCTGATCAACGGCGTGGTGCTGGCGCAGATCTGCCAGCTCGCCGTCGAGCGCGGCCACGGTCCGATCGTGCACCTGCACACGCCGGTGGCGCCGTTCATCGACCAGCAGGTCTCGGCGCGCGGCGACGGCTCGCACGAGCGGCTGCGCGACGCGGTCGGCCCGTGCGTGCGGTTGTCGGTCGCGGTCAACCCGCACGAGCCGACCGCGCGGTTCGACTTCGAGCAGGGTCTGGTCGCGCTCGCCGAGGAATACGGGCTCGGGCTCAAGCTCAACGACCGGCGGTTCAACCGGGCGCCGGGCGAGTGGTTCTCGATCCGCGGCTTCGACCGCGAGCGCTACCGGCAGGTACGCGCCCGGATGTTCCCGGATACGCCGATGCACCTGCCGAAGCACGCCATGATCGCCACCGTGATGGGCCCGGCCCGGCTGGGCATGGCCGCCGACGTGATCACGCGGATCCGCGCCAACGGCGTCGGTGTGCTGGCCGCCGCGGTGTCCAGCGTGCGGAAGGTCGGCTTCATCAACCTGGTGCTGCCCCTCGGCGAGGGTGCCGACCTGGGCACGCCGGCCTGGTCGGGGCCGTGGGACGACGGGGTCAAGCTGATCGCCGAGCGGTGCCGCAGCTACGACGCGGACGGCGCCGACCACGGTGACCACGGCGCGTTCGCCGGCTTCAAGGTGGCGCTCAGCCCGCCGATGCAGTGCTCCTACCCGCAGTCGAGCCGGCGGACCGGCGCGTCGGTGACCGGCCGCGTCCCGTACCCGTTGTGGCTGCGTTGGGATCTGCCCAACCGCACTGTCGGGTCACCGCTGCTGCTCACGATGGTGCGGGAAAATCTCGGGCTCTACGCCGAGCACACCGAGGTCGCCTACGCGCAGGCCCGGGTCGGCCGCGGTGACGTCGTCCGTGGGCGGGCCAAGCTCGTGGTGCTGCTGGCGCAGCCACCGCGCGACGTCGCCGACGCGCAGGCGGTGCTCAACGAGGTCGCCGAGCGGGTCCAGGAACGCACGCTGGAGCAGCTTTCCGACATGCGGCTGGTCGGGCCCGGCGGGGTCCGGCTTCGGCTCTCGCCGCGCGAGCGGTGGCTGACCTACGCCGGCATCTCGGCTTAGGCGGGCTCGGTTGCCGGCTGGACAGCCGGCTCGACGGCGGGCGCGGCGGCGGGCTCGGTCGGGAGGGCGACGCGCGGCACGACCAGGAGGCAGAGCAGCGCTGCCGTGCCGACCGTCGTACACGAAGCGATCGTGATGGTCAAAACGCTGCCGTGCCCGGCGACGAGGGGGCCGGCGACCGCGCCGGTCAGCATGGCGAGCGCCTCGCCGCTGAAGAACACCGCGCTGACCCGGCCGAGCACTTCGTTGGGGATCACCCGCTGCAGCGTGGTGGCCGGCAGCACGAGGATGATCGGCCCGGCGACGCCGATGAGCACGGCCGCGGGCAGGGCGCCGGCGAGTGTTTCGGCGCCGAAGAGCAGGAAGAAGCCCACGCAGGTCGCCGCCAGCGCCGCGGCGAGCAGCAGCTTCGGCTGGGTGCGGTCGGCGAGCAGCCGGAGGGCCGGCGCGCCGAGCAGGAACCCCACGCCCAGGGCCGAGACCACGAAACCGACCGCCTGTTGCCCGCCCCAGTGGGTGACGCCGAACGGTACCAGCAGGGCGCTGAGCGCCGCGTTCGAGGCCACGAAGAGCACGGTGATCGGCAGCAGCGCCCTGGCGATCGGCTCCCGGCGTAGCGCCCGCAGCCCCTCCCGGAAGTCGTCGGCGACCTGCCTGACCGACGCCGCCGACCGCTCGACCGTCGCCGCCACCCGCGTCATGAGCAGGATCGTCACCCCCGACAGCAGGTAGCTGGCGACGTCGATCAACACCAGGGCCGGGAACCCGAACAGCACCAGCAGCGCGGCGCCGAGCGGCCCGCCGACCAGGCGCATCACGCCGTCGGTCAGCGTGTTCAGCGAGTTGGCCGCGGTCAGGTCCCGCCCGGTGCCGACGACGACCGGGGTGTGCGCCTGCGCGGCGGGCCGGAAGAACAGTGAGCCGGTACTCTCCGCGGCGAGGGCGACATACACGATCCAGACCTGGTCGGGGGTACGCGCCAGCAGGAGCAGCGCGACGGCCACGGCGCGGCACAGGTCGGCGGCGACCAGCACGGTACGGCGGTCCCACCGGTCGACGAAGACGCCCGCCAACTGCCCGAACAGCAGCACCGGCAGGAACTCCGCGGCCAGGGTGAGACCGGCGGCCAGGATCGAGCCGGTCAGCGCGAAGACGTGCGCCGGCACCGCGATCAGCAGCAGCCACGAGCCGAGCGAGCTGACCACCCGGGCCGTCCAGAGAAGCCGGAAGTCCCGCAGGCGCAGTATCTGGAACACCTGGCCTCCGACTTGCTGGACAGCTATTGGCCAGGAACTGACCTGGCAGGTGAGCGGCTGCCCAGCCGATTCTCGACGCATCGATTCGCGCACCCGGAGGTCTACGTTGTCAAGGATTCTCGTACTCGGCGCCGGCCTGTGCGGCCTGACGACCGCGATGCTGCTGGCCCGCGACGGCCACGAGGTCACCGTGCTGGAACGCGACCCGGGCGAACCCCCGCCGCCCGCGGACGCCTGGCAGGCGTGGCAACGGCCCGGCGTCAACCAGTTCCGACTGCCGCACCTGATGCCGGCGCGCTGGCGGGTCGAGATGGCCGCCGAACTGCCGGAGGTCCTCGACGCGCTCGAGGCGGCCGGTGGGCTGCGGACCAACCTGCTCGCACTGCTCCCGGCGGAGCGGCGGGGGGAGTGGCGCGCCGGGGACGAGCGGTTCGAGACCGTCACCGCCCGCCGGCCGGTCCTGGAGGCGGTGCTCGCCGCGGTCGCCGCCCGCACGGTGGGTGTGACGATTCGCCGCGGCATCACGGTCAGTGGCCTGGTCACCGAAGGGCGCCGAGTCACCGGGGTGCTCGCCGAGGGTGGTCACACCCTGCGGGCCGACCTGGTGGTCGACTGCGGTGGGCGCCGCTCGGCTCTCACGTCCTGGCTGATCGCCGCCGGCGCGCGGCGCCCGCTCGAGGAACGGGCCGACTGTGGGTTCGTCTACTACGGCCGGCACTTCCGCGGCCGCCTGCCCGAGGGTCGGGCGAACATCCTGCAGCGCTACGAGTCGGTGTCGATCCTGACCTTGCCCGGCGACAACGACACCTGGAGCGTGGCGCTGATCACGAGCGGCCGCGACAAGGCTCTTCGCGGCCTGCGCGACCCGGCCCGCTGGGACGCCGCGCTCGCTGGCTACCCGCTGGCGGCGCACTGGTGCGACGGCGAGCCGACCACCGGGGTCGACGTGATCGCCGGCATCGAGGACCGCCATCGCGGCTTCGTCGTCGGCGGTGAGCCGGTCGCCACCGGCGTCGTCGCGGTCGGCGATGCGTGGGCCTGCACCAACCCGTCGCTCGGGCGGGGCGCCGCGATCGGGCTGCTGCACGCGATCGGGCTGCGCGACGTGCTGCACGACACCGACCCCGGGGACCACGACAAGTTGGTACGCCGCTTCCACGACTGGACCAGCGCCGCGGTGGAGCCCCTGTATCGCGGCACCCTCTGGTATGACCGGCACCGCCTGGCCGAACTCGACGCCGACGCCGCCGGCGCGCCCTACCGGCCCGACGACCCGCGGTGGGCGTTCAGCCTGGCCACTTTCGCCGCCAGCCTGGTCGACCCTGAGGTCGCCCGTGCCTACCAGGCACTGACGTCGATGCTCGCCACCCCCGACGATCTCGTCAGCCAACCCGGGCTGCCCGAAAAGATCATGCGGCTCGGCGCCTCCGCCCCTTCCTACCCGCTACCCGGTCCCGGCCGGCGGGAACTGCTCGCGGCCGTCGACGGCTGAAGGAGATGACCAGCATGCGTGTTCTTGTCACCGGCGGCACCGGCTTCGTCGGGTCGCACACCGTCGCCGCCCTGATCGCCGCCGGGCACGAGGTGCGCCTGCTGGTCCGGTCGCCGGAACGGATCGCACCGGCGCTGCGACCGCTGGGCGTGACCGGGCCCGTCGACCACGTCGTCGGCGACGTCACCGACCCGGACGCGGTGCGGCGGGCGCTGGCTGGCTGCACCGCGGTCCTACACGCCGCGGCCGTCTACGACCTGGACGCCCGGGCCCATCGGGCGATCGAGCGGACCAACGCGGCCGGCGCGGCCACGGTGCTGCGCGCGGCCGTGGCACACGGTTGCGACCCGGTCGTGCACGTCTCCAGCTTCGTCGCGCTGATGCAGCGGGGCGCCACCTGCACGCCGGACTCCGCGTTGTCGGTGACCCCCGGCGCGTACGCCCGCTCGAAGGTCGCTTCCGAAGCCGTGGCCCGCGACCTGCAGGCCGAGGGTGCCCCGGTGGTGATCGTGCATCCCGGCGGCGTGCTCGGCCCGTACGACCCGCACCGCGGCGACCAGGCCCGGCGGCTGCGCAACATCCTGCGCGGCTATTACCCGGTGTGGCCGGCCGGCGGCTCGCACGTCGTGGACGTGCGGGAGGTGGCGGCCGTGCACGCGGCTGTGCTGACCCCCGGCCGCGGTCCGCGCCGCTACGTGGTGCCGGGTCACCACGTCGACGGTCACGCGATGTTCGCCGCCTTGCGCGCGGTGACCGGGCGCCGGCTGCCGAACCGCGTGCTGCCGGCCGGCATGATCCTGCCGGTGGCCCGGGTCGCCTCCGGCGTCCAGCGGTTCGTCCCGTTCCATCTGCCGATCGAGTATGAAGGCGCGCTGATCTGCTCCTACGACACCCGGTTCGACGACTCGCGGGCCCGCCGCGAGTTGGCCGTCGAGCCGCGGCCGCTCACCGAAACCTATGCGGACACGGTGCGCTGGCTGTATGCGACCGGTCAGCTCACTGAGCGTCAGGCCGGTGCGGTGGCGCGGGTAGACGCACGTCCCCGATCTCCACGGTCCACAGTAGATCGGTGAGCTGCTCGAGGGCCCGGGCCAGATAGCGGCGGTAGGTGCTCAACGGCAGGTCGAGGACCTGGGCGGCGGCCTCCTGCGTGGGTGCCGGGCGCAGGTAGGTGCGATGCAGGACGGCCCGGAGCTGGTCGCCCTTGGGCTGGTCGGCGAGGGACGCGACGGCAGCTTCGATCGACGCGCGCAGCCGCTCGGGGGTCGGGCCGGTGGCGGTGGACGCGTTGGACGCCAGCGCCGAGCCGAGGAGCGGGCTGGCGCCGAGCTGGTCGGGTCGATGCAGCGCCGGCAACAGCGCTTTGACGGCCGCGGCGAAGCGGGTGCGATCCATCGGCGGCGGGCGGAGCAGCGCGGCCGGCGCCGGGCCGGTCTCACCGGAGTGCCCGCGTTCGCGCATCAGGTCGAGCCAGGTGTCGACCGGGAGGCGGCGCCAGTCGATGCCGAACGCGACGTGCCGCCGGCCGTCGATCTCGATGTCGACCAGCGGGGCGAACGCCACATGGTCGAACCGGGGTCCCCAGAACTCGGGGTCGCTGGTGATGCCGAACGACCAGGCGAGCGGGCGGGTCAGCCACTCGATCACACTGGAGACCGGTGCGGCGAATGTGGCGTAGGGATCGCGTTCGTAGTCACCGGCGCCGCCGACGAACCGGATGATGTTGACCAGCTCGCCCGGGCGGGTGGGCCCGTGCCGCGCGACGTGGTCGAGGACGGCCCGGACGACCGGATCGCGCTCCTCCAATGTAGAACCGCCGGGGCAGAACAGGTGCAGGGCGAAGCCGGCGATGCCGTCGGGGGTGCGTACGACATAAAGGTGTTCGGGTTGCTCGTCGAGCCAGGCCCGGGCGAGCGCGGCATCGCCCGCGAACCGTTCGATGATCCCGCAGACCTCGTCGTGGTCGTCGGCGCGGGCCGGCACGACGGCGGCGGAGCCGAACGCCCTCAAGGCCGAGAACGCGCTGGCCAACGGACTGTTGCGCTGCAGGAAGAGCAGTTGCTGGGCGTGCCGTTGCCGATCGGGCCCGCTGGTGGCGCGCAGCCCGGTCACCGTGTGTGCGTGGATCTCCCGGCGGTGCGCGTGGTAGCGCTCGGGCATCCGCCGCTCGAACTCGGCGTCGAGCACGTCGCGGGCCAGGTCGTGGGCGAACAGCCCGCGCGGGCCGCGGGTGACGAACGGCCGGCCGGCCAGCCAGCGCCAGACCTCGGGCGCGTCGGCGCCGACCATGCGGGCGAGCAGGTCTTCGGTGGTCAGCCAGGCGATCGCGCAGGTCGCGAGCCCGGTCAGGTGCGCGTCACCGGGAACGTCGCGCAGAAACGACTCCAGCAGCACCGAGATGAGGTCGGGCGCGTCGGCGAGGGCGTCGGGAACGTTGCCGGTCGCGGCGAGATCGGCCAGCAGCGCGATGGTCAGCGGATGCCCCTGACCGAGCCGCACCAGGTGCGCCCGCACGTCCGGCGCGACGCCGGCATGATCCAGCAGCGCCGCGCTCTCGGCCGGGTCAAAATGATCAAGATGGTGTGCGGCGACGAGCTGCCGCCAGCCCGCATCGGCCCGCCACGGCGCGCTGGGCTGATCGCGGCCGGCCAGCACGACGACGGTGTCGGCGCTCAGGTTGGGCACGAACTCCTCGCGCAGCCAGTCGTCGATCGGCCGCAGCTCCTCGTAGCCG
>Ga0193743_1001645_pt1 | contig 16479 bp, 19 predicted proteins | sample L2c2metaG_FD_143038 | JGI IMG/M metagenome (GOLD analysis project Ga0193743, IMG submission 143038) | Soil microbial communities from a riparian zone of the East river system, Colorado, United States - L2c2 | ecosystem: Environmental > Terrestrial > Soil > Riparian zone | place: USA: East River...
GACAACTGCAAGAACGTTGATTTTAGGTTCGAAGCACAATCCGGTCCGGTACCCGGATATCGGACATCATGTATCAGCCACTGCCTGCGCATCTTCTCATTTCTTGTTTCTTGCTTTTTATCTTTCATTCATTTTCCTTCCATTCTTTTCCCATTTCTCTGCTCTCATCACTTCTCATTCCGAGCTGGCGAGGTATTGCGTAGTGATACGTATTTACCTGAGTTATTAGGTCACGTAGTCAGCTAATGATTATTACTATCACCTTTGTGCGAAGTCTGTTGATTATTCTTTCGCGAAAATGCATCGTGTTTTTTTTTTTTGACTAGACCTTCAAATAGATTTTGATTTGGTCAAAAATTGCCCGAGATATTGCCGAGATATAAATATTTCATCTTTCCAAATTGGCCTAACATATACCATATATGGAAGGATAATCACCGCCTGTTGGGGTTGGAAATTGCTATTGTTGAACTTAACTTTAAGGTAAGTTAGTGTCATCCATATCCTACCAACGTTGTCGCGTAAACATATCGATCAGAGGTATAAGTACAGGTGACTTACGCGTCACACGACACTAGTACGAGGGCATGGACGTGATGTTACCAAAACATATGGAAGGTCTGTCTCGGAAAAACTCTGGAAGTCACTTTGTGAGAGTTTTCGAGAAAAATTTGCTTCCTGAAAGGTGACGTAACTTTAAGGGCCGTTAAGAATAAGGTGTTTGATTATCGATGCCATGCGATCACGCTGCCCAAGCTTCACTCCGGTCTCCGATCTCAAATTTCACCCAAGTCGATGCTAAGTATATATATGTACGTACGTTATAGGCAATTCACTCAAACAATTTCTCTCAACAAGAAAATGTTGTTATGGGTGAGTGAAAATGTACAATCTCTTTCCCCACATCCCCGCAACCCACGTCTCCAGCCCTCCTCTGCCGCTTTGGTGAGCTTTTCCCCGAGCCTCCTTTGAGATTTGGGATGCCAATCAACCTGCTACGCAAAATTAAGGTTGTCCGAGGGGATATGGACAGCTAGATGCGTTGTTGAGGATGACGTTGGTCTTGTTTTGTAAATAAGTCATTCAACCGATGTTTTGGGCTGGCGAAGGCCACCAAAATTCACTCGAATATCATGTAGAAATATATTAAATTTGATCCCCAGATCTGGGCCTGCTCACAGGTTGGAATTATTATTTTCCTCTACCAATTTGGCCGCTGCGTATTGGCCTGTTGCAACTTCCAACCATATCTCTCCCTGACCAAGGCAGACGCCAATGGCTATTTCTAACTCGTGAGCCATCGGTGACGGTAGATATTTATGTAACCACAACCACCCCTCTGGTCATGTTAGTTGTCTATTTTCTAAAGTCATGCCAAAATACAAACAATCTGTCCAATCGAAATTTTGAACTTACTAAATAAGTAGCCCCACTGTGGTGTTCCGACTCAGCGGCTGGAACTAGATGTTGGTAGCAAATTTGAAGAGATATTTATTCATGTACTTCTACTTTGGCAAGTTGTTGGCAAGATTCGACCGACGACTCCAAGAACTTAGAAGACACATGCTAGCGCCTATTCCTATACTCAAATCTCCCAGCCGTGACTATATATGCCGACATGACTGCGGAGTGATGCCACCACCTGACCTACTATAGCTAGTAGTAGAATTCGAAGGTCGCCTTTAAATTATTCCGCAATGAGCAAGCGCGAGGAACGAGCGCATGCTCATTATCGGATACTATAACCAGTCAGAATCAGAGCTATTCGGGTTTTTACATCATAGATACAAACGCGAATAATTCTTCGATGAAGAGAGATGCCTTTCATCTCAGGATCTGATTCTGACATAGCAACTTGAGAAGGGATTTCTCAGTTCTTACTGAAAATTTTCGACCCATCCACCCTCCCCTTCAGCTTCCGGTACATCATCTTTGTTTTCTGCACACGATTTGCCACAATCGAGCTCTCCAGAGGCCACAGGTCTTGCCCAACTTTCCTCGCATCAACTTCGGTTTGAGTCTTTGGATCACGTGATTTGACCTATCTGTGGCAGCCAAAGCCCGGCCAATCCCGCTCGCCTTTTTTGAGATCCAAAAAGGGAGCCCGTCACAAGGCATCTCGGGCGCAAACACGGAATTCGCATCCACGAATTCCTTGTCGCCGAATATTTTTTCCGTTTCTTATCCTACCGTTTGACCGCAAAACGCACAAGTTATCTCATCAAGAGAGGCCTATGGTCAATGTACGATGGCAGTCCACCCAGCAAGGTCACCTAACAATAATGCATTATGTAGCTAGCTGCCCAGCCAAAAGTTCAGAGGCTGGACATCCATGCCACTTATCAGCTGACAATGTATCACGGAAGCACATCATGGATGGGTTTAGGCCTGAAGACCGAAAGTACTGTTGTGCACATCTAGCAATATCATTTGTTAATTCCAACAAAAAAGTAAAAAAGGTAGTACAGTAGCCCATTGTGTATTTAATATAATCTTCCACGTCTGGATGATTAGAAAGAAATGAGAAAAAAAAATTATGAAAAAAAAGGGCCAATGGGATAAACAACAAGAATTTACGGACGGGTGGGAATTAGAAAGGAAAAAAAAAAAAGTTAAAAAGAAAAAAAGGGAAACATTCAAGTTGTTACACTCAGGGGTGACGCATGAATGGGGGAAAGAAACGCAGGTAATGGGTGAGAAGACTGAAAAAATATCATGTCTTAAAAAAGAGGATGCAAAGGTAGGGCCTATCGTGGATAAAGCAGAAAAAGCGATGGACAAGATGTGGGTGGCTGTGCGGGTTGAAGGGATCTGATAGAAAGAAAATCAGACAAAGGGCGTAGGATCCACACTGGCGGTTGTAATGGGGAAAAAAAGCACGAGGTTCTTGTAGTGAGTATATGGATGTATAAGTTTGGTAAGTCGAGGGATGTTGACGCATACATAGAGAGAGCGCAGAGATGAATGAGGGAGGGTTGGTGATAAAAGAACCCAGAGCTTCATGAACCCTGCTTTCCCGTCTTGAATCGCAGCAAAGGGGCAAGTCCAGGTGATGCGCAAGCCTTTTTAAGAAATTCATGCTAGAAACAGAGTCATTAACAACGAACTCTACTAAAGAAAAAAGCCAACGACAACGTACCTCAAGCAACTCATTCGCCGTCGCCCGACTACTCACATCCACACAAAGACAAACAGCCAAAAACCCCTTGAGCTCTCTACTCAACGCCTCAGGTTTTTTCAACGTCGGCGTTCCATTCGTGGCAATCAAGTATAACGCTTTCAGAGGCTCTTCATCCAGATATGGAGGCTCGTTCTCAATCATCTCGATAGCCATGATACCTAAAGACCAAATGTCCACTTTCGCACCATATTCTTTCTGTTTGACGACTTCGGGGGCCATCCAGTAGGGTGTACCGACCATGGTGGCGCGTTTTGACTTTTGGTCTGTTAGCTTGGCGCAAAATCCGAAATCGGCTGATGAAGACGGAGAGGATTAATGCGCGGTTTCAGGGAAAATATGATCTTATCGAAACGTACTGATTTTGACACGGCCTTGAGCGTCAAGGAGAACATTATCAGACTTGATATCTCGATGGATAATGCTTTGGCTGTGTAGATGCCCTAGTCCCCTACACGTCTTGAAAAACAAAGAAGATTCCAATCCATAAGGATCAAAACATGGCCTTCAAAAAACGACACATTCGAAAGAGCACTAACCTCCAAGGATATACTTGATATCTGATCCTCTTCCAACGTATTATTCTCAATAATATCCGTCAACGCACCACCCTCCATATACTCCATGACCACCCAAAGTTCATTACTCTTAACCAAATAGGATTCCAAAAAGTTGACGATATTAGGGTGTTGTGATTCTTTCATCACCAGGATCTCGTTCACGATCAGTTCCTTGCGTGGTTGATGCGAGAGATCCATCTCCTTAATCGCCACTTTTTTGCCTGTGGCGAGCGTTTTGGCGACGTAAACGTGTCCGGAAGCACTGGGAACGAGATTAACCCATCGAACCGAAACCCCGCCACAAATAGAAGCTATTTTAACTCACCCTTGTCCAACTTTCTTAATCTTGCTATAAAGCAGCTTAGGATCGTTACCCGAGACCACCTGCCTCAACTTCTCCATGATCTGTACCTCCGTCATCGTACTAATCCTCTTTTCCTTCGGTTTCTCCAACGCAGCAGCAGCAGCAGCTATACCACCGCCATTTCCACCAGCAAGTTTGGTCGGTTTTTCTTGGTTTTGGATCTGGACCTTCTTGGGTTGGAGGGGTAGGACGGGTGGTGGACCAGTGGTGGATCCAGCTGCTCCAGTGGCTGGGTTTGTGACAGGAGTTGAAGTGGCGGGAGATGATTTGGAAGGAGGCATGGGTGGTCTTGGGAGATCTTGTGTTCTCTGGGTGTGCGATTGCTGTTGTTGACGCTCTTGCTGCTGTCGTTCTTGCTGCTGTTGTCGTTCCTGCTGCTGCTGTAGACGTTGTTCCTGCAGGTGCTGCAGCTTTTGTTCTTGCAATCGCTGCTGCTGTTCTTGTTGCCACTGTTGTTCCTGCCTTTCCTGTTGTTGCTGGATCTGTTGTCTCGCTTGTTGCTCTGACTGAGTGGACAAAGAATCGTTCCTCGTTGGCAGGGCAGATGTAGCTGTTGGTGGTCCTTGAGCTCTAGCACGTGAGCGTAGATCAGCAGCGAGGGGTGTCATCTCGGTTTTCGTAGAAGGCTGAGTTGAAGACCCGGGGGCGGGTGGTGCAGGTCGGCTAGCGGAGATGGGAGGTCGTGGAGCAGCTCGGGATGCTTGTGGCGGGGAGGGTAGTACACGAGGCGTTTGGACAGTGGACAAAGTGCTCGCGAGGTGCGAGCCGTTGACCAGCTCCGCCGCGCGTGCAGCGGCGCTGGGTAAGTTGTCGCTATCATTACCAAGTCCTGCTGGAGAAGTATCGAGACGTTTAACATTCGGCCTTGAGTCTGAGCTGCCACCAAAACCCGTTCCTGCACCAAAACGAGCGGGCGCGCCTGCCAGGTTTTTTGTCAGACAATGCGATATTTAAGATTATCGAGGATTTTTACCAAGGGCCAAGTCCTCTAATTCTCGTTTCTGATGGTCTGTGTAAAATTCCAGGACGTCCAAGACAGCTTGAGGGTCTTTAGCATAATCTTCCCTTGTAATCGCGGATTTGGTCAGCAGTTTGCTCCATTGTTCTGGCATGCCCTACATGACATATGACAAGTTAAGAAAAAAAAATGGAGGGGGGAAAGTGTAAAACATACCGTAAATCCGCCGGAGACCGGGTCGAAACCAACGTGGACCTTGTGTACAAAATTAGTTGGATTACTGACACCCATGAGTGGACTCCGCGAGTAGACATCGTCCAGCCAACCGTAGAGCTCTTCATCGTTCTTTAGGGATAGATAAAACCGACGATCAGTGGTTTCTAGCAGTAGACAGTATGGCTTCATATCAATCCGTTCGATATTGGAGATGGCACTAAGCATAATGACGCTTTGCTGAGGCGCTGACTGTAAGACTGTCAGTAAAAAAGAAAAAAAAAAAAAAGGACATGTCGGATAATAAACGCACTTCGTTTTTATGGATAGATAGGATCTGTTCCTTTAATACCAACCATTTTCTTTGAAATAACCAATTTCCAAAGCTGTCTTCCTTCATGCTGACGGAGCCGCTTCGTACTATTTGCGAGTTGAATGGATCATCTGGTCCTCGATTTGGAGATCCACCAATTCCAGAGTACGGAAAGGAATAGGAAGACGCTGACGGTGAAGCTGGTGTGAACGGGAACGAATTATTGTACCCGCCTGATGAAGATGAGTAGTCAGTTCCTGAGTTCTCAGTGCCGCGTTTAGTAGGTGCTTGCGGCGCCGGACGCGATGGAGTCAGAGAGGTAGCTGTGACCTGATGATAAGCCATCTTGAGAAGTGACGGTTTAGGAAGGGAACAGGGGTGAAAATGAAGGATCTACTGATGTTCACAGTGTTGTTAGTGTCGCTTTGAGAACGTTGGGACCGTTGACAACGTTCTGGACTGATCGTCGTCGTCGTCCAGCCGTTGGATGGCCCTTGTTTGTAACAGCCACTCCATCGGATCTCTCCGGCCATAGCTTGAGCCTCTAACGTCCCTAAGGAAACCGTTCAAACAATGGATGGCTGTCATTGGCCACAACAAAATATGCAAGAACAATAGGCTAACGTAAAGATAGATTAGACGCGACATCGAACAAGAAAGTAACCATCAGCGCCCGGATCGGATTATTATACTAATCAAATTTTAAAAAAAAAGGTTTCGCCTTTGTTTGGAGATTATAGTAATATCTGCGCAGTTGAAAAACTCATACAACGCCCTGACCTAAGAGTAATCAATTATTGAGATGTTGAGGGGGAATGGATCAAAGACGGGTAAGCCCTTGAGTAATGAATGGGGGTGGACGGAACATCGTCATCTCTAGTTGAACAAACTATCATACTTCAAACAAAGGCTTGCAGTACACGTCCATGTTACATATAGAATTTGGAGGACGACTTGTCGCCAAGTCCCATCATGCAATGGTTCAGGATTATGGTATATCCCAGAAAAAGCACTCCGTATTGTGGTTGTCCAGCTCTATACTTCCTGTCCGGAGTCGCTATACATGACGACAAATAAATTACTTTTTAGTTGCTCTAACCCCATCAAACGATTCTCAGCGTTATTAGATACCAGAAGACATGTAGAGAACCACGCACCTATATGTAAACCTCTTCTTCGTGAACGAAAATTCTCCCAATTTATGTCCAACCATGTCCTGTGTCACGACTACCGGCAGGTATTCTTTGCCGTTATGTACATCGAATCGGATGCTAGCGTAGGCAAAGGTTCTCAGTCTCAAGGTTCTTTTTCAGAAGATTTCAGGGAAACGTACCCCACAAAGTTAGGTAGAATGGTGCATGATCTCGCTTGTGTTTTTATGGGAGTATGGTTTGCTAGGGCCTCTCGAAGGTTAGGAAATGGGACAAAATAAGGACCTTGCATGAAAAGTGTTATTTATGGATAAGTCTAGCTTAAGATATGCTCACCTTTCCAAGCTGACCGTCCTGATTTCAGCAGCGCTTGACTTGGACGCATACCGTCGTCGTTGTCAAACGGATTTTCATACTCCGCTTGTACCTTAGGTCACAACGTCACAATCATTTTTTGCTCTCCACCGATGTCTGTAGCATCCAGTGCGGCGGCTCAATCTGTTGTACCTACCGCCCGACCTCTAACAAACGCCGACTCACCAATCTCGCAGTTCATTCCATATATCACCACCACATTCTCCTGGTTCAAGTATATCCTCAGCTCCATCGCATCTTTTCGGCTGCTGCTATTTTGGCTTCCGCCGATCTTGCTATACCTCTTTGCACCCGTGGTCGTGTTCTTGGAGATTGTCGTGACAGTCTTTTTCTATCAGCCTTACAAAACTATTTTCTATCTGCTCGAGGCCCTCTACCCGCTCTATGTTCTCACTGGAGTTGCGTGTATTACTGGAGGCGTGTTAGGACTCACAGGGCGCCAACTATGTCGGTTGTTGGTTTACCTGGTTCGATCTGAAGAAGTGGATTTGAAAGGCAAGACAAAAGGTCGACATTGATAGAGAATTAAGGTTACACCTGAATATTTCTGAACATTTTAACTTTTCTGATGCCTTCTGAGCAGATTACATATTGTTTTCTGGTTTATGTACATTAGCACTTGTAAATACAAAGTTTATCAATGACCCTGATTACATAATCATATTTAAGCTGTGACAGTTGGATGTGAGCTGGTTGGTTGGGTGAACGCACTTGGCCCCTCCAAATTTCCTGTTTTTTTTTTCAGTTTTGGCATAGAATGCACCCCTTTCCTTCGGCGGTAACGACGAATTTCTCAACGACAGCATCGACGAAAGCAACCACCCAATATCAGCCACTGAGTTCTGGCGATTCCATCCGAGCATCAGTTGGCCACCTCCTCACCAGGGCCTTCTCACTACCATGCTCAACAGGTGCTATGGCTTTTGCACAGCTTGTCCAGCCCAATTCGCGATTTCAGCTGGCTCTTGACGCGTTGTTACCGATTCTCGATTCAAACAAACCTGCTGAGGTAGGCATCAGATCTTGTGGCACCCAAAACAGGGAGAGGTTGATGACTATCTCTCTTATAGCTAGCCCAGCGGATTTTAGTCTCATTTATTCTCTATTCACTCTATGTGCCTCATCCTGTCACGGTCAACCCCTTCAGGTCGGCACTCTTGGTCGCTTATTTAAGGGAACGGGAAAAGGCCATCACCATTGCGAATGAAGGAGGCGTAAGCCCCGACGAGCCGCTTGTCTGGGTATTATGGAAAATCTTAAGAGGAGATGGCAATGATGTTAGCATCTCACTTTGATCAACTACAGTCCAATCACTAAATTCCCGATTGGTTTAACTTAACCCCCACCAGATTGGTCCTTACTCCCCTAGTACCCTGTGTCGAACCTCCCTGCCCCCCAAACTTAGAGCTATTAATCTGGTCCTTGATGACGAATCGTACAATAGTATCTCTGACATGTAAGTCTTCCCTTCGCCCGATCTTATCGACAATCAAATATAGCTGACATCTAACTCAGAGACGACTCAACTTATTCATATTTTCAAGAACGCAGGCGATCGGCCACCTCCGATCTTAACGAAACTCCTACTTCTAACCGCAACAATCATGGCGATGCCAGGCGTAATGTAGCATCCGTCACCCCAGATTTTGCATCTCGCTCTCCTATCAGTTTCGAGGAAGACAGGCAAAATGAGCGTCTCGTTCATGCTGTCAAACTTCTCCTTGCAGCTCGTGACCGTGTGCTCACCCTTTCTGAACAACGAGTGCGTGCCTTTTTTGTTTGTTCGACCTTTATTTTACAACTCAGGTTTTTCTTCAGACACTCTCTCCAGTCATTCCTGACCTCGCTAGTACCAACATAATAACCTCCATTGATCTCAATGCCATAATCGCACACAATCCGACCATTGCTCATCCGCTCTTGGTTGGCCTACTCACCAACGCTAACCCAGATAACAACAATCCTCGGCCGTTTCTCGATGTACTCCCGTTTTTGCCACCCACCCTCCCAACCTTTGATCTCTATGGCAGGCTCTTGAGAGATCAAACTCGAGTTACTGTTCAGGGATATTCGACTGTCGCAGATCTTGTCTTGATGGAGATTTTGGGCCGCTTTGTCCATGAATGCATCAACTGGCTTGAAAATGCGGAGAAAGAGGAAAAGGCTGGGAATATCAGTGACGATCGCTTTGGGAAGGGGGTGCAAAACGTAGGTCCTTTGTACACCTCTGGATGGTTGAATTTCTTCTTATCAAGCTTTCTTCCGGCCGCATAGTTATGTCGCTTTTATCATTCGCTCATCAAATTGTCGATCGTGGACCCGACATGTGATGCAGATTCCACTGAAATGGCGCACTTCAGTCTTCGCAACGCTCGTTTTGAAGAAGCGAATACGCTTTACCGGGTTATTGCCACCTCCAGATTTTGAAGGATCTTACTATCTCAAACCATTCTCTGGCCTGAACTATTGGCAAACCCATCCAACTTACAACAACGATGATAGAAAAAAAGTTAAACCTTTATGCAACGCATGCTAGCTATGAAATTCCGACGACGGGTGGTTTTGGAGAGGGAAGGAGGGGTGGCTGTATGGATCGATATGTTTCCGGAGAAATATGCAATTTATGCTGATCATGTGTTGAAAAAAAAAACTCGGCGGACTTTTTTTTTTTCCTTCCTTGTGGATTGTACTTGTATGTATTGTCCTTTATATGCAATTCTTCTTCTTTTCTCCCTTTACTTTTTTTGAATCAGACGAGGCTCTTTCTGCAGGTTATCACAAAAATAAAAAAATCCTCCTATGCCACTATATTCCATCCAGTTAACCCCCAAACAACCCCCCTACGATGACTCCAACATAAAGTCCACCTTGAAACATTCTCGTCCATATACCTTTTTTTTTTCACCCATTTGTTCTGATACCTATCGTTTCACCTATCCAACTGATGTTTTTTTGTTTTTTGTTTTTAATAACTTACAATTAAAAATCACCTACTATCCGCTGTCATTTCTGTTCTTTATCGTTTGTCTTAGCTAGTGTTTCGTTGTTTCTGTTAGGGTTCCTTTTTTTTTGTTTGTTTTTTTGTACAGTTATTAGATGTGATGGACGGTTACCTCTCTGGGTAATCTGTTTGGGGTTCTCTGCAATATATGGTATTGCGATTCGTGCATGCATCCTGGCAATCATTCATTCTACAAATTACATGCAATTCCGTTCCAAAGCTCACCATACTTATTTAAATGAGTGCACAGAAGCAAGAATTTAGGCGGGGAATCATATACACCTTGTTATCTCCATCTCCATCGTTGCCTGTACCCAAAAATTTTATCTCTCAGATCTCTAAACTGATTAGATCGAGGTTACAGCCTCTATGGGAACACCAGGTTCTCACATTCCAAAGAAGGCCGCGCAGCTCCAAAAAGATCCAAATCTAAGCGAGAATCGACGCAAGAAAAGGATCCTTTTTCAATTGCCTGACACTCCCTTTAGAACGAAAGCTACCCTTCGTGTCGACGCGACCCGTCACGAGGTGAGAACTAAACCTATATTCAGTGTCACCTTTCTTTTTCTTTTTTCGCTTTATTTTTTAGTTACCCCGCACACGTCGCTATCGAGCCCATTTTCGACTCGAGCAAATGGCATCCTCTGAGGCGGCTCGCGATCGGTTGACACTTGTGAACATTGCACTGGATTTGCAGATCATAATCTGCACATTTCTTCATCCGTCCGATATCTTGGCATTGCGTCAGGTATGTCATCGACCAACACTGGATCTTTTTCGTTACTCAAAGTCAGTAAATTATTCAATACATCAAGACTTGTAAAGCCTTTCAACTTCCTACACGGCAGCGTGTAGTTTGGGTGGATGCTCTTCATCGAGTATGCTTCGACAACACTCTTTTTTTACCAAGTTTCCCTATACCCGATATGACTGTTGTGGAACTCGAACATGCGGCGATGGGGCCGCGTAGGTGGATTGAGCTCTGCGCCGCGTTCGAAAAACAACATCCTAATGACTCTGCCGCAAGACTTTGCCCGAGCACAACTAGAATTATTGAGTATCCGCTTGCGGCCAAAGTTGACAATGATCTTTTCATCGTACCAGGCGGCCGATACCTGGTCAGCCATTCGGATAAGGGTATTTTCGTTTGGGATTTGGGCTATACTTCGAGTGTCGATTGCAAGCTAATTGCTTCAGTCGGACGGGAAGGCAGATATTACTCTTGCGTGGTTCAGGCCACTCCAGATGGTATCGGCCTCATAATCTTGTCATCTCATCCGTAAGCTCAAATTTATATGATTGATAAATTTGTCGATGGTAAATTCATTTTTTTCTAGATACGAGGGCTGCTGTATTTATGAGATGCACCCCCAAAGTGAAACACCTCAGCTCATCCAAATCGCCCATCTTGATTTTGACCCCACTACGGACCCTCCGGCTCACTTATTGTCTGACAAAGTGATATGGTATGGCTTCTACGAGGATAGGATCGTTTTCAGAATCTGGGACTTTCGAGTAAACCATTCAATTAGTTTTTCCGCCGATGTCGACCTCGAGAGATTAAGTCACAATGTCGAGGTATATTACAAACTTTTCAACATGTTGAAGTCAGTTTCTGACTCATTCGTTGGGTAGGTAATTACAACGAAGACAGCAATCATTGCCTTAAGTGAAGAAGAAATATTAGTCTGGGCCATCCCACCTCTATCACCTCAACCACCGGATTTTTTTGATCACAACCCTGCTCATATACCACCAGTCTTGAAATTTACATTCCCAAATGCCATTTTACGCGACACTGAACTGAAAACGATCTCCTGCTGGTATTCTGGCTTTTCAAGGCCCCTTTATTTCGATATCTTACGAAATTCCAAACTCCATCGGTTCAAAATCATCGTCAAACCTGACCTCTATGATACCTCTCTCCACGTTATAAATACCTCTGAATCCACTCATCTTTTCAAGGACGACAACGTATACCTTGAATCATACCACATTTGCGACGATACCCTTGTTGCCTGCTGGCAAGATAGTACTTCGGGACAATATGGTGTATATACTGGATCAACGTCCTCTCACTTTGCCAACCTCGTCTCACACAGCGGCCCCGCAGCCAAGGTATTGTTACCCGCGACCGGATACGCCTATTCCTTATGCCCAGCATCTGGTAGATTTGTGTATCTCCAAGGTGATAAAAGGAACATGGTCGTCGTTGATTTCTTCTGATAAGTACAATTTTCATTATTTGTCATGGCAGCTCAGCTCCGGAGCGGTTAGCTTATTCTATTTTTCTTGCCGCAATCCAAGGAGATGAAGCTTTTATTACCTACATGAATAACTGAATCTTCCTAAAGTTGTTGTACCTCTTTAAAAAGCATGAACTTAGATAATAATATAATCCAATTTTTTTTGAAGGGATATACCCAATGCCAAAGGGTCAGGCAGGTCAAGTCGAGGTTATTGCATCCAACGGTGAGTCAAATGTGCTGTCATCTTAACGTCCACTCCAAAGTCACACGTTAGAATAAAAGATAAAGCATCGGAATCTCAATTATTTATGGCTTCGCAGAGCCATCCATAAATCCATGCCGCCAGGAAAACCATGGCACCAAATCTATTTAACGCCGATTACAACTCCGCTATCGTTTTAACATCAGAATTAAATCTCCGACAAATTGGCATTATGGCATTGGACGGCTGACACAGTGACAGATAACATTGGCTGTGGCAGATAATATATTTTCTCTTTCCTTGCCCTCCACCAAGGAATCTTAGAATTTTAAGCGTAATTTGGGAGAGTTGTACAGCGGAGGTGAGAAACGGAACATTGCAACCACGGAATTTCCCGGGCAGCTAACGGGCAGATGGTCCGGTCCATAAACCACATTTCGACTCGAGCAATGGCATCCTCTGGGGCGGCTCTGTCGACGCTCGTGAACATTGCACTGGATTTGCAGATACTAATCTGCACATTTCTTCATCCGTCCGATATCTTGGTATTGCGTCAGGTATGTCATCGATCAACTTGGATCTTTTCGTTGCTCAAAGTCAATCAACCATCATGCATCATGCATCAAGACTTGTAAAGCCTTTCAACTTCCTACGTGGCAGCGTATAGTTTGGGTGGATGCTCTTCATCGAGTATGCCTCGACAACATTCTTTTTTTACCAAGTTTCCCTATACCCGATATGACTCTGGCAGCGCCGCGTTCGAAAAACAACATCCTAATGACCCTGCCGCAAGACTTTGCCCAAGCACAACTAGAATTATTGAGTATCCGCTTGCGGCCAAAGCTGACAATGATCTTTTCATCGTGCCAGGCGGGCGATACCTGGTCGGCCATTCGGATAAGGGTATTTTCGTTTGAGATTTGGGCTATACTTCGAGTGTCGATTGCAAGTTAATTACTTCAGTTGGACGGCCTTTTCACGTGGAAGCCCTGGATCGTGCATGAGCCCTACTGATTTGACATGTTGGCCCTTTGAAATGCGAATTACGGACAGCAACGATTTCCAATTGACGGACGAGTTCCACTGTATACTCCTTGAGTAGTTTTTTTGTTCGTCTCCATACCGTTTGCTGCAATTTGAACTATCTTCCAGAAACTCATCTTCTCCAATTTACATTCCCTCGCAGACTTCAATTCGTTGCCAAAGATAACGTCTGCGAAGAGAACGACATGTCCTAGAGCGACGTATCTCTGGATACGAAGGTATATATTCAGTGGTGTGGGGATGCATTTTTCCGCAGGCGCGCATCATATAAGAGATGATCTCAAGGTAGATCTCGTCAGCCAAAGCAGGTAATTGTGCAGCAGACCATTGACATGGCGATGTCGTTTGCATTTGTAATATAGGTCTCGTTATCTGAGCGCTTTGCCCATTGTCAATCTAATCAATCAGCATCCCGATTTGTCGAGGTCACTTCGTATGGTATGCAAATCCCTGTCAATCTTCATTCCCTGGGGTCGCATGGATCGTTCCTCTAATCACGGCCAAGACGGATGATGATTCCGCATTCTTTGCATATTGATAGAGTTCGTCCTGCCCAAACTCTGGATGTTTTGATCAGTTGACACAAGTATGTTATGAAGAAATCGCTTTCGAGTATTTTTCACTAAGCCAGTTTGTGATAGCCGGCATACTAAAGCTAAGGGACGCATTCATATTCGTTGCTACTATAGGGAAAGGACTTATGTTGGAGGCCGAGTCGTCAGGGCTGGTGGCAGTGTCCCCTGGATCCATGGAACCCATCAAGTTACAAACCCTGCTCGACTCGTAACGGGCACTCCTCGATTTATCAATAGCTGTTACAACTTCCCCACTGACTGTGTAGTTTTAGCCTTTACCTCAGCTCCCGTCCGGACAGCAAGGCAGTCAATTTGCAGTTCCTTATGGATACCGCAGTCCGGCTATGACGCCCATGCTAGATGATCAAAACTCGAGCGCCTTCTCTGTCGGTCAACTCTACCGTTCTATGATGAGTAGTCGTGTCAGATGATGTATCAATGACGACATTGCGCAGAACCTGTCGGATGTACTCAAGAGATATCAATATTTTCATAGTTTCGAAAACGCGACGTTTTTCAGATGGAACGATTTGGATTGCTTATTCATTGCAATATTTCTAATATTTCCTGGAGTTGCATTTCTAATCGTATTGCAGAAGCGACGTGCAAAATATTAGAGATTGAAATATCCAGAAAGGATGAATTAAAAGTTGGTATTATAGTAATAATTGACGAGTTATAAATTATGGCTATGAGGTATACATTAAGTAGTTTAGAGTAGTATCATATGTGACATATAACAAGGATCCTAAGTTACAATAAATATGGATATAAAAAAAAAGATCAGGAGTTAGGCGAATATGGTATGTACAGATCATGGAAACGTTGTATACTCAATCAACCCAAGTCGGTTCGAGATGGAACTCAGCTTTCGGAACATATCTTCTGCCCATTTCTCGAGCATGCTCATCTTCGAATTCAGCATTCATCCTTAACCTCACGCTTCTGTGAACTTTGAACCCATCCAACTGATGCGGGATAGTCCGAGGTGCACCAAGATGCGGCCTGAAATTGATAGTCGAGATGAATACTAATTTAGAACGAATATTTTCAAGCACAACATCCGGGACATACCAGAAATAGTTCACATCGCGTCCTCGTCCTCGCTGGAGAACCTGGAATGGTAGAATCTCGAGGATCCACCAGCCCTTGTTTATCACCAGCCGGTCATATGTAGGTGAAAGGGCATCAAGTAATTCTTCTTGTTCTTCCGTTATGAAAGGGTTATTGGACTCTTGCAGAATGTTAGGCTGTTTTTCCTTCGCTTTTACTAAGGCATGGATGCCCATAGGGATAGGCGTCGCTGGCGGTTTTTGGATGCGATTGGACCCAACAAAAAGTGAGTGTGGCCGGGGACTGACGAGTGGGTAAAGGGTGGATGGGTGGAGACCAACGTCGAATAGAGAATCAGAATTGAACATGATGCCTGTGTTAGTTTTGAAGCATTCGCGAATCATCCATCGAAGAGGGATGCGTGCAAGCGAGTGTCGTGTTTTATTGCTTACTGCGCCTCCGCCAACATCTAAGAGGAAAAGGACAATATTAGAGGTTGGAAGATGATAAATTGAGACCGAGACGGGCTAACCGGAATGACATCCCTAATAATAAAATAAATCAGAATGACGGTGAAGATCTCGAAATCAGCATACAACGCACTGTAAACCAAACTTCCTCTACATCAGTTTCTATACATTCCGCACTGAGATTATCAAGGTGGCTTTCTGTCTTACTGGGCAACTCCCAGAGCGTCATTTCGAACCTGGATCGTCGTTCATCGAGAGATACCGCGTGTCGGAATGTTCGCGTCAAGGTTCTAGCTGTGGTGACTGGAAGTACTTTGGGAACAACGCCAAGAGAGCCGACGGTGTCCCTGTCCAAGTAAATATTAGGGGATTTTCGACAAAGCTGACTGACACCTACCAGACTCCTATAAACTCGATAGGAACCTTTACTGAAAAGGCCTTCATAAATTCCTTTGATTGTTCCCATCCAACTGTGTCCGCTCGCGTGTACATTTTGTAAGCGAATTGAACCTGTTGGGTATTTCCTTCAGGAAGTAGACCAACTTTGTAGAGCATGCCCGCGAGACTAGGAGTACATATTCCGCATCAGCACAATACCAATAACAACTCTTGATCGTGATGTAAGGGGTCGGGACTAACCTTCGTGCAGTATAGGCGCCTCTTGAAAAACCTGGGCTCAATAATTAACCACCATTGCTTGAGTTCAGGGATAAAGGAAAGTATTAACCAAATAAACAGATTTTGTCTCCTGCAATATCTGAACGAATCACGAT
>Ga0193743_1001646_pt1 | contig 16466 bp, 23 predicted proteins | sample L2c2metaG_FD_143038 | JGI IMG/M metagenome (GOLD analysis project Ga0193743, IMG submission 143038) | Soil microbial communities from a riparian zone of the East river system, Colorado, United States - L2c2 | ecosystem: Environmental > Terrestrial > Soil > Riparian zone | place: USA: East River...
GCTGGTCGAGCATGTGCGCGTGGTGAAGAAGAATGTGCGGCCGAATCCGCAGCGCAACATTAAGGGTGGAATCGCCGAGCAGGAGTCTGCGATCCAGATCTCGAATGTGATGCTGGTCTGCTCCAGCTGCGGGCCGACGCGCGTGGGTTACAAGTTCGAAGGCGACAAGAAGGTACGTGTCTGCAAGAAGTGCGGAGAGGCGATCACGCCCAAGGGTAAGAAGTAGAAACGAAGTTTGCACGAGGCCACGCAACGGTATACGGGCAACTCCGGAAGTCCACTCCGGGACCGTGGCAGAGAGCAGAGAGAGATTAAGCGATGGCAACACGACTGCACGAGAAGTATCAAAAAGAGATCCGGCCGGCGCTCCAGAAGGAGCTGGGCCTGAAGAACCCGATGGCGGTGCCGCGCCTCGAAAAGATTGTGCTGAACATGGGGCTGGGTGAAGCGACCCAGAACCCCAAGATGCTCGATCCGCTGGTGGCGGATCTGACGGCGATTGCCGGCCAGAAGCCGGTGGCCACCAAGGCGAAGAAGTCGATTGCGGCATTCAAGGTGCGCGAGGGGATGCCCATCGGCGCCATGGTCACGCTGCGCGGTGAGAAGATGTACGAATTTCTGGACCGCCTGATCTCGATCGCATTGCCGCGCGTGCGCGACTTTCGCGGCGTCTCGACGAAGAGCTTTGACGGACGCGGCAACTATACGCTCGGCGTTCGCGACCAGCTGATCTTCCCGGAGATCGACTACGCCCGGGTAGAGAAGCTGAAGGGCATGAACATCACCATCGTCACTACGGCGAAGGACGACAACCAGGCGCGCGCTCTGCTGCGGCAGTTCGGCATGCCATTCCGGACGGCTGCTTAAGCTGCGGAGAGAGAAGGATTAGCGAACGATGTCGACGACTGCAAAGCGTGTCAAGGACGCCAAGAAGCCGAAGTTTTCCTCGCGCAAGCACAACCGCTGCAAGCTGTGCGGCCGCCCCCGCGCGTTTCTGCGCAAGTTCGGCGTATGCCGTCTGTGCTTTCGCGGGCTCGCCTTGCGCGGCGAGATTCCGGGTGTTGTGAAGTCGTCCTGGTAGGGGAGACGCGCAACGTATTTCGAACACGCTGGACGTGCCAACACGGCCAGCCACACCATCTTCGCTGGTTCTCTGGACTTGATCGATACACAGGCCAGAGCGAACGGAAGATGAAGGAGAGAGCATGAGCTTTACCGACCCAGTCGCAGATTTTCTGACCCGCATCCGCAACGCGATCCGCTCGCGCCATCAGAAGCTGGACGTTCCCGCCTCGAAGCTGAAGGCCGAGATCGCGCGCATTCTGAAGGAAGAAGGCTACATCGCCAACTACAAGGCTACCGAAGAAGACGGCCGCCAGGTGTTGCGCGTGTACCTGAAGTATGGCGCGAACAATGAAGCTGCGATCCGCGATCTGCAGCGCATCTCGCGTCCCGGATGCCGTGTGTACGTCGGCCGCGACGAGATTCGCCGCGTGCAGGGTGGTCTGGGTGTCAGTATCCTCACCACGCCACGCGGTGTGATGACCGGCCGTCAGGCGCGGCGCGAAGGTGTCGGTGGAGAGATTCTCTGCGAGGTCTGGTAGCTCCGGTCTGTAGCAGGACTGGTGACGTATCTGGTAGTGAATGGCTGCAGTGGAACGCTCTCGATTTGTTGAGCGGGACTCGCAAGCCGATGAAGGGTTAAAAGATGTCACGTATTGGAAAACAGCCGATTGCTCTCCCGAAGAGTGTGAAGTACACCGTGCAGGGCAAAGAGGTGCTGGTGGAAGGCCCCAAAGGCAAGCTGAAGACGCCGCTGCCGGAGGGCATCACGCTCGAGGAGAAGGACGGCCACATGATTGCCGCGCGCAAGGACGACACGCTTGCGCCGCTGCATGGGCTGACGCGTGCGCTGCTCTTTAACGCGGTCGAAGGTGTGACCAAGGGCTGGACGAAGGAACTCGACATCGTCGGTATCGGCTACCGCGCGGAGATGAAGGGCAAGAGCATGGTGGTGTTTACACTCGGCTACTCCCATCCCATCGAATTTCCGCTGCCGACCGGTATCGAAGCCGCGATCGACCCGAAGCAGACCAAGGTGACCATTACCGGCATCGACCGGCAGAAGGTAGGCCAGGTGGCTGCCGACATGCGCTCCCTGCGCAAACCTGATCCGTACAAGAACAAAGGTGTGCGCTACACCGACGAGAAGCTGAAGAAAAAGGTCGGCAAGACTGGCGCGAAGTAAGCCACGCTGATCGAACGCAATTGACCGAACGGGGCCGCAGGGCGGTCCCGCTACTAGGAAGAAGACAAGACGATGATTCCGCAGAGACAGAGAAATGAGATCCGGCAGCGCGTGCACGCACGCATCCGGCGCAAGATGCAGGGTACGGCGGAGAGGCCGCGCTTGAACGTCTACCGCTCACTGAACCACATCTACGCGCAGGTGATCGATGACGCCTCCGGCGTGACGCTGGTTTCGGCTTCCACCAAAGCAGCCAAGCTGAAGACCGGCGGCAACGTGGCGGCGGCGAAGGAAGTTGGCAAGCTGGTGGCCGAGCGGGCCAAGGAGAAGGGCGTCAAGAAGGTCGTCTTCGACCGCGGCGGCTATCTCTATCACGGACGCATCAAGGCGCTGGCCGATGCGGCGCGCGAAGCGGGTCTCGAGTTCTAGGTTTAGGGGTGCACAGCGCCCGGAAGGAAACAGACGGATGGCAATGCTGAAGAAAAAGCTCGACGCCGGACACTACAACCTGAAAGATCAGGTCGTGGCCATCAACCGCGTCACCAAGGTCGTCAAGGGCGGCAAGAACATGTCGTTCGCGGCGCTGGTCGTCGTCGGCGATCCAGGTGCCGGAGTGGTGGGTTACGGTTCCGGTAAGGCGAAGGAGGTGCCCCAGGCGATTCGCAAGGGCATCGAGAGCGCGAAGAAGAACCTGGTGCACGTGCACCTGACCGAGACCTCGATTCCGCACCAGGTACTGGGCCGTTATGGCTCGGGTCAGGTCCTGCTGAAGCCGGCGCCGGAAGGCACGGGCGTCATAGCAGGCGGCGCGGTGCGTGCGGTGATGACCTCGGCCGGGGTGCAGAACGTGCTGACCAAAAGCCTGGGCACAGCCAATCCGCATAACGTCGTCAAGGCAACGTTCGACGCGCTGACCCAGTTGCGCGACCGCGCGGATGTCGCGGCTCTGCGCGGCAAGCAGGTAGAGGAGCTATAGTCATGGCAGAGACGAAGAAGACACTGCTGATCGAGTACTACCGCTCGAAGATTGCGACGCCGGAGAAGCACAAGAAGGTCGTCAAGGGCCTGGGCTTCACCCGGCTGAACCAGATCGTGGAGCGTGAGGATACGCCATCGATCCGCGGCATGGTCAAGGCCATCCCGCATCTGGTGCGCATCGTCGAGTAGTTCAAACACAAACCAATATGCGAGTCGGCCCCGTGGGCCGGCGTTGAGCGAGGAACAAATGGCAACGAATCTCTCTAATCTGCGTGCGCCGAAGAAGGCGAACACCAATCGCAAGCGTGTGGGCCGTGGTATGGGCTCCGGTATGGGCAAGACGTCAACCCGCGGTCACAAGGGCCAGGGATCCCGTTCTGGCTCGAGCCTGATGCGCGGCTTTGAGGGCGGCCAGATGCCGCTGCACCGCCGCCTGCCCAAGCGTGGATTCACCAACATCTTCCGCACCGAGTACAACGTGCTCAATCTGGACAGCCTGGCCAATCTCCAGGAGACTGAGCTGACGCTGGAAAAGCTGGCCGCTCTCGGTCTGACCAAGAAGAAGGGCCTGCTGAAGATTCTCGGCAATGGCGAGATCAAGACTGCCATCACCGTGCACGCGCACAAGTTTTCGAAGTCGGCGCAGGAAAAGATCGAGCGCGCCGGCGGCAAGGTTGTGGTGCTGGGTGGCGCTCCCGCCCAGGGCTAGGCCAGGTCTAGGATTGATCAGCGGACAACAAGGGCAGGGCTGACCGTATATGTGGGAAAAGTTTTCGAATATCTTTCGTATCCCGGACCTTCGCAACCGGCTGTTGTTCACGCTGGGAATGCTGGCGGTTTATCGCCTTGGCGCCCACATCCCCACGCCGGGTGTCGATACCAAGGCGCTGGAGTCCTTCTTTGATTCGCAGAGCGGATCCGCGCTCGGGCTGGTGGATCTCTTCAGCGGCGGCAATCTGCGCCGGCTCACAGTGTTCGCGCTGGGCATCATGCCCTATATCACCGCGTCGATTATCTTCCAGCTGCTGACTGTGGTTTATGAGCCTCTGGCCAAACTGCAGAAGGAAGGCGAGATTGGCCGCCGGAAGATCACGCAGTGGACCCGCTACATGACCGTGGTGCTCGGCGTGGTGCAATCGTTCGCAATCGCGCTGACGCTCTCGCACACCACCGGTGGCGGTCAGTCGTATGTGCTCAATCCGGGCCCCGGTTTTGTCGCCATGACGGTACTCACTCTGACCGCGGGCACCACCTTCGTCATGTGGCTGGGTGAGCAGATTACCGACCGCGGGGTGGGCAACGGGATGAGCCTGCTGATCTTCGCGGGGATCGTCGATGGACTGCCGCGCGGCATCGCCGACCTTTACGAGAAAGCCAGGACGCAGGCGTTTGGTGCATTCACTGTCCCTGCTTTGGCACTCCTGATCGGCGGCATGATCGCGGTGGTCGGGTTCATCGTCTACGTTGAGCGCTCCGAGCGCCGGATCCCGGTGCAGTACGCCAAGCGCATTGTGGGCCGCAGGCTGATGGGCGGCCAGTCCACGCATCTGCCGCTGAAGGTGAACTCGGGCGGCGTGATGCCGATCATCTTTGCCAGCTCCATTCTCTCGGCGCCGATGCTGTTCGCTACTTCGAATTTTGTGCGCAGCCATCCCGTGCTCAACAACATCTTCGACGCCCTGCGCGCCGGTGAGCCCTGGTATGAGTTGCTGTCGATGGTGGCGATTGTCTTCTTCGCCTACTTCTACATCTCGATCGTCTTTCGGCCGGATGACATTGCGGACAATATGCGGAAATACGGCGGGTTCATCCCCGGTATCCGCCCGGGGCGCCGCACTTCGGATTACATCAACGACATCCTGACGAGGATCACTCTGGTGGGCGCTATCTACCTCATTGTGGTCTGGCTAATTCCACAGATGATGATCCAAGGCATCCACCTCGAGAACCTATGGCTGGTCGGTTCGGTCTTCGAGAAGATGCCGACATGGGTAACGCATGGCCTCGGTCTGAACTTCTACTTCGGCGGCACATCGCTCCTGATTGTGGTTGGCGTGGCCATGGATACGGTGAACCAGATCGAGTCTCAGCTCATCATGCGTCACTATGAAGGCTTCTCTCCGCGGAGCGGCCGGGTGCGCGGACGCCGCGCGTGGTAGCGGGACAGCCGGAGTTGGCCTTCCTCAACGAGATGCCCGGTGAGCTACGCACAGCCTTTCTTCCTGGACCGGTACTGCTTCTGGGCGCGCCAGGCGTAGGCAAAGGGACGCAGGCCAAGGCCATCATGGCGGCATGGGGTATCCCGCAGATTTCGACTGGGGACATTCTGCGCGAGATTCGGAATCGCGATCTGCAGTCCAGCGTGATCGCCGATCGTCTCCTGCGCGAAGGCAAGCTGCATGAGAACGACCTGGCCAGGATGGCGGCGGGCAAGCTGGTCTCCGATGCGCTGGTGAATGACATGGTCGCCGCCCGCCTGGAGGAGCCGGACACTGTGCGGGGCTACATCCTGGATGGCTTTCCGCGGACGCTGGTGCAGGCGGACTGGCTGGATGCGCAGCTGGCATCGAGCGGCAACGGTCTTCCGGTGGTGGCCGTGAGCTTGCGGGTGAACGAGCGGCAGTTGCTGCTGCGCATTACCGGCCGGCGAAGCTGTCCGACCTGCAAGCGCATCTATAACGTGTACCTGAAGCCCCCGGTGGCGGATACAGTCTGCGATTTTGACCAGACGGTGCTCGAGCAGCGTGCCGATGATACGGAAGCGGTCTTTGCCGAGCGCATGCGCGCTTATGCTGAGCAGACGGCGCCGGTTCTTGAGCACTACCGGACCCTGGGCCGTTTTGCTGAAGTCGATGGCGACGCAACTGTAGAAGCGGTAACGGAGAGCATTCTGGCGGCCGTGGAGCACCTGCGGGATTAGCGGACGCGAGACAACGTCAGAGAGAAACAGCATGGCAATCGTGATCAAGACCGCGAAGGAAGTGGAGAAGATGCGCCGCGCCGGCGGGATCGTGCGCGAGGTGCTCCATGCGGTGCGGGCCATGGTGAAACCGGGGGTAACTACCCTCGACTTAGAGAAAGTAGCGGCCAAGCTAATCGAAGATGCAGGCGCCAAGCCGGCCTTCAAGGGGTATCACGGCTTCCCCTGTGTGCTTTGCACCTCACTGAACGACCAGGTGGTGCACGGCATTCCGTCGGAGAAGACGGTGTTGCGCGAAGGCGACATTCTGTCGGTCGATTGCGGGGCGGTGATCGATGGGTACTATGGCGATTCGGCCATTACCATCCCGGTGGGCAAGGTCGCGCCGGGGACGCAGCGACTGCTTGATATTACGCAGGGGTCGCTGGAGCGGGCGATTGAGACGGTTCGGCCGGGTGCCACGCTGGGGGATGTCGGGGCAGCGGTGCAGGAGATGGTGGAGGCTGAGGGTTTCAGCGTGGTGAAGGAGTTTGTGGGCCACGGCATCGGTACCCATATGCATGAGGACCCCCAGATCCCGAACTTCGGCCAGCGCGGGCGAGGCGTGCGGCTGCGCGAGGGCATGGTGCTGGCGATCGAGCCCATGGTGAACGCCGGCGGCGATGCGGTTCGGGTATTGAAGGACGGATGGACGGCGGTGACCGAGGACGGCAGCCTGAGCGCGCATTTTGAGCACACAGTGGCTGTCACCAAGGATGGCGCGGCAATTTTGACGCTGTAAGTCGCGTATATCAGGTATCATAGGGGCTGGCACATAAGTGGCCGGAGGCTTTGCCAGAACTCCTCTGGCGGGACGAGTCTGGCGGAACCAGGAAGATGGATTGTCGAAGGAAGACGCAATTGAAGTGATGGCGACGGTTCTCGAGACGTTGCCAAACGCGATGTTCAAAGTGGAACTCGAGAATAAGCATCAGGTGCTGGCCCACGTATCCGGACGTATGCGGAAGAACTTTATCCGCATTCTCCCTGGAGATCGTGTTGCGGTGGAGCTGAGTCCGTACGATCTGAACCGTGGCCGCATCGTTTACAGATACAAGTAGCGCGCCGGTCTGCCGCCAGAAAGCAACCAGCCTTTTGAGGAGGCTCGTTGTTATGGGTGTGCCCTGCTGGAGCGCCCGCGCTTGTGAGTCGAGAGATTGAGGGGTTGTCGTTATGAAAGTACGTGCATCGGTCAAAAAGATTTGTGACAAGTGCAAGGTCATCCATCGCCGCGGTGTGGTGCGGGTGATCTGCGAGAATCAGAAGCATAAGCAGCGTCAGGGCTAAGCCCAGGCGTTATCAACAGCGATTTTGGGGCGAGTTAGCCGATGTCAAGGCTTGCGATGAACCTCAATTCTGCGGAAACCTGCCGGGGTTTTAGAGCTCTGGCCAAACGCTCCAGGCGGCGAAGCTGCGCTGGCGCAAGCGAAGGAAGAGCATGGCACGTATTGCTGGCGTCGATCTGCCCAGAAACAAACAGGCACGAATCGCGCTTACTTACATCTACGGGATCGGGAATCCGCGCGCGGCAAGCATTCTGGCCAGCGCGAACGTCGATCCGTTCAAGAAGGTTCAGGACTTGGGCGAGGATGAGGTCAACCGCATCCGCCAGGTGATCGAGAAGGAAGGCGACGTTGAAGGCGACGCGCGCAAAGAAGTCTCGATGAACATCAAGCGCCTGATCGATATCCAGAGCTATCGTGGCAACCGCCACCGCCGCAACCTGCCGACCCGGGGTCAGCGCAGTCACACCAACGCGCGTACGCGCAAAGGCCCGCGCAAGGGCACCATCGCGGGCAAAAAGAAAGCGACGAAGACCTAAATGGCAAAGGCACAGCAGGCGGCTGCAACCGGCAAGGCCGGCAAGAACAAGAAGTTCAAGAAGCGCGAACGCAAGAACGTGCCCTACGGTTTGGTGCACATTCAGGCTTCGTTCAACAACACAATCGTTACCATCACCGACAACATGGGCAACACGCTCTCCTGGAAGAGTTCAGGCTCGCTCGGCTTCCGGGGATCGCGCAAGGGCACGCCGTTCGCGGCGCAGCAGGCCGCGATCAACGCCGCCAACCAGGCGCGTGACCATGGTCTGCGTTCGGTGGATGTGCGGGTAAGTGGCCCGGGTTCGGGTCGTGAATCCGCGGTGCGCGCGCTGGCTGCTGCCGGCATCGAGGTACGTTCGATTCGCGACGTCACTCCGATTCCGCACAACGGCTGCCGTCCGCCAAAGCGTCGCAGGGTCTGATCGGACTGCTGCCTGCTTGTGTATTGGCAGGCAACGGATGGAAATTGAAATAGGGACTGGGAGGAAGGGCATCCGCCTGTAAACCAGTCGACACCTGAAGTTGAGGAGAGTGTAAGTGGCACGTTATACCGGAGCAGTCTGTCGCCTTTGCCGTCGCGAAGGCATGAAGCTTTTTCTGAAGGGCACCAAGTGCCACACCGAGAAGTGTCCGGTGGACAAGCGCAACTTTGCCCCCGGCCAGCATGGCCGCGACCGCAAGGTAAAGATCGTCGGCTACGGTCTACAGCTGCGTGAGAAGCAGAAGGCGAAGCGCATCTACTTCACGCTGGAAAGCCAGTTCCGCGAGTACTACGAGAAGGCAAACCGCTCTGCGGGCGTCACCGGCGAAATCCTGCTGCAGCAGCTTGAGCGTCGTCTGGACAATGTCGCCTATCGCCTCGGCTTCGCTTCCAGCCGCCGTCAGTCGCGCCAGATCGTGCGCCATGGCCATGTTGAAGTGAATGGCCGCAAGGTGAACATCCCCTCCTATCAGGTGCAGGTGGGCGATGAGATCAAGATCCGCGAGGGCTCAAAGGCGATGACAGTGCTTGAGAGTTCGACCGAGTTCGCGAGCCATCAGCAGTCGCCGCAGTGGCTTCAGGTCGATCACAAGAACCTCTCCGGCAAGGTGCTGGCGCTGCCGAAGCGCGAGGACGTCAACCTGCCGGTGAACGAGCAGCTGATCGTCGAACTGTACAGCAAGTAAACAAGTTTGCCCGGCGGCACATCGCCGCCGGGAGCAATACCCGCGCAAGCGGTCACATCCACGAAACAGGAGAAACAGGCACAGCCGTTGCAGAATGCTTCGCGACGCTTGCTGTGCAGGAGATACGCCATGCTTTGGAGAGGATTTCAAAAGCCCAAGCGTCTTGCAGTCGATACCGAGACGCTTACCGAGAAATACGGAAAGTTCAGCGCCCAGCCCTTTGAACGGGGTTTCGGCACCACTGTCGGCAATGCGCTGCGTCGCGTGCTGCTCTCGTCCATCGAGGGTGCGGCCGTTACCGCAGTCAAGATCGAGGGTGTGCTGCACGAGTTCCAGTCGATCACCGGCGTGGTGGAAGACGCGACGGACATCATCCTCAACCTGAAACAGATTCCCTTCAAGTTGAATGGTGAAGGTCCAAAGGCGCTCTACCTGCGCGCGGATCAGCCCGGCGTTGTCACCTCGGGCATGATCGAGGCGGACGGTGACGTGGAGATCCTGGACAAGGAGATCTACATCGCGACCGTGAGCGAAGGCGGCAAGCTGGACATGGAGATGCGTCTGAAGCGCGGACGCGGCTACATCGCAGCCGACAAGAACTTCGACAGCGATCTCGGCATCGGCTTCATCCCCGTGGACTCGGTCCACTCTCCAGTGCGTAAGGTCAACTACGCCGTCGACGCAGCGCGTCTCGGTCAGATCACCGATTATGACAAGCTGACGCTCGAAGTGTGGACCAATGGCTCCGTGCTTCCCGCCGACGCGATCGGCCTGGCGGCCAAGCTGATCAAGGACCACATGAGCATCTTCATCAACTTCGAAGAAGAGATCGAAGCGGAGCACCAGTCGGAAGAGGGCCGCATGCAACTGCGGAACGAAAACCTCAACCGCTCGGTCGAAGAGCTTGAGCTGTCCGTGCGCAGCTACAACTGCCTGAAGAACGCCAACATTCAGACCATCGGCGAGCTGGTCCAGAAGACCGAGCCCGAGATGCTGAAGACCAAGAACTTCGGCCGCAAGTCGCTGAACGAGATCAAGGAAATCCTGGCGCAGATGGGTCTTTCGCTGGGTATGAAGATCGACGAGAACGGCAATGCCGTCCCCGGACCGACCTCGATCCTGCCCTCGCAGGCACTGGCGCAGAGCTACAACAATCGTTTCGATGACGAAGAAGATGATCTCGACGTACTCGAGCCGATGCAGAACGAGCCGGAGAACTTCTAACTGTTTTTCCGCCGGAGAGGGGCAGCTCTCTCCGGCGCTTGATTTTAGCGGCCGAACGCCGCACGTAAGTGAGAGATTTGCCATGCGCCATCGCAATGCTGGATACAAACTCGGACGCAACACCAGCCACCGCCGCGCCCTGCTGCGCAACTTGGTGACATCCATTCTGATGGAAGACCGCGTCGTGACCACTGTGACCAAGGCCAAGGCCGCGCGTCCCCATGTGGAGAAGCTGATCACCCTCGGCAAGCGGGGCGACTTGCACGCCCGCCGTCAGGCGCACGCTTACCTGATGACCGATGACGCGGTGAAGCGCCTCTTCGAAACCGTGGCCCCGCGCTACGGCGATCGCCAGGGTGGCTATCTGCGCATCATCCGCACCGGCTTCCAGAAGGGCGATGGCGCCGAAAAGGCATTCATCGAGCTGCTTGGCGCCGAAAAGCTTCTCGACGAGAAGCGCTCCAAGCGCGCCGATGCACGCCAGAAGCGCCGCGAGGAGATGGAGAAGGCCATGGCGGAGCAGAGCCCGGCCGAAGGCGAAGCCGAGAAGTAATCCAACCGCCAATCCAGGAACCATCAAAGCGCACTCCCTGGGGGGTGCGCTTTTCTTTGCGCGCTGGGAGATCGGCGTTACGGGGTCTCGGTAAGCCAGAGGATCGCTTGGCGATGTATTGCCGTTCGCCCGGAGTTCCGCGTTTCTGTGGCGAAAAAGAAGGGAGGCAATCGTGTCTGGATCGCCTCCCGGCACTGAGGGAGGCCAGTGCCTTGAACAATTCACTGGCTCAACATCACCCGGCGGAGAACATATCGACGCCGCAATGCGATGGAGCCAATTTTCCACGGCAAAGCGCTGCCCAACGACAGAGAAGTGCCTTAGACAAACGTTCGCCTGATGCTTAGAGAAAGTTGCAAACGATCACACACGACTTCAGAAGTGTTGTCAAGCAAATGATCGTTCTATGTCGATTTTGTCACTTTGCCGAAGTCCGGAGCCAGGAAAGCCCGAAGAACCAGAGCCTCCACTGACCATCCCGGCTAGTAATGGGGTGGCGGCGTGACGCGGGCTGCCGCTCCAGGCGCAGGAACGAAGTGGTCGCCCTCGAATCGTGGAATGCCGAAATGTCCGCGCAAATGCAGGAGATCCAGAGGGCTGAGGTTGCCGGAGAAAGCAATCAGGTTCAGGTTCGTCGGGCTCTGGAAGAGCACAACGGCGCCGGTCGCCCGCATGTTGTGGAAGCTGATCCAGAGGTCGGTCGCGCCATCGCTAGAGCGCGAGTGATTGGTGACCAGGTGCTGCCAGCCCATGGCAGTGTATTGCCGCTTTACCGCGTCCAACAGCCGCGGGTCATACATTCCAGGGGCCACGTAGTGATAGCTGTGTACGGAGATACCGTCCAGCCGGCTCATCGCGGCGGCGAATTGCGGATCGCCGGAGCCTTCCCACATGCCACCGGCCAACTGCAACATTGCACGTTCGAAAGTGAAGTCAGTGTGGAAGGCCGCGGTACGGGCCAAAGCCCCCATACCCTGAGGAACCCAAGCAAGGTAGCCGTCAGGCGGTGGATATGCCTGGCCACTCTGTGGATAGGGCTGCTGGGGTGGGATGCTCTGCTGCGGGTAAGGCTGCGTCGGTCCCGGTTGGGCCCCCGATTGAGCGTCATCTTGTGGATAAGGCGACGGTTTCTGCGGTCTCTGCTGGTCAGGCGGTGCCTGTTCGGGATATTCCTGATCCGTCTGATCCTGTGGCTGGGTGTGGGGTGCGTTGTCGCCCGAAGCCGGCGGTGGCGGCGGATAGCTGGGATAGACCGGCTGTTGCGCCAGTACTGGGATGGCGGCGGAAAGTACGAGAGTGGCAAGAAAGGCGCGACTAGCCATGGCCCTTATGAGAACGCTCGAAGCCGCCCAAAGTTGCGTATTTTCCTCTTTAGCCGATATTTCTAGGCTTCAGCGAAAGCGACGCGTCGTCTCCGAAGCAACAGCCAGAGTTGCAGCAGCAGGAGAAAGACGGTCCCTCCCGCGATATCCAGCAAAACGTCCTGGGGCACGCCGGTGCGGGAGGGCAGAAAGCTCTGATGGTACTCGTCAGCGCTGGCGACTGCCAGTGTCCATACAAAGGAGAAGGCGACATCTGTCAGACGGGGCCGACGAAGGGAGAGGACGCATCCGCTGCGCCTCCTGCCGAGATAGAAGAGCAGGCTGAGAGTTCCGTAGCCCACGAAATGACCTGTTTTGCGCAGGATGTGGTTGTCCACGTCGATATCCAGACGGCTGGGGTCGACGAACCATGCCCCGAGATGCTGAAGAAGGTGGCGTGTGTTGACAGCCGACAAATAGTCACTGGACTCCAGGCAGATGCCGAGTATGCCGATGGCGGCAGGCAGCCATGCGAAGAAGAGAGCGAACCGCTGTTCTCTGTTGAGGCCCATGGCTACTCTGTGTGCCTATTCAACGTGATAATTCGGTGCCTCACGGGTGATGATCACGTCGTGGACGTGGGACTCACGTAGACCTGCGTTCGAGATCCGGATAAAGCGCGCATTCTTCTGCAGTTCCTCGATGCTGCCGCAGCCCAGATAGCCCATGCCGGAACGCAGACCACCCACAAGCTGGTAGACCATGGATTCGAGCGGTCCGCGGTGGGGTACACGGCCCTCGATGCCCTCCGGGACAAACTTGGCCAGGCGGTTCTGCGTCGCCCGCTCGCGCTGAACGATGTCACCCGTCTCTCGCGGTCCGTCCTCGAGGTCGCGCGAGCTCTGGAAGTAGCGCTCCCCGGAACCCTGCGCCATAGCAGAGAGCGACCCCATGCCGCGGTAGGCCTTGAACGACCGGCCCTGGTACAGGATGGTCTCGCCCGGGCTTTCATCTACGCCGGCAAAGAGCGAGCCGATCATCACCGCGGAGGCGCCGGCAGCAATGGCCTTGGTGACGTCGCCTGAATACTTGATGCCGCCGTCGGCAATGACCGGAATGTTGCGCTCGCGTGAAGCCCGGAAGCACTCGGAGATGGCGGTGATCTGCGGCATGCCCGCGCCGGTGACCATGCGGGTAGTGCAGATGGAGCCGGGACCGATGCCGACCTTCACTGCATCCGCGCCCGCGTCCATCAGGGCGATAGCGCCGTCGTAGGTGGCTACATTGCCGGCCAGCAGATCTGTCTCCGGATAGCGCCGCTTCACCTCGCGCACCGCTTCGAGCACGCGTGAGGAGTGGCCATGTGCGGAATCGATAGAGAGCGCATCGACGCGGCTCTTGATTAGTTCCGCGGCGCGTTCCATGAAGTCGCCGGTAGCCCCGATGGCGGCACCCACCCGCAAACGCCCTTGTTCATCCTTGGCGGCGTTGGGATATTTCAGCTTCTTCTGGATGTCCTTGACCGTAATCAGGCCTTTGAGCTCGTACTCCCCGTTCACCACCAGCAGCTTTTCGACCCGGTGCTGATGCAGGATCTTCTCCGCTTCTTCCAGCGTGGTGCCGACGGGAACGGTGATGAGATTCTCCTTGGTCATCACGTCGCCGACCGGGATATCCGTGCGCGTCTCGAAGCGCAGGTCACGGTTGGTCAGGATGCCGACCAGCCGCTTGCCCTGCGTCACCGGAACGCCGGAGATCTTGTAGCGGCGCATGACGTCCAGCGCGTCCGAGATGAGATGTTCAGGGCCGATGGTGACTGGATCGACGATCATGCCGCTCTCCGACCGCTTTACCTTGTCTACTTCTCCGGCCTGCTGCTCGATAGACAGGTTGCGGTGGACAATGCCGAGACCGCCCTGTTGCGCCATGGCGATGGCCAGACGCGACTCGGTCACGGTATCCATGGCGGCCGAGAGCAGGGGTGTGTTCAGGGACATGCGCCGGGTCAGGCGGGTCTGGGTCGAAACCTGGGCGGGAACGACTTCGCTATAGGCAGGGACGAGAAGGACGTCGTCGAAGGTCAGGGCTTCCGGAACAGTGCTCTCAATCATAAGTGTCTTTTGGACACCAGACGGTCTGCGTTTAGGAGGGACGAAGACAGCGGCGGATGTCTTCGTCCCATTGTAGCGCGGCGGACGCCGGTGCGGATTTTTGGGGAACCGCCGGGCATTGGCAGCCGTATCGCAGCACAGGTGAGCGGAGGTAGAGGTGCGATCTGTTCGATGGAGCGCAGGCGTTATGCGGCCGCTGCTGCTGGGTCTTTGCAGCGCGGTGTTGTTTGGCGTGGGAGTGACGGCACGGGCAGATAACAACAACTGCGGCGAGCCGCCCGATCCAAGTCACTATGTCGCGCAGTCCGGGGACGCGGAGGACGCACAGCATCTGACGGTAGAGCGGACGTTCACCGGTCAGGGTCACCTGGAATTCAATATGTGCTCCGGCGAGTTGCGTATTGAACGCGGCCACGGCGACAAGCTGAAGCTGCGCATTGAGACTGGTGCTACTCCTTCGCTGAAGATGCGCGCGTATGTGAAGACGCTGGATGTGGCGGGCGATCGCGCAACCATAAGCCTCGAGTTCCCGCACAAGCTGCATCCTGTGGCGGTATTGGAACTGCCCTCTTCCACCTCGCTGACCAGCGAAATCAACCTGGGTGCAGGCAATCTCTACTTCGACGCCGACGGCATCAAGGGCGATCGCAAGTTGAATCTGGGTGCAGGCGATGCCAACCTCACGATGTGGGGCGATCGCGACTACACAAGTTTCGAAGCGAATGTGGGGATGGGGAGCTTTCACGATCACCGGCCCGGCGGCGGCAGTTCGCACTTCATCATCAGCCGCCACTATCAGGGCAAGGGCGAAGGCACCGTGGAAGTGAATGTGGGTGCGGGTTCAATTGAAATCAACCCAGCGAAGGGAGAGACGATATGAACCGGAGTGTCCGTTTCTCTTACCGTAGCTGTTGGGTCGCGATGTGCGCATTCTTGCTGCTGGGCCTGGGGAAAGCCGCCGCTGAGGACTTCGCGCCCGTTGTACGCGAGGCCTCCTTTGCCGCGGGCGGCGTGGTGATTCTCGACGCGAACGTTGGCGATGTACGGGTGAGACCGACAGATCAGGAAGGCAAGCTGCGCCTGGTAATCACATCGCACAAGCAGGAAGACGCAACTGCCGCACCACACTGGGTGCGTGAATTCGCCGCGAACGGATCACAAGCGAAGATCGTGCTCGAAATGCCGAAGCATGGCCAGCATAACTTCGACGTGACCCTCTATGTCCCGAAGCATAGCGATCTCCGGCTCAATCTCGAAGTGGGGGCTCTCACTATCGAAGGCATCACAGGCAACGCCGATGCCGAAGTCGGTGTAGGTGATCTGAAGATGACGGTGTCCGACCCGCATGCCTACCGTGCGGTGGCCATGTCCGTCCACATCGGCGATGTGCATGCAGGCGCCTTTGATCTCGAACCGCATGGTTTCCTAGGCAAGAGTGTGGAGCGGGAGTTCAGCGGCGGCAGCTACCGTCTGAAGCTGCACACGGGGATCGGCGATGTGAGCTGCGAGGCGGGCGGGGTCTAGCCAAGGCCAACCACGGCAGAGAACAGCAGGCCGAGGGCTGCGGTTCGCGCGGCTTGCTGTACTATGAGCAGCGTTCATTTCAGAGATCAAATCAGGATCAAAGATTCATGACGACACACGTCTGTCTGGGAAAGATTGCGGCTGTCACGGGGCTGGTGCTGTGCCTTACGGGGCTTCATGCGCAGGAGGCTGCGCCACGACATGCCTTCGTTCATGTCGAAGTGGGTAAAGACCTCCCCGAACCGGTGAGCGGCCGCCTGCTGGTCTTCGCTCAGAAGGCTGGCTCCAACAGGGACGAGCAGCAGCCAGGCGCCAAAAAAGAAGTCGACATCAGCGAGTTCCATCCCACGGATGTATCGGTCGCGGCGGTTGAGATTCACGACGTTGCGCCGGGTAGCGCGGTCGAAGTCGATCTGGACCGGACGGCATTCCCAGCGGCGTTCTCGACCATGCCCCCGGCCGACTACGAACTGCAGGCCGTAGTGGACAGCGATCACAACTACAACTACGGCGGCCGCGATGCAGAAGACTGGCAGAGCGAGATCGTCGCGGCGAAGGGCTGGGTGCCGGGGGTGGGC
>Ga0193743_1001647_pt1 | contig 16459 bp, 13 predicted proteins | sample L2c2metaG_FD_143038 | JGI IMG/M metagenome (GOLD analysis project Ga0193743, IMG submission 143038) | Soil microbial communities from a riparian zone of the East river system, Colorado, United States - L2c2 | ecosystem: Environmental > Terrestrial > Soil > Riparian zone | place: USA: East River...
ACCATTACCGACAGCGGACTCGGGGTGGCGGAAGGAATCCGCGAGAATCTGTTTGATCCCTTCGTGAGCCTGGGTAAGCAGAAGGGCACCGGGCTTGGATTGACACTGGCATGGAGCGTGGCGCGCGAGCACAACGGTAGCGTACAAGTGGTAAGCAGCCGCCCAGGGGAAGCAGTCTTTCGCCTGACCGTATCGCGCGTCGCGTCCGGCACGAAGAACGATGCAGCGAATACTGCTCGGAGTACTCAACTGACGTCATGACCGTTCGTCCAAAACTGCGTCACGCTGCATCCAGGCCACTCGGCGGAGCTTCAAGGCGCGCGAGAAGATGGACTGCGCTTGCTATTGGCGTGCTGCTTACCGTGCTTTCGCATCACGCGGCTGTGGCGCAGACCGCGAACGCGTCGTCTCTACCGGCCGGAACGACAGAGGAAAAGATACAGCGGTTGGCCGCCGCAGTTGCGCAGGCCCAGGCACAGATGGAAGCCTACCAAACGCAGCTTCAAGATATGCAGAAGCAGCTCTCGGCGCTACAGAATCAGCTCGCCGCAGAAAAGAGCTCAGCCCCAGTGCCTTCAGCGACTCCCCAAAGTACGACTGCGAGCGGCAGTTCCGCATCAAACGCATCCAGCAACACGCTCGAAGATATTCGCGAGCGACAGGCGATGCAGGAGTCGCAGATTGCTACACATGAACAGGCCAAAGTGGAGACAGAGTCAAAATATCCACTGAAGGTCAGCGGGCTAGTCCTCTTCAATGCCTACGTGAACACGCGCCAGGTCGATGTTTCGGCCGCTCCCACCTACGCCATTCCGGGCGGGGGTAGCACTGGGTTCTCGCTGAGGCAAACCGTCCTCGGACTGGACGCGCGAGGTCCACGCCTTTTCGGTGCAACCAGCCACGCGGATGTGCGTGTCGACTTCTTTGCCAGCGGATCGCAATCCAGTTATGCCGCCGGTGGGCTGCTGCGGTTGCGTACGGCGCACGCCAGCCTGAAGTGGGAAAATACCGAAGCGTTCTTCGCACAGGATCGCAGCTTTCTTTCACCGTATACTCCCTCCTCGCTCGTCGTAGTGGCGCAGCCGGAATTTGCCTGGAGCGGGAATCTATGGTCGTGGAATCCCCAAATCGGCCTATCCCATCAGATCGGCATCACCAGTTCGACACGATTCAATATTGAGGCGGGATTGATCGACGTGGAGGATCCACTGTGGCCTGGTATAAACGGAAGCACCTCGACCGTTTCGCGCGCAGAGCGCAGCCGCTGGCCGGGAAGCGAGGCGCGCATCGCATGGGCTGCGGGCGATGCAGATACGGGTCCACAAGTTGGCGTGAGCGGTTATTTCAGTCCGCACGAAACCGCTGACGGTCAGCGGTTCAATGCGTGGGCCGGAGCAATGGATCTGCGCATGCCAATAAGTAAGCATTTTTCACTGAAGACGAATGCATATCGTGGAGCGGGTTTGGGGGGACTCGGTGGCGGAGGATACGTCGACTATGTACACCTGTATACAGGTTCCGCGGAGACGGTGCGCGCGCTGGATGATGTGGGTGGATGGGCGCAACTGCAAAGCAAAGCAGGAGAGCGGCTTGAGTTCAACGCCGGCTATGGGATGGACAATCCATTTGCCGGACAGATACACGCAAGTACGGCTATACCTGAATACTCTGTTCATCCGGGGCTTGCACGTAACCGTTCGGCTTTTGGTAATGTCATTTACAGCCCGAGCACTTACCTTCTCTTCTCCCTCGAGTATCGGCGCCTCTGGACCAACTATGCGACGGGTCCAACGAACGCAAGCGACGTGATCGGCATTGGCGCGGGGTACCGGTTCTGATACTGCGAGCAACAGCAGCACGAATCGTTTACAGGGCGATCCTGACCGCATCGTTACTTATGATGGCTGGCCAGACGGTGTTGCATGCCGCTGAAGTGAAGGCGCAACTGGTAGTAGATTCTGGCGGAGCCGCCACTCATAAGCCTGGGAATGTCCCCTCAGCGGTGATCTGGCTGAAGCCAATCCAATCCGATGCCGTCCCCGCAGTCGCGCCCGGCAAGTTCACATTGCTGCAAAAGAACAAAATGTTTACACCGCACTTGCTCGTTGTACCGGTAGGTAGCAGTGTTGCATTTCCGAATGGCGATCCTTTCTTTCATAACGTCTTTTCTCTATTCGATGGAAAGCGATTTGATCTAGGTCTGTATGAAGCGGGTTCGACACGCAGCGTTACGTTTTCTCGCGAAGGCGTCTCGTATATCTTCTGCAATATTCACTCGGAGATGAGCGCGGTTGTGATTGCGCTTGACACACCGTTTTACGGCATTGCGGACCCGCGGGGAACATTCAGAATCCAGGATGTTCCAAACGGTGATTACAGTCTGCACGTGTGGATAGAGGGGCAGGCGCAAAACTCTCTTGATCAACTTACAAGGCGAGTCCACATGGCTGGAACGACAATTGCTTTGGGCGACATTCACGCAGGCACTCCGAAGAGCCAGCACTTGAATAAGTTCGGCCGTCCCTATGAGCCTGATTCCGTGCCGACCTACTGAGCTGCGGTCCGGTGCGCAGGTGAGTCGACTGGCTGACTAGGGATTTAGGAACCGGAGTAACTCTTGTTCGTCGTGTTGGCTGAGGGAAGCACGAACCCGCATGTGCCTCACCACAGTGCCCGAAATGCGCGAGGAGAATCCATCCGGAGTGTTATGGCATCGGGAGCAGTTTTGTTCGAAGACGCGCTGACCTTCATCCTGATGCGCTGAATTTTTCGCTTCCGCCTTCTGTTTCGCGCTGGCTTTTACGCCTGTTTGCTGCGCGGCTTGCGGCTGCGACCCGGATTGTGGCGCTGCAATGAGCGGTATAGCCGCAATGCTCAGGAGAAGGAAACCGAAGAGAGGACGTTTCAGGCTCATTTTGATTTGCCTTTCCAGGCCGGGAAGAGAAACCGGTAGACAATTCCCGTCTCCCAAATGTTGCGATTGCCGGTGGAAGAAAACTGTCGTGCATAGCTGGTGATGATCCTGGTGTTGTGTGGCAGGTTGTAGTCCAGCCCGAAGTCAGCGCGCTGCGTGTTCACAAGAGGCAGACCGTCGCTCACCTGAGTGTCACGGCGGAAGGTCTGTTGCATGCGGAAGACCGGCTCGAACCGACCAATGAAACTGTCCAGGCCACCGAATGCCTGGGTACGGTAATCGGCTTCGATCCAGTAGCCTTGAGCGTGATGGCCCCGGGCATACTCCGAGCGCAGACGAAAGGCAGTATCTTTTGGTTCCCACCACACGTGGGCGCCATAGAAATTCTCGTGTACTTCCTGAAGCAGGCGGTTGTAGGAAAAGCCGATCTCAAGGCGTTGGTCCGGCAGATAAAGGCTGGCGCGGCCACCTGACGACCGTTCGGAGTTGAATTGCTCGTTTCCGCTGCGGGCGGAGAAGTACGCAGCGTAATCGATCGAATACTTTCGGCGCGAGATCGCGGAGCCGCGCAGCATGCCGCCAACCCCGGTACCGGTGGACATCAGGCCCAGGTTGCTGATGAGGGGACCGTCCTGAAAGTTGCTGATCCAGATCGGCGACAGACGCTCGTTATATGTCCCGAACGGAATCAGGAAACTACCCGCGACCAGGGTGACATGAGGCGTCAAAATCGCGTCTCCCTGAAGGTACGTAAGGGCCCCGAAAAACGTATGGTCGTATCCAGATAGGCCATTGCTGCGAGGTGCGTAGGTTTCAATGAGCGCTGCGCGCGACTCGATAAGCAGGTGCTGGCCAATAGGGGCAGCGACCAAAGGCTGGATCATTGGTTGGTAGGTAGTGTTGCCCCCGTTAGTGCTGGTGAAGAAGCCGACACCGCCCGAGAGCAGAGGGGTATCCTGAGCGCCTGCATATCGCCCCACACCCAGGACTGCCAGCGCGAAAGTTACGAGCCTCGCGGCTCGTAACATTTCGACGAGAAGAGAGCTGAGTCCGAAACGCGGCATAGGTGCAAACTAGCGCCTGAAGCCGGTCGGATGTGTCGCCGAATCGTCTGTACTTTGTCAGTTGGTTGTCACTGCCGCAACTGCGGCCTGCGCGTTTCGCATGTGAGCTTTGCAAACACCCGAGTTGCCGCAAGGTAGAGCTCCCGGCGGGCAGTATTTCGAGAAATCGTTCCCAACAAAGCAGTGACAATCGCCTTACAGCGACATGACAACCCTGCATGGAGCGCTGGCTAGATTCAAGAGAACTTACACCCCGAGCAACGCCGGCGAAGCAGCAGCCGGCACTGCAAAGACGGGCAATAAGCAGTGGATACGACTGCGTCCACCACTCCCCAGTAAAGGATCTCGAATGAAGATGAAGTTTGCTCTTCCCGCGGTATTCGTAGCGATACTAACCGCGGCGTTACTTAGTGTTCCATCCGCTAACTCCCAGACGGCTCCCCGCCAAATCGACGTAACGGCCAAGCGATTTGATTTCACACCGGCAGAAATCACCGTGAAGAAGGGTGAGCCTGTCGTGATCGTGCTCAAAAGTGTTGACGTGGCCCACGGTCTTAGCTTTCACGATCTCGGGGTCAATGTGAAGGTCGACAAAGGAAAGACCGGCGAGCTTGCATTTACCCCGACGAAGACTGGCGACTTTGTCGGTCAATGCTCAGTTTTCTGCGGATCGGGCCACGGCAAGATGAAGCTTACTCTCCATGTCGTGGAATAACGATGCCTGTTTACGCACCTGAGGTGGGCGGTTGAAAGGCCAAATCCACATCAAGGGCGACGGTGGTCACGATTCTCACCCTAATTCGCGGAGCAACTCGAATGTACCGTCCCTCAGCACACGTTCCTGAGCAAGCACCAGTTGCCATGCCGGAACGCCGGTCGTTTCTTGCTGTTGTATTGGCTGCTGCCGGCGGTCTGGTCAGTGCCGCTCTGGCCATTCCGCTGGTGCGCTTTGCCACTTTCCCTCTGCGCGATTCAGCGGAAGCGGCGTCGTGGTCCGATGTCGGAAAGATCGACGAATTCCAGCGGCTCACGGAACCCGTTGCGCGGGTGATCGATGTCAACAGGGTTGAAGGCTGGCGCAGCAGCGTGGTGCAGAACGGCATCTATGTCGTGCCCACCGGCAGCGGCGGCCTAAAGGTGCTTTCTTCGGTATGTCCACATTTGGGCTGCGCTGTGCGCTGGATAGACAAGCAGGACAAATTCATCTGCCCCTGCCACGGCGGCACCTTCACGAGTACGGGCGTGCGTGTCTCCGGGCCTCCGCTCCGCGCTATGGATGAGCTCGAGAGCAAGATCGAAAACGGCATTCTCAGGGTCCGTTTTCAGTATTTCCGTCAACTGGATGCCAAGAAGGAACTGGTCGGCTGAGGTTTTGGAAATTATGCCGCAAACAGAAGATCTCGCATCACGAGGCGACCAGCGGCCAGTCTCCGGTTGGATGGAGTGGCTGGATAACCGCACGGGCATCCGTTCGCTGCTTCACGAAGCGCTCGATGAGCCGATCCCCGGAGGAGCCCGGTGGGCCTATATCTTCGGGTCAGGGCTACTCTACCTGTTCCTGTCGCAGATCGTCACGGGGGTTGTCCTTGCTCTGTACTATGTCCCCTCTTCCGACCACGCGCACACCACGGTCTCCTACATTTCTAAAGTTGTTTCGTCCGGACTGTTTCTCCGCAGTGCCCACGCCTATGGTGCAACTGCCATCATCATCCTGCTTTTCCTGCACATCTCGCAAACACTCCTCTATGGTTCCTACAAGGGAAGACGCGAACTGCTCTGGCTTTCCGGATGTTTTCTGCTCGCTTTGATGCTGGGCATGGCATTTACCGGCTATCTGCTGCCGTGGGATAAGAAGGCATACTTTGCTTCGGCGGTTGGGACCAACATCCTCAGTGAAGTACCTCTCATCGGAGAGCGCTTACAACAACTGCTTCGCGGAAGCACGCAGATGGGGACATTGACTCTGTCGCGCTTCTTTGTGCTTCATGTTTTTGTACTACCCGGCCTCTTGCTCGCCTTTGTCGCGACCCACCTCCTTTTATTCCGCAAAGCAGGCGCCGCCGGGCCGTTCCGGGAGGACCCTGTACATCCCCGGCTTCCGGCGCAGAGGTTCTACCCAGGGCAGTTGATCCTGGATCTGGCAGCAAGCCTGCTGATCATTGTCGCCCTGGCGTTGGTCGCGCATTTCATGCCCGTTCACCTTGGCCCTGTCGCCAATGCATCGGACACGACCTATATCCCTCGTCCCGAGTGGTACTACCTTCCGATCTTCCAATGGTTGAAGGTGGTGAGCGGGAAGTGGTCGTTATTCGGGGGCATCATTCTGCCGGGAGTACTTGCCTTACTCTTCGCTGCGATTCCTTTTCTTGATCGCGGAAGAGAACGGCGTCCGTGGCGGCGTCCTGTGGTTGTTGCTGGATTCGCCCTATTTGTCGGCTGCTATGCAGGCCTTGGGGCTCTCAGCTACCACGACGACACAAGCGATGTGAACGTCGCCAGGCAGCTCGCGCGTCAAAAGCAGGCCGAGATTGACTACATGCGTCAGCCGTTCCAGCCAGACTCATCCTCCGCGACAACGCCGGCGGCTGCGGCTGTTATCGATCCACTTGTGGCCAAAGGTGCCGCCATTTTTGCCGCGCAGCCCTGTGGCAGTTGTCATGGAGATAGAGGAGAAGGATCGGATATTGCGCCGAAGCTTATCGGGGTGGGGCAGAAATACCCTCCAGACCGTCTCGCCTACCTGCTGCATCACAGAACACCCAAAATGATCGAGGGTGGCATGCCTCCGGTCGATCTGAACCCCGCGGATACAGCAGCTCTGGTCGCCTATCTCGGCAGTCTGAAGCAATTGGATGGAAGGAACGGCGGGCAGAAATGAACCAGGCGTCCTCAGGTGGCGGAAGCATGACTCATCTTCCCCAAGGTGCAGCGGGAAGAGATGGGGTCGACTGTGATTTAACTGCGCCACCGGCCGCCCGGCAGCGTGGGCGCGCCGGAGATGTACAGCCACTGGCGACCATGCCAAGACTTCGGGTCAATACGACGCCACGATCACAAAGCAGAGAACTGCGCATACGTGAAGCCGCGCTCCTGATCTTTTGCTATCCACAGCCGGAAGCATGTTCGAGACTGTGGCGCCTCTCTGATGCCGACTGGCAGCGGCTATTGCACTGGCTCGATACCAGCGGGCTGGCGTTGTACTTCCTTGACCGTGTGACTGAATCGAAACAGAGCGAGATGCTGCCATCGCATGTTCTCTCGCGCTTGCAACGGAACCTCGCCGATAACACTTTGCGCATGGAGAGCATGCTCGCAGAGTTTTCCGCGATCCATCGAGAATTTCAAAGAGCCGCTCTGAGATATGCGACATTGAAGGGATTTTCTCTCTGGCCGTCTTCCGTGCCCAGCCCGGAATTGCGATCGCAATTGGATCTGGACTTCTTGATAGCGGAAGAGAGTGCGCGCGAGGCCAGAAGCATTCTCGAACGGCGAGGCTATCACCTGCGTGCCATCAGCGGCCGCAGCTGGGAGTTCAAGAACAATGAACTACCAGCCGGGTCTCTCAAGGACCTATACAAGAATGTGCCTTTTCGCTCGGTGGAGCTTCACATCGAGGCATGCGTCAAGAACGATTCCTCGCTCTTGGCTCGCTCAGAAATGCGCCACATCGGCGATATAGACATACCAGTACTCTCCCCCGTCGACTTGTTCCTAGGTCAAGGCATGCATGCTTTCAAACACATATGCAGCGAATTTTCGCGTACAGCGCACCTGCTTGAGTTTCGTCGCCATGTGATTGCGCGCTATGGCGACGTGGCCTTCTGGAGCGAGCTGCGAGCACGTGCTGAAGAATTTCCGAGGGCGCCGATAGAGCTGGGCATAGTCACGCTGCTCATTACGCAAGTGATGGGTGGATTTGCGCCCGCGTCATTCATCAGATGGACGGTTGATCAGCTACCAGTCTGCGCGCGGCTCTGGGTGCAACTGTATGGAACACGCATTGTCTTTGCCAGCTTTCCTGGGAGCAAGCTTTATCTTCTGCTGCAGAAGGAGCTCGCAGATTCAGGCATTCCGGCCAAGCGTTCGCTGCGCCATGCGTTGCTTCCTCTCAGTCTGCCTCCGCAGATCGCACACGCAAGAGCGAATGAAACACCGCTCATGCGCCTTCGGCGATATCGCGCCCAGGTCCGCTTCGTATTCTTTCGACTGCGTTTTCATATCGTAGAAGGCTTCCGATATCTGCGCGAATCACTCCGCTGGCAGCAACACATGAATGGGGTGACTCCTTGAGAGCTTGCAAGTCAATCCGTCACAAACATCGCGCCAGTTATGCTCTCGTCGTACTGATCGTGGGCGCAACACTCTGTCTATCATCCGGAAGGGCCCAGCAGCCCACCCCCGGCGGTGGAACGTCTATGTCGCCGTCTATGCCGCCGCCGCTCTTTTCCGATGACAGTCAGGCAGACCAGAGTTCCCCGTCTGACACAACCGCGAATACGGGTAACGCAACGGCGAATACAGGTTCGACGATAGCTTCCCAGAACACCGCCAACCGCAATACAAATGAGATTCAAAACCCAGCAACGAGCCTTGGCGGTGATGCGTCTGCGCCACTGTCGGCGGACCAGATATTTGCCGTTCTGCAGCAGCAGCCGGATGCACTTGTCGAACTAAAGTCCCTGATGGCCGACATGGCACAACAGCAGGGCGCAACCCTCCAGGCAGATTCGATCACCGACCAGATGTTGTACAGCAAAATTGCATCGAGCCCCGAACTGCGCGCCAACATTACTATCTTCTTGCGTGCGCGTGGTTATGTGACCGATGCGGGCCTCGAGAGCTACGCTGCAAGTGATTCCGGCAACGATTTGTTTGCGTCATCGCAGTCTGCACAGGCACCGGGCCAGATGCCCGCGAACCTCCCGTTCGGCAACCTGCTGAGTGACGGAGGGACCTCAGATACAGGCTCGGCGGGGGTCGAGACCATGCCGGACGTCGCTCCGCGGTCGGCTGACAATTCGCGCAGCAATGGAAAGAACAATGCAATGAGCCAACCGCAGGTGCTCCGGAGGCCTGCGCCCTACAACATGCTTTCACTGCGCGATCTGTATACGCAGCTTCCCCAACAGGATGGCAAACTGAAACGTTTCGGTTCGGATGTATTTCTTCGCCGAAATACCTACGCGACAAATCAGATTGCACCCAATGGGCGCGGGATACCGCTTGATGTTCCAGCTGGTCCCGACTACGTGGTTGGGCCGGGCGACACCTTGACGGTCGCTATTTGGGGAGGCATCTCGCAGAGCCTCACACGGACCATCGATCGTGATGGCAGACTCAATCTGCCCGATGCGGGCCCAATACAGATAGCGGGCCTCTCCCTCGAACGAGTGCAGGGCGCGATCACCGACGCGTTGAAGCGGCAGTATCGCAACGTGCAGGTTGCCGTGACTGTGGCACGTCTACGTAGCATCCGCGTCTACGTCGTGGGCGACGTGCAGCGTCCCGGTGCGTTCGACATAAGTTCGCTTTCTACGCCTTTGAATGCGCTCTTCGCCGCAGGTGGTCCCACCAGCGTTGGTTCCTTACGCGTGGTCCGGCACTATCGCGGCAAGCAATTGGTTGACGAGATCGATCTGTACGACTTTCTTCTGCATGGCGTTCAAAATGAGAGCCGACTGCAGTCCGGCGACACATTATTAGTGCCTCCCGCCGGTCCTCAGATCGCTGTTTATGGCGCTGTGAAAAGGCCCGCGATCTATGAGCTGAAAGGGGAAACGACGCTGGCTGAGGTGCTCCAAGATGCAGGCGGAGCCACGGTATCCGCAGCGCTCGGCCACATCGTGGTCGATCGCATCGACGCAAATCATCAGCGCGAGACCGTGAGCCTGAACTTGCCCGCCGGAGGTGACTCCGAATCGGCGCGGACCGCCATTGCAGCCTTCGCCGTCCATGATGGTGATCATGTGCACGTGTCGGCGATCCTCCCCTATAGCCAGCGGGTGGTCTACATGGTGGGTCATGTCGTGCGGCCTGGGCGCATGCAGTATCGCGATGGCATGCAGCTCAGCGATGCGCTGCATAGCTATCAGGACCTGTTGCCAGAGCCGGCTGATCGCGGCGAAATCGTCCGACTCGTGCCTCCTGATATGCATCCCGAGACGATCGACTTTAATGTGCCCGAGGTGTTGATAGGCAATAGCAATTACCCGCTTCAGCCATTTGATACGATTCGCGTTCTCGGTCGGTACGAGGCCGATGCCCCCAGAGTGACCATCGGTGGCGAAGTGCTGCGCCCTGGCAATTACGCCCTCTCGAGCGGTATGACCGCAGCCCAGCTTGTGCGCATGGCCGGCGGCTTCAAGCGTGACGCTCTGCTTACAAATGCCGACCTCGCCAGCTACCAGGTGGTAGGGGGAACGAAAATCGTCACCGACCGTAAATCGATCGACATCGGTGATGCGGTGGCTCATGCCGACCGGGGGGGCGATGTCCCACTTAAACCGGGTGACGTATTGACCATACATCAGCTCACCGGCTGGACAGACATTGGCGCCTCAATCAAGCTTCAAGGCGAAATAGCGCATCCGGGTACGTACGGCTTCGAGCAGGGTGAGCGCCTCAGCTCGATCCTGCGGCGTGCAGGCGGCTTCCGTGACACCAGCTATCCCGCAGGCGCTGTCCTTATCCGCGATGAGGTTCGAAAGCTCGAAGAGAAGAGCCGCGAAGAGCTCATCCGGCAGATCGAGACCAGCTCAACTTCTGCGCGCTTAAGTCCGAATCTCGGCAGCGGAGACCAGTCCGGCACGTTGCAACTGATTGCGCAACAGCAGAACGAAGTTCTCTCCCGACTACGTAGCCAACCGGCCACAGGACGTCTTGTTATCCACATCAGCGCCGACATTAGCAGTTGGGAGAATACGCCCGCCGACATTGAAGTGCGAGCAGGGGACGTACTGAGCATCCCCAAGCGTCCTGGCTTCGTGCTTGTGACCGGTCAGGTGTACAACTCCACAGCCATCACCTTTATGCCCGGCAAGAATGCTGGGTGGTATGTGCATCGTGCGGGCGGAGTAACTCAGATCGCGAATAAGAAACAGATCTTTATCATTCGCGCCAACGGCTCCGTCGTGGGCCGCGAGCCGAGCCTGTGGTTCGATCAAGATGTTCTATCAACGCGACTCGATCCTGGCGACGTTGTCGTGGTACCGCAAAAGATCATTGGCGCGTCGCTCTTCTGGCGCAATTTGCTTACCGTCGCGCAGATCGCCTCGTCCGTCGCGTTTACTGCTGGCGTAGCTGGTGTCCTATGAAGACATCTAACGGTGTTCCAACTGCCTCTTCATCCGCGGAGCAGCGTGATCGCGATACCTCTGTGCTACTCGAGGAAGCGCTCGAAGGAAATCCGGGACCGACAGCGCCAGCAGGCGCTAGTGCGACTCTGGCCGAACGCGCAGCGGCGCCGGATTGGGTCGCGAACGCCACGGTCTTGTGGGAACGCGGGCGGTTACTATTTCGCCTTGCGACCATCTTCCTGCTACTAAGTGCTCTGATCGCTTTCACGCTGCCAAAGCGATACAAGTCTTCCGCCGAAATCATGCCACCCAGCAATCCTAGTGTGGGCACTGCCATGTTGGGGCTGCTGGCCGGACGCACTCTTGGCGGCATGGGTGGGCTCGGCAGTCTGGCGGGAAGCCTCCTGGGCGGTAACAATTCCACTGCTCTCTTTGTCGATCTTCTGCGCAGTGGCACAGTTACGGGTCACCTGATCGATCGGTTTCACCTACAGGCCACGTATCACAAACGCTACCGCGTGGACACGGCGAAGTATCTGGCACGTCACACGACCATCACTGACGACAAGAAAAGTGGCGTCATCACCATCACGGTCGAAGATACCGATCCACGCCGTGCACGCGATCTCGCGCAAGCATATCTTGACGAACTCAATCTCTTGTTAAACCACACCAGCACCTCGTCCGCGCATCAGGAGCGCGTCTTCATCGAGAAGCGCCTGCAGAAGGTGAAGGCCGACCTCGAACAAGCGCAACAGCAGATGAGCGAGTTTTCGAGCACACACGCAACCATCGATATCAAAGAGCAGACCCGTGCCATGGTCGATGCCGCCTCCAAGCTGCAGGCGCAGATGATTCTGGAACAGTCAAATCTCGACTCACTCCGCCAGATGTACGGTGACGGCAACATTCGCGTGCGTGCCATTCAAGCGCGCATTGGCGCGCTGCGAAATCAACTGGCGAAGATAAGTGGCTCCTCTGCGCCTCTACCAGTGAGCGAATCGACGGAAGCGAGCGACGCGCGCAGCATTGGCAGCGGCGGTAGCGAGCTTTATCCACCCTTGCGTCAGCTTCCGCGGCTCGCCGTTCCTTACGCGGATCTTTATCGTCAGGTGCAGGTGCAGGAAACTGTTTTCGAATTGCTCACGCAGCAGTACGAGCTGGCACGTATTCAGGAAGCAAAAGATGTGCCTGTCGTCAGTGTGATCGACTCACCCGGCATACCAGAGAAGAAGTCCTTTCCCCCGCGCCTCCTGCTCACAGCGCTCCTGACGCTCATTTCCACGAGCATCGCTGCGGCCCTGCTGCTCGCGTGGCAGCGCTGCCTGCAAATCAGTCCGAGCGATCCCCGCAGGGTCCTCGCGAGACGGATATACGACACACTCTACGCGGCGCTGAGGCGGCGCAGGCCACAGGCAGGTGCAACGTCATGAAGATCTATCTGACGAATGCGGTCTATGGGGTGCTGGATTACGCTGCGTATCCGATCGGTATGTTGCTTGTCGCGCCCATCATTCTCCGCAACATGGGCACCGCGCAGTATGGCATCTGGGCCGTTGTCACTGCTGCCGTCAGCATGGGCAGCATCATCGCAGCCGGGTTCGGAGACGCCAACATCCAGCATGTCGCCAGCCAGCGCGGCCTTGGTCGCCACGATGCCCTGGTGCGCACTGTGCGTTGCATGATCGGTATCAATCTAGTTCTTGGCACGGCTCTCGCGCTTGTTGCCTGGGTGCTGGCTCCCGCGGCTGCGCATCATCTGGTCTCCTCCAATTCCGATTTGCAACTGGATTGCCTCTGGTCGTTGCGCATTGCAAGTCTTCTTCTGTGGTTGCGTACGATGGAAAGCGTCTGCATCAGCACGCAGCGCGCCTTCGAGCGCTACGGCGCCGCGGTTCGTGTCAGCATAGTTGCGCGACTACTCTCCTTGGCCGCAGCCGCCGCTCTTACTTATCTCGTCCACAGTGTTGCCATCATCGTTGCAGCCGCTGCTCTGTTCAATCTGCTGGGTACCGGGCTCCAGTTCTTTGATCTCCGCCGTCTCCTGCACACTGAATCGCTCGCGCCGGCATGGGATAGCAATTCTATGAAAGCACTGCTCGCATTCGGAGCCTTCAGTTGGTTGCAAGCCGTCTCCGGCGTCATCTTCAGTCAGGTCGATAGGCTTTTTCTCGGCGTCTCTCTTGGCGCGCTGGCCGTCGCATCCTACGCGCTCTGCGCACAGCTTGCGCAGCCCATCTATGGCTTCACCGCATCCGGCCTGCACTTCCTCTTCCCGCATCTCGCCGAGCGTAACGCTTCACGTACGACATCGGACCTGCGCAAAACGGTGCTCATTGCCCTTGCGTGCAATCTCCTCTTCGTCGCGGTGGCGACCGCTGCCCTCATGCTCTTTGGCCAGCGCATTTTGCTCACTTGGGCGGGCGTTGACATTGCGAGAAGTTCAACCAGCATCTTTCCTGTCATCGTCTGGAGCTCGGCCCTGCTCGCCTTGAATGTCACAGGCACCTACTCACTCCTGGCATTTGGCCGTGTACGGATTGTTACTTGGGTCAACCTTGCCGCCGGCGCAACCATGTTGTTGCTGATGACGCGGCTGTTACCCCATTTCGGTGCCTACGGCTTGGCACTTGCCCGGCTCAGCTACGGATCCATCACTTTGCTTCTCTATTTCCCCCTTGCGTTCCAGCTCAGCAAAGCACATGCGGCATATATGCCGATGCCGGCAGGGAAGCCGGTCTGTGAGGAGGCATGAGCGTGAACACACATGCGATCAGCCGTCCCTCCCTCGCTTTGAATTCATCCGCGATCAGCGCGACCGCGGTGATGCCTTTCCCTGCCTCGGTAGGGTTCTACCTTTCATTCCGCCTCTTTTTTCCACTGTTGGCCGTGCGCATCTTTGGACAGGATGCGCAGTATGGCGTGATTGTCAGCCTTGCCCTCAACTACCTTCTTCTGTGTCTCGCTGCACTTGGTGCGGTGGGTGCAGCTCCATCAGCGCTTGGCTCAATATCGCGGTTACCGAGCTTCCGCTGGGTGCTGTTGTTCTTCGGCTTTTCCGGAATCAGTCTGCTGTGGAGCGTCACTGCGTCGCTGCCGGCCGCAATAGCCTTTTGGGTCGCCATGGTGGCGGACACGGCAATCGTTGTACTCCTGCTTCGCCGCGGTCCGCTCGACATTGTCGTGAATTCGTTGATGCGCGGCTATATCTGGGGAAGCTGCGCTATAGCGATCGTTGCCTGGTTGATGCCCACGCAATCGGATCTCCGCCTCGGCGATGAGGAACTTCTCGGACCAAACCAGATCGGCTGGTCCTGTGCCTTCGCCTTTTTCCTGGCGCAGTATCTGATGCGCCGGGGGAGCGGCAAGTGGACGGTGCCAGCCCTCCTGCTTGCCGTGACACTGCTTCGCAGCCTGAGCAAGACGACGATCATCGCCTTCCTCGCCGGTCAGGCTTACATTCTCCTGCGCGATCGATCCATGAACCGCAGGACGAAGCTCCTGCTCGGTGGCCTTGCGCTATTTGTAGTGTTGATCTTCTGGGGTTTATTGGCGAACTATTACGAGGTCTATACCAACGAGGGCAATCAGGCCGAAACACTTACCGGGCGCCTTGGAATCTGGCTTTACTTTCTCACGGAGGCGGTGCAGAAGCCGTGGATTGGTCATGGCTTTCATTCCGCGTGGAAGGTCATTCCGCCATTCGGTGCGTTTGAAGCCCGTCATGCACACAATGAGCTGCTTCAGCAGTTCTATGCTTACGGCATCATTGGTGTCAGCATGCTGGTCGCGCTCTATGGCAGCGTCTGGCGCCAGATTCGCCGTTTTTCCGATCCTTCGTTGAGAGTCTTTTTTCTCGGCATGTTGCTGTTCGTCATCGTGCGTGGCTTTACCGACACGGAGCCCTTCGATCTCTCGCTACCTCTCTGGTTTATCGCGATCATTGGTGCTCTCATCATCCAGCATTCTCCCTCTCGCGCGGAGGTGCTCACGTGAAAGTTGCTGTCGCGCTCACCTCGTCCTCTGGTCAACTCTCTGGCGTACAACGGCACGCTATCAATCTCGCACGCTGCCTGCTCACGCGGGATGAGATCACGGCAGTGCATCTGATCGCAGCACCGTGGCAGCAGGCCTTTGTTTACGATACGGTGCCACGTGATGATGCTCGTCTGCATCTCCACATAGCACGCGTCCGCAACAGCTCTGTGAGCCGGAACGCGTGGTACTACGCGGAGCTTCCCCGAGTTGCGGCGCAGCTCGAGGCCGACATCGTGCACCTCGGCTATCCCGCCCCGCTGGACAGGGGTGCCTATCACTGCCCAACAGTCGTCACACTTCACGATCTCTACCCATACGACGTTCCGGAAAATTTCGGCTTCCCAAAAGTACTGTTCAACCGGTTCCTTCTACAGCGGTGTCTACGGGCGGCGGATGCCATAGCATGTGTCTCCGAAAGTACACTTGCGCGCCTGGAGGGTTTGGAACCGCGACTTGCGCTTGCGAAAGCGGTCGTCATCTACAACTGCGTCCAGTTACAGTTGCAGGTCTCGGCATCAAGCCCGCTCCCACAGTGGAATGGTGAGCCGTTTCTGCTCTGTGTCGCACAGCATCGCCGCAATAAGAACATCCTTTTTCTTTTGCGTGTCTTCGAGCGCCTGCTGCGCGCCGGGCGGATCGCTGAGCGCACACGACTCGTTATCGTTGGTATTCCCGGCCCGGAAACAAATGCGATCCTTCGCTATCTAGCCAAGGCGAAGATAGCCGATCGGGTCATTCTCCTGAATGGACTTTCTGAGGAGCAATTGCAGTGGTGCTATCGCAACTCCCAGCTATTGCTCGCGCCATCTCTTATTGAAGGCTTCGGGCTTCCTGTGGCGGAAGCTCTTCTCGCGGGGTGCCCCGTGATCTGCTCCGACATTCCTGCTTTTCGTGAGCTGGGCGGCGATCGCTGTCTTTACATTTCTCTGGACGCGGCGGCCGAACAGGCCTTTGCCGATGCCGTCTGCACCGGTGTCCACGCGGGCTCTCGCGTCCCCGTCACTCTCCCACAGCTCGATGAATCATTCATCGCTGAACAGTATCTGCAGCTCTATCGCTCACTCTTGTTTCCCGCATCGACGGTGGCTGCCGCCCCCATCCGCGCCTCGATACGGATCTCGGAAGGGGATCACCTCATATGACTGGGC
>Ga0193743_1001648_pt1 | contig 16459 bp, 16 predicted proteins | sample L2c2metaG_FD_143038 | JGI IMG/M metagenome (GOLD analysis project Ga0193743, IMG submission 143038) | Soil microbial communities from a riparian zone of the East river system, Colorado, United States - L2c2 | ecosystem: Environmental > Terrestrial > Soil > Riparian zone | place: USA: East River...
GCTGAGTTTACCGCCCGGAAAGTGGAAGAGATTCACGATAAAATGCTAGCTGGAGTGATGAGGAAGTGAAAATCCGGTTAGCGGCAGTGTGTCTGGCTTGTACGCTGAGCCTGTGCCGCGCGCAGGATCGCGATTTTCTTTCCCCGAATGAAGTCGCTCAGGTTCGCGAGGCTCAGGACCCGAATGACCGCCTGGTTCTGTACGTGGGGTTTGCCCGGCAGCGGCTGGATCTAATCCAGAACTATCTTTCGAAGGATAAGCCGGGGCGCAGCATTTTCGTACACAACTACCTGGAAGACTACAACCACATCATCGACGCCATCGACTCGGTTTCCGACGACGCGCTACGGCATAACAAGCCCTTGGATAAAGGGACTTTGGCTGTCCTGAATGCCGAAAAAGAGTTCCTGGAAGTTTTAAGCAAAATTCAGGACAGCAACCCGAAAGATATAGACCGCTACAAGTTCCTGCTAACGGAAGCTATTGATACCACGAGCGATAGCCGGGAGCTTTCGATGCAGGATTCCAATAAGCGCGGCGGCGCGCTCAGCGCCGAAGACGCCAAGGAAAAGAAAGAGCGCGAGGCGATGATGCCGTCGAAGGAAGTGAAGGCCCGCCACACCGAAGCTGCCGCCGAAGCGGACAAAAAGGAAGAAAAGAAAGTCCCGACGCTTTACCGGCCGGGCGAAAAGCCGCCGCAGCCGCCGCCCCAATAGCGTAAAATTGGTGTTGGAGGCGGCCACTTTTGGGGCACCATCATCATCACAATGTAGTTTCTACAGGCTGGATTTTGCGCCTGTCCCTGGTTGCCACATTGGGATTTACCGCATTCGAAGTGTTTGCGGGACTGCGTTCCGGAAGTCTGGCGCTGCTCTCCGATGCGGGGCATAACTTTACCGATGCGCTGGCGCTGCTACTGGCGGCGATAGGCCTGTATCTGCAAGACAGACCGGCAGATCGATCGAAAACATTCGGCTATCAGCGCGCCGGGGTCATTGCCGCTTTTGTCAACGCACTCACGCTGCTGGTGATCTCGCTCGCGATCTTTTGGGAAGCCATTGACCGGTTGTTTCATCCGCAGCCGGTGGACGACCGGATGATGTTCTGGGTGGCAATTGCCGCCCTCATCCTGAATGGCGCGATTATGCTTGCACTCAATCGCGGCCAGAAGGGCGACTTGAATGTGCGGGCTGCCTTCATTCACATGTTGGGAGATGCGATTGGCGCGGGCACGATTATTGTGGGAGCGGTGGTGATCCGCTACACAGGCTGGACGTACGTGGATCCGCTGCTGTCGCTGGCGCTTGGCTGCCTGATTGTTTACACCGCCTGGGATATCGTGCGCGAGTCGCTCAATATTCTGCTGGAAGGGCTTCCGCGCGGCCTGGATCTGGAACGGGTGACCAAGGCGATGGGCGAAGTCGATGGGGTGTTGGACGTTCATGATCTGCACATCTGGAGCCTGGGTTCGAATACACACGCGCTCTCTTCGCATGTTCTAGTGGACGATATGCCGCAATCGGCAAGTGAAGGCATTCTTCGGCGGATCAACGATGTCTGCTGTGGATTTGGCATCCACCACACTACGATTCAGTTCGAGCACATGCCCTGCGTGCTGGCCGGGAACAGCGGCTGCAAAATGGGTACCGACCATGTTCATGAGCATGAACACGGCCATGCGGATGGGCATCGCCATAGCCACAGTCACGGCGCCGACCATCACCACTGAGTTTATTTAATAGCGAGGGCTGCTACTGCGCCGCGATCAGTTCCAGCATCGTATTGCGCAGCTTCACGGCTGTTTCCGAATCCGGCGTAACTACCAACACGGTGTCGTCTCCGGCGATTGTGCCCACCACTTCCTTCAGTTCCTCGCGGTCGATGGCGATGGCTAAGGAACTGGCGTTTCCGGCGGACGTGCGCACCACCACCAGGTTTTGCGCCACGCGGATGTCCTGCACGTATTCATCCATGATGCCGCCAAAGTTCGGGCCGCGCTTTTCGGAGGTGAGGGGACGGTAGCCTTCCGGCGTCTTGACCAGCCCGATTTCGCGGATGTCACGGGAGAGCGTGACTTGCGTGGAATGAACGCCGAGCTCACCGAGCTCGCGCGCTAATTCCTCCTGCGTGAAAATACCCTTCGCGCGGACGATCTGCAAGATTTGGGCCTGCCGGAAGCTCTTGTTCATTTACGCATGGCGGAGAGCCTTCCAGTTGCCTGAGCAAGGGCGCGGGCGACAGCTGACGGCGCAGTGCCTCCCGGTAAGTCACGGCTCTTCATTCCTTCCACCGGATTCAGCAGGCGCGCCATTTCCGGTTTGAATTCGGGCGCAAAGGCGGCCAGGGCTTCGCCGGTCCATTGCGAAGGTGTTTTGTTGCTTTTGACGCTCTCCAGGACGAGCGCGCCGGTAAGCTGGTGCGCGCGGTGGAACGCCACGCCGCTACGCGCCAGTTCCTCGGCGAGGTCGGTGGCGACGACCCAGCTTTCGTCGGCCGCCGCGGCGGGAATGGCCGGGCGCAGTACAACCGACTCAGCCACTACCTTGGCCATGGCGAGCGAGCCGGAGGTTTGATGGAACGCATCGAACAGCGGTTCTTTGTCTTCCTGCATATCACGGTTGTAGGTCATGGGCAGGCCTTTCATGGTGACGAACAGCGACGTCAGGTCGCCGAAGACGCGGCCGGATTTGCCGCGAATCAACTCCAGGGAGTCGGGATTCTTCTTTTGCGGCATGAGGCTGGAACCGCTGGTGACGCCGTCGCCTAGGGTCATCCAATCAAACTCTTCGCTCGAGTAGAGAATCCAATCTTCGGAAAGCCGGCTGAGATGCAGCATGATGAGGCTGCAGGCATAGAGGAAGTCGAGCGCGAAATCGCGGTCACCGGAAACATCCATACTGTTGCGGGTGATGGCGGGAAAGCTTAAATCGGCGGCGATGGCTTCGCGGTCGAAGGGGAAGCCGCTACCCGCCAATGCGCCCGAACCGAGCGGAAGGACATTGATGCGGGCGTGGGCCTGCTGCAAGCGTTCAAAATCGCGCGAAAACATCTCGAAATAGGAGAGAAGGTAGTGGGGCCATAGCACCGCCTGCGCACGGCGCAGATGAGTATAGCCGGGAATCACCGCGTCCGAATATTTATGCGCGAGATCGAGCAGCGCGCCCATCAGGTCAGTTAGCTGGGAAAGAAGCGTTTCGGCCGAAGCGCGCAGATAGAGACGCACATCGAGTGAAACCTGCTCATTCCGGCTGCGCCCGGTGTGGATCTTGCCCGCCAGCGCCCCCACCTTGTCTTTCAACTTGCGGATCACGAAGGTGTGAATGTCTTCGTCATCGGCGCCAGCGAGGTATTGCGGATCTTGCGCTTCCTCGCCGATCCGGGCAAAGGCAGCCACGAGTTGCTCGCACTCAGCAGCCGTTAGGATGCGCGCGCGCGCCAAGGCTCGCGCAAATGCCTGCGAGCCTAGTACGTCAGCGAAAATCAGTTTGCGGTCGAACTGCAGCGAGCCCGAGAACTGCTCAAATACCTCGGAAGGCCCGCTCTCGAATCTACCGCCCCATAGTTTTTCAGCCATTATTTTTTATTAGCAGTTTCCAGAAGCGCCTGCACTTTAATGGGCAGACCGATGATGTTGATGAAGCCGAAGGCATCTTTCTGGTCGTAGCTGTCGCCCATGGTGAAGCTGGCGATGTCCAGACTGTAGAGCGAATTGGGGCTTTTGCGGCTGACGGGCTCGAGATTGCCTTTGAACAGGCGCAAGGTAATTTCACCGGTGACCGGCTCGGTAACTTTGGCAAAGAACGCGTCGAGGGATTCGCGCAATGGCGTAAACCAGAGACCGTTATAGACCAGTTCGGCATAATCAAGCGCCATTTTCTGTTTAAAGTGGAGCATGCTCCGGTCGAGCGTCAGCGCTTCCAGTTCGCGTATAGCCGCGAGCAGAATGGCGCCGCCCGGCGTTTCGTAGCAGCCGCGCGACTTCATGCCGACGAAGCGGTTTTCGACGAGATCAATGCGGCCGATGCCGTGCTCGCCGCCGATTGTGTTCAGCTGTTCCAGCAAAGCGACGCCGCTCAACTGGCGCTGTCCATTGAGCGAAACTGGAACTCCGTGCTCGAACCCGACGGTGACGTCGACCGGTTTGCCGGGCGCTTCGGCAGGGCTCTTGCTGAGCATCCAAATGTGGTCGGGAGCTGCGTTGGCGGGATCTTCGAGTTCTCCGCCTTCGTGCGAAATGTGCCAGATATTGCGGTCGCGGCTGTAGATCTTGGTAGTGGACTGGGCGATGGGTACGTTGTGAGCGGCAGCGTATTCGATAGCGTCTTCACGCGAGATGATGTCCCATTCACGCCAGGGGGCAATCACCGGGAGTTGGGGCGCTATGGCTTTGTAGGTCAGTTCGAAACGAACCTGGTCATTGCCTTTGCCCGTGCAACCATGGGATACGGCATCGCAACCGGTTTTCAGCGCGACTTCGGCCTGGCGCTTGGCGAGGAGAGGCCGGGCGATGGAGGTGCCGAGCAGATACTTATGTTCGTACACGGCGCCGGAGCGGACCAGCTTCCATAGGTATTCCGTGACGAACTCTTCGCGCATGTCCTCAACGTAGACTTCGGACGCGCCGGTCTTGAGGGCCTTTTCTTTGAGCCCTTCGAGTTCTTCGCCCCCCTGTCCGATGTCGCCGCACACGGCTACCACGTGGCAGTTGTAATGCTCCTTCAACCACGGAATGATGATGGATGTATCGAGCCCGCCCGAGTAGGCAAGCGCCACTTTCTTCGCTGTCACTTTATTCATTTCTCTCCTTTGCGCGAGCAGGCACACGTGTAGCGCTCGGCCGCGCGGTTAAATCTTAATCTTGTTTGTGGCTACCTTATTGCAGCAACATCAGGAGTACTGCTTTTTGGACGTGCAGGCGGTTTTCGGCTTGATCAAAGGCCACCGATTGATCCGATTCCATGACTTCGTCGGTTACTTCCAAGCCGCGCTTGGCGGGGAGGCAATGCATAAAACGCGCATCTTTGCGAGCCTTGGCCAGTAGAGCCTCGTTCACTTGATAGGGAGCAAAGAGGCGTTTGCGCTCTTCCGCTTCGGATTCCTGGCCCATACTGGCCCACACGTCCGTGTAGACGGCATGCGCCGAATTTACCGCTTCGGCTGCGTCATTGGTGATTTCGATGGCTGCGCCGGAACTCTTGGCGAGCTCCACAGCTTGCGCCACTATGTCATGTTGCGGCTCGTAGCCCCGGGGCGTTGCTACGGACATGTCAATGCCCAGGCGCGCGCAGCACAGCAGGAGCGAATTGGCGACGTTGTTGCCGTCGCCCACGTAAGCCAGCTTGATTCCCCGCACACGCTCGAACTGTTCCTTCAGCGTAAACATGTCGGCCAGGGCCTGGCAGGGATGATAAAGATCGCTGAGCGCGTTGATGACGGGAAGGCCGGACCAGTGAGCCAGTTCGTCCACAGTTTCCTGGGAGAAGGTGCGCGCCACGATGGCGTCGGTCCAGCGAGCGAGATTGCGCGCCACGTCTTTCAGCGGCTCACGGTCGCCGATCATGCCGATCTGGGTGACGCAGTCGCCGCCGAGTTGCTTGATGGCGAGTTCGAACGTCATGCGGGTGCGCAGCGACGGCTTTTCGAACAAGAGGCTGACGTAGCGGCCTTTCAGGGATGAGGCGAAGCGCGGGCGCGAGTGTTTGACCTGCTGCGTCAGGTCGAGGAGCGCGTTTAATTGTTCGGTGGAAAAGTCGAGATCATGCCGGAGATTGGCAATCCTGGCGTGGGATGCTGGCTGATAGACGGAAGCGGCCACTAGTTCTCCTCCGGTGTATTTTTATTCACTACTATGAATAATTACACATTCCGTCTGAGCGCGCAATGGAGAAAGCGTAATGACGATGGATTTACAGCTGAAGGGTAAGACGGTCGTGGTCTGCGTGCCGAGTGCGGAGTCGTGCAAAGTGGAGATTCCTCTCGTGCAGCGGACACAACACCGATACGCCCAAATATTCCGGGAAGAGGCGACCCGCGCGTGCTAATCGTTATTTCGGTAACTCATTGTAAAATTTAGACATAGAATCCCGGACCGCGGAGAGGCAGGCGGTCAGTTCAAAGAGATGAAGAATTTATTGGTGATGAAGTTTGGCGGCACCAGCATGGGCAGCGCCGAACGGATGCGCGTAGCGGCGCAACTCATTGCGGAGCAGGCCGCGAACCGACCGGTGGTGGTGGTGGTCTCGGCGATGTCGAAGGTGACCGACCTGCTACTGGAGACGCTGCGGCGGGCGGAGCTTGAGGAAACGTCCGCGGTAGATGCGAACGTGCAGGTGCTGTTGAACCGGCACCTTGATACCTGCCGGCAGTTGTTGGGTGACGTGGGAGCGTCCTTTTCGGCTGACATTGAATCGCTGGTGAGTGAATTCCGGCGGATTGCCTACGGTATTTTGATGCTGGGGGAGCGGCCGCCGCGTTCGGTGGACGAGGCCATTGCCATCGGCGAGCGACTATCGGCGGTGCTCCTGGCGCAGTATTTGGAGGCGTCCGGTGTTCCCGCGCGCGCCGTGAATGGCGGCGATGTGATCGTGACGGACGCGGTGTTCGGGAATGCGTCGCCACACATGGACGCCACGCGCGAGCGCTGTGCCGCGCGGCTGGCGCCGGATCTTACGGCAGGCATGGTGCCGGTAGTGACGGGATTCAATGGCGCGACCGCGGACGGACGGCCGACCACATTGGGACGCGGCGGGTCTGATTTTTCGGCGTCCATTCTGGCGGCGGTGCTGGATGCGGCGGAGTTGTGGATCTGGACCGATGTGGATGGGATCATGACGGCCGATCCGCGTCTGGTGGCGGATGTGGCGGTGCTGGATGAAGTGACCTACGCGGAGGCAGCTGAGCTGGCCTATAACGGCGCGAAGGTGCTGCATCCGCGCACGCTGGCTCCTTTGGTGGAGAAGCAGATTCCGGTTTGGAGCAAGAACAGTTTCGCGCCGCACAAGCCAGGGACGAAGATCGTGTCGCACTTTGATGAGCCGAAGGGCGCGCGGGCGGTGACGTCGATGTCGAACGTTGCCTTGATTTCCATGGAACCGGCCAACGCGGTGCTGAGCGGGACCAGGCTGATGGCGCGCGCGCTCGACGCGCTGGCGCTGGCGAATGTGGAGATTCTGGTGTTCACCAGTTCCAGCTACCGGCAGAGTTTTTGTTTCCTGATCCGTAAGCCGGATGTGTCGGCGGCGCTGGAGGCTCTGGAATCGAACTTATCGATTGAGCTGGCGCATGGCTATTTGAAGCCAATTGAAGTGGATGAGAACGTGGGCTTGCTCGCGGTGGTGGGCGAGGGGATGCGCGGTGTGCCGGGACTGGCCGGGCGCATTTTTACGGCTATTTCGCGGGAGGAGGCGAATATTATCGCCATTGCCCAGGGGTCGAGCGAGTTGACGATTGGGATTATTGTGCGGCTGGATATGCTGGACCGGGCCGTACGGGCCGTGCATGCGGAGTGCCAGTTGGGTAAGATTGCGGTAACTTGTCAGCAACAACCATAGTGCCGCTCAAGGAGTATCTGGAGACCTGCTACAGGCCGGACTGCGAATATCTGGAAGGCCAACTTTTGGAGCGCAATGTTGGTGAGTGGGAGCACGGCCGTCTACAAGCGCTGCTCAGCCGTCACCTCAACACAAAGAAACGGAGGCTCCTCAAGAATCGGAGTGGCAGGAAGACCGCCCGCTATGACGAAGAAGTGAAGGATGGCGTTTTGAGAACGCAGAATCCGGATATCTACGTTCCGCTCGCCGAACTCTGATGCGCGGCGAGGCGGCGGATCGTGAACGGCAGGCCGGTGGGCGCAAAAGTGGCCGAAAGCAGTTGCTCGATCACGTCCAAATTCCGTTCCGCTAAGGCCACGATGGACGGACCGGCTCCGCCCAGGCAGATGCCCAGAAGATCGGTATGCTGCAGAGCCAGAGCTTCGGCCAAGCCGGGCACCAATTTCTGCCGGTAAGGCTGATGCATGCGGTCCTTCAGAGCCTCCCTCAGCACGGAATAGTTACCGGTTTGCAGCGCGTGCAGCAGCAAGGCGACGCGCTGCAGATTGAATACGGCATCTTCGCGCGTGAGCACTTCCGGGACCGCGCCGCGGGAGGAGGTGGTGGGAAGCGGGAAGCGCGGAGTCAAGACCAGGAAGCGCACGGCGTCCGGCCATTCCATTCTTACAGCGAACGCAGAGCGGTCAGGCAACTGGCAACTCACGGTCAGTCCGCCAAGCAGCGCGGCCGCGACATTATCGGGGTGTCCTTCGAGCGCGCACGCCGCATTCAGGAGACCTTGCGAGGGCAGGGGGCCGGCCACTGCCTCATACAACCGCAGACCAGCGACTGTAGCAGCGGCGCTGCTGCCCAAGCCACTGCGCATGGGGATTTCGCTATGCACCTCCACGCGCAGCGAGGGAAAACCGGCTTCGCTTTGGCGGGCCACGAAACGGAAGGCGCGCTCGATGTAATTTTCGCCGTCGAGGGGACAATTTGGAAATTCGAAGTGCAATTGGTTGCGGCCGTCCACGAACTCGACCGAAAGCCGCAGATAGAGCTGCACGGCCACGGCGAGCGTGTCGAAGCCTGGTCCGAGGTTGGCGATGGAGGCAGGAACGCGGATCTCAAAACCCGCGGACGGCGAGGAACTGATCATCGACTGTGTTCCGCGGCGTGTTTCTTCTTCTGCGCTTTGACGATGTAGTCCGTGTCTTTCAGCACGTGCCCAGTCAGGATGGCAACAACGCGAGCCTCGCGTTCCAGCTTGCCGGCTGCGGTGAGTTTGCGGATGCCGGCCAATGTTGTGGCGGATGCGGGCTCACAGCCGATGCCGTCGCGCCCGATCATGGCCTTGGCTTCGCCGATTTCTTCATCGGTCACATCCATCACGAACCCGCCGGTGAAGCGAACGCCGTTCAGCGCTTTCCGCCAGGAGCGTGGATTCCCGATGCGGATGGCAGTGGCGTCGGTTTCGGGACGCGCCACGGCTTCGAGCTCCGCCGATCCGGATTCCCACATGCGCGCCAGCGGGTTCGCTCCATGGGCCTGGACAATGACGATGCGGGGCAGCTTATCGATGAAGCCGTATTTTTTAAGCTCGATGAACGCCTTGCCGAAGGCCGAGGAGTTGCCCAGATTGCCGCCGGGCACGACCAGATAATCAGGCGGCTGCCAGCCGAGTTGTTCAAGCAGCTCAAACATGGCAGTTTTCTGGCCCTCGATGCGAAACGGGTTGATGGAGTTGAGGAAATACAGGCTGGGATCCGAGCCGTCGAGAAGAGTGTTGAGTGCATCGTCGAAGCTGCCTTCGATTTCCACCAGTTCCGCGCCGAAATCGAGGGCTTGCGCCAGCTTGTTTTGGGAGGTTTGACCGGCCGGCAGGAAAACGCGTCCGATGACACCGGCACGCGCCGCGTAAGCCGCGAGTGAGGCCGCCGTATTGCCCGTGGATGCGCAGCCGACGGCGGTTGCGCCCACGAACTTGGCTTCGGTCATACCGGCTGTCATGCCAAGATCTTTGAACGATCCGGTGGGATTCCAGCCCAGATGCTTGAACGAAAGATGAGGAAGGCCTACCCATGCAGCGGCCTTTTGCGCGCGCACGAGCGGCACGTTGCCCTCACTGAGCGTCACCACGCCATCAGGGCCGTAGCAATCCGGCAGAAATTCGCGGAAACGCCAGACCCCGCTGGTGTCGCGCATATCGAAGGACATGCGCCGGCTGAGCCAGCGCTGTTTGAGGGCGGACGGATCTTCCTGGGGCGGGTCTATAACGACTTCGAGCAGGTCTCCGCATTTGGGGCAAGAGTGGGCGCGATGGTGCAGATCTAGGGTGGTGCCGCAGCCGGTTGCGCTGCATTGGAGGTGGGCCATGGATAAACAATTTACGGTAGCATTCGGGTGGTTCTGCTATCCCGTAAGGAGCTGGCAGGGGCTGGCTTTCAGCCCCCTAATGAAGAGAAGGCGATATTTAGGCCTTAGCAGCCGCTTCCAATGATTTCCATTCCTCCGCGGGTAACTTTACTTTCGCGGCGGCCACGTTTTCTTCAAGGTGTTCTACCGAAGTGGTGCCGGGAATGGGGAGTATGACGGGCGAGCGGTGCAGCAGCCAAGCTATGGATAGTTGGGAAAGAGTGGCTCCATGCTTTTTTGCGGAAGCGTCCAGGGGACCACCGGGGACAGCCAATTTACCGGACGCCACGGGAAACCAGGGGATAAACGCCAGATTGTGCTCTTGGCAGTACTCCAGAACGTCTTCGGTGTCCTTGGAACGGTCGCCGATATTGTATTTGTTCTGAACGCTGACAATCCTCGCGGTCTTCGAAGCGCGTTCGGTTTCTTTGCGCGTCACTTCAGACAAGCCAATGTGCCGAATCTTGCCGGCCTTTTGCAGATCGACCAGCGCTCCGAGGGATTCTTCCACCGGCACCTTTGCATCAATGCGATGCAGTTGATAGAGATCGATGCGCTCCAGCCGCAGGCGGCGCAGGCTCATCTCCACGCATTGGATTAAATATTCGGGCCGTCCCACCGGCACCCATTTATCCGGGCCTTGGCGGGTAAAGCCGCCTTTGGTTGCGATGACAAGGCCTTTCGGGTAAGGGTACAGCGCTTCGGCGATCAAGCGCTCGCTTACGTCCGGTCCGTATGAATCGGCGGTATCAATGAAATTGACGCCGACTTCAGGCAGGCGCTGCAGGACTTTGCGTGCCTCTTCCGGATTTTTGGGTTCACCCCATATGCCGGGTCCGGTGATGCGCATTGCGCCGAAACCCAGACGATTTACCGTCAGGTCGCCGCCAAGTTGAAAAGTGCTCATGCCTAGGTGATTCGCCTTGCTACTGTTTTGCTTCCGTCAATTTTCGAGTTACTTGGGAGCCGTGCGGTCGTAGAGCGCGTCTACATCCTGCTTCAGTTTGGTCATGGAAGCATTATCAATGTAGACCATATGTCCGGCATCGTAATGGCCGCGGGTTACATTCTTGTGATTTTCCGGTTTCAAGCCCATGTGATCGAGCGTGTACTCTACCGCGAAGTAAGGCGTTGCCGCGTCATACATACCTTCGGCGATGTAGACGTGCATGAACGGGTTCTTGGCGAAGGCGCGGCGCATGCCTTGGCTGGTGTCGGCGAAGCCCGAGCGGTAGGTGGCGCCGAAGTCCCAGCGTCCGATTCCGCCGCCCAGTATGTAATAAGTCAGTTCGCTTTCATAGCCGAGCTCCCGCTTGACATAGTCGCCAAAAGCGGAGGTGTAGGGCGGGCGAATGGCTGCCTCGCTCGGATCGAAATCAGGGTACTGCTGCGTGGATGAATCGTTAACGCCGGTGAAGCGCCCGTCCAGGCGCCCGACAATCTTGCCTTCCTCGCGCAGTAGCTCGGTATCGAAGTGAGAGAGGTCGATGCGAAGATTGCAGCGTTCTATGTATGGCTTGCTGAGGCCGGTGTAGCGCGCCAAGTGGTCGATGACGGATTGCCTGGCGGGTGCGGGAAGCGAATCGCCTTGCTGGAGCGCTTGTGCATATTCGGTGGCGGCCCACTTTTCCACTTCGGCGCGGAGTGCCTCGGGATCCTTCTGAAGTTCGGGCGCAAGCTTGTGGTGGTAAGCGGCCGTCATTGCATACGTGGGCAGGTAGAGAATGTAGGGCATGTCGTTTAACACGCCAAAGCTGACGGTTCCGTAATTAAGGATGGTGGAGATGAGCACGATGCCGTTCAACGCGATGCCATGGTCGACCAGGTAGCCGGATAGTCCGGCCGCGCGAGTAGTGCCGTAGCTTTCGCCGGCTAGATATAGCGGCGACGTCCAGCGCGAATTCTTTTGGAGGTAGAGCCGGATGAACTCACCGAAGGCGGCGATGTCGCCTTCCACGCCCCAAAACTTTTTGCCCACTTCCGCATTGACGGCCCGGCTGTCGCCGGTTCCGATGGCATCTACAAAAACCAGATCTGTTTTGTCGAGGATGCTGTTTTGGTTGTCTTCGAGCTCAAACGGGGGCGGCGGCATGAAACCGTTGGGCTGCATCTTGACGCGTTTCGGGCCGAAGCAGCCCATGTGCAGCCACACCGTGGCAGACCCGGGACCGCCGTTGAAGGCAAAGGTAAGAGGCCTTTTCGCGCCGGGACTATCGAGCGTGTAAGCGGCGTAAAACATCTGTGCTTCGGCGCGGCCTTGCTCGTTCTTGATGGGCAAGCGCCCGGCGGTAGCGGTGTATTGCAATGTTTTGCCCCGCAGCGTCATTTTGTGGTGCGTAACGGAGGGCCTTTCGTCGGGCATATCCGCTGTTTTGGCGGCTTCGCCAGCAGTTGGAGGATTCGGAGCCGCAGCCGGCGGTTCTTCGCGCCGTTGCCCCGCCGGAAGAAGCGCGGCGAAAAGAAACACGGATAGAACTATCTTGAAGGGTAGGTTCACGGATGATGCCTAAATTTGCGACGAATATAGCATGCTTCCAAACGCAATTGTGATACTGTGATCGCCAAGGTATCTTGGTGCGTGCCCTTTATGGCTAGTGCTTTGACGACTTCCAAATGCGACAATTTCAATTTGTACTTATCCCTTTCCTCTTAGGCTCCATGTCCGCTTACAGTGCTTCCGGTACGTTATTGACGGCTAATCAGGGCGATCGCACGCTCAGTATTATTGATCCGGCGGCGGGTCAACAGGTGGCCGCAGTTCCCGAAGGCGGAATCACCGGACACGAAGTGGCAGCGTCGCTCGACGGCAAGCTAGCCTATGTGCCCATCTATGGAAGTGCCGGTGTCGGCAAGGCCGGCACGGACGGCGACCACATGGTGGTCATCGATATCGCCGCGCGCAAAGTGGTCGGCAAGGTGGACTTCGGACACGGCGTGCGGCCGCACCAACCGGTGCTTGAGCCGACGAGCGGCCTGCTCTACGTGACGACGGAACTGGACCAAACAGTCACCATTATCGATCCAACGACACTCAAGATTGTGGGCACGGTGCCTACCGGCCAGACCGAATCGCACATGCTGGCTATTTCGAAAGACGGGCGGCATGGTTACACGGCAAACGTAGGGCCGGGGACGGTTTCTGTACTGGATTTGAAGGCCAAGAAGACAGTCGCGGTGATTCCGATCTCCTCGAACACCCAGCGCATTTCGATTTCACCTGATGACAGCATGGTGTTTACGGCCGATCAGGCGAAGCCGCAACTGGCGGTCATCGACACGGCTACGAACAAGGTGAAGACGTGGATCGAGTTGCCTGGTAAGGGCTATGGGACGGCTTCCACCAAAGACGGCCGCTGGCTGCTTGTCGCGGTGCCGCACGAGAAAAAGGTAGCCGTGGTGGACTTGAAGACACTGAAAGTGGACCGGACCGTGGACGTGCCTGCCACACCGCAGGAAGTGTTAATCCGCCCGGACGGGAAGGTGGCCTATGTCTCCTGCAATGCAAGTCATCAAGTGGCGGCGATCAGTCTGGCCGATTGGAGCGTCAACCTGATCGAAGCGGGCAAGGGCGCCGACGGCCTTGCTTGGGCGCATTAGTAAGTCTTCCTCAGGGCTGCGGCTCGGCAAATGCCTGCAGGATGGCCGGCAGGTTTTGCGAGAAGGCTGAGCGGGCCATTACGGTATCGCAGCCTTGGTCGCGCGCGGCTTGTATGACATCCGCTTGCACATGCGAGACGAAACCCAGCAGCGGAATCCCGGCAGAATTTTCGCCGGCCTTCAATGCCGCAATCAGCTCGAGGGGCCGTGCTGCGGCGTCGTTCAGATCGAGCAGAATGGCGACCGGATTCTGTTGGATTTGCGCCAACGCGGTCTCCGGCGACTTGACGAAAACGACATCGAGGCCGGCGCGCTTGGCGGCGTCTTGAATTTTCACGGTGAACATCAGGTCGCTGAGAACCGCAATTATTTTCTTTTTTGGAATCGTCATGGAACTGTAACGCCGCCGCTCTGCCCGGCAAAAAGGGGAAAATGCCGCGCCGCCCCAGTTTAGCCCGGTGCAACACCGGCGTTGGTCTTATCATCAAAAGTAGATCATGAGCGTCGCAGTCGAATCTTTAACCGAGGTCAACCCTCTACAGGACCCATTACGTTTTGCCAGGCGGGTTCCCCCCTGCGCCATAGTCATCTTCGGGGCCAGCGGCGATCTTTCGAAGCGCAAGCTGTTGCCATCGCTATACCGGCTATTTTATGAGCGCCGCATCCCACCCAACTTCGCGGTGATCGGAAGCTCGCGCACGCCGATGTCGGACGACCAGTTCCGGGAAAAAATGAAGGAGTCGGTTTCTAAGTTTCTGGAAGACGCTCCCTTTGATGAAGATGTATGGACGTCCTTTGCACAGTGTCTGTTCTATGTGCCGGGCGATTTGACCGTTCCCGATTCCTTTAACGACTTGCGCTGCAAGCTCGATGAAGTCGAAAAATCGCATCAGACAGGCGGCAACGTTCTTTTTTATCTTTCGACGCAGCCCAGTCATTACGCGGATGCGATTCTGGAACTCGGCGCGCACAACCTCCACAAGGGCAATGGCTGGCGCCGGGTAATTATCGAGAAGCCGTTCGGCCACGATCTCGAAAGCGCCCGCAAGTTGAACGAAGACATTCACAAGGTGTTCGATGAATCGGAGGTGTACCGCATCGACCACTACCTGGGCAAAGAGACGGTTCAGAACATTCTGGCTTTCCGGTTCGGCAACGGCATCTTTGAACCGTTGTGGAACCGGCGCTATGTAGACCATGTGCAGATTACCGCGGCGGAATCGATTGGCGTCGAGGGCCGGGGCGGCTACTACCAGGAAGCGGGCGCGTTGCGCGACATGATCCAGAACCACTTGAGCCAAGTGATGGCGACAGTGGCCATGGAGCCGCCCACCGTGTTTGACGCCACGAATGTACGTGACGAACGCGCCAAACTGCTGCGGGCGGTGCGGGTGGTGAAGCCGGAAGACGTGGCCAAATACGCGGTTGCGGGTCAGTACGGTCCGGCAAAGGTCGGAGGGCAGGACATGGTCGGCTTCCGCCAGGAACCGAGCGTCGACCCTAATGCGCAGACGGATACCTACGCGGCAGTCACGTTTTTCATCGACAACTGGCGCTGGGCAGGCGTGCCTTTCTATATCCGCACCGGCAAGCGCATGCCTAAGCGCGTGACGGATATAGCGATTCAGTTCAGCGCGCCGCCGTTGGGCCTCTTTTCGCAAGAGACCAAGGGTGGTTTAAAAGAGGCGCGGCCGAATTTATTGGTCTTGCGCATTCAGCCCGAAGAAGGGATTTCGCTGCGCTTCCTTTCCAAGAGCCCGGGCAGCGGCATGCGCGTGCGTCCGGTGTCGATGGATTTCAATTACGGCTCGAGCTTCGGCGAACGTACGCCCACTGCTTACGAGACGCTGCTGGTGGATGCCATGGCCGGCGATCCGACTCTGTATACGCGGCAAGACATGGTGGACGCCAGTTGGCAAATTGTGCAGCCGATTTTGGATGTGTGGGCCAATACGAAGTTTGATTTTCCCAACTACCCCGCCGGCAGTTGGGGTCCGAAAGCTTCCGATGAAATGCTGGCCCGGCATGGGCACGTTTGGAGGACGCCGTGAGCGCAGTCATTTTTCCGGCCCAGCCGGAACAGATTTTGAAGGGCCTCAGCAAACTATGGACGTCAGTTGGCAAGGAGGAAAAGCAGCAAGGCCGGCCGACGGTATTGCGCGCATGCGCCATGACGTTGATTGTGGCTACCGACGATTCCGATACCGGCTTCGCGGCCTCGCAAACCATCGCCGACTTGATGCGAGAGCATGCGGGCCGCGGCATTGTGGTGACGGTCTCTCCTTCGGCGGCAAGGAGTTTAGAGGCGCGCGTGCTGGCACAGTGCTGGAAGCCGTTTGGCAAGGCTCAGCAGATCTGCTCCGAGCAGATTGAGATTTTGGCGCGCCCCGATAGCTGGCCGACGGTGGACGCAACTCTCACAGGGCTAACCGTGGCGGATTTGCCGGTGATCTTCTGGTGCCGGCACAAGGGAATATTGAGCGAAGGCGCGACGGCCGAGGATAGGGCGGGCCTGGAAGCCGTGATGGATCTGGCCACTAAGGTGGTGGTTGATCTCAAGGGCATTGAAGCGAACCACGCCATGGAACTGCTGGCGCGCTGGCGCGGCCAACGGCGGGTACTGGCAGATCTGGAGTGGACGCGCCTGACTGCGTGGCGGGAGCCACTGGCGCATGTCTTCGATAATCCGGAGCGGGGAACAAAGTTCTCGGCGTTTCACACGGTGGAGATTGAGCATACGGATGAACGGCTGCCGCTGGGTGCGTTGTACCTGGCCGGCTGGCTTTCGTCGCCGCGGCGCGCCAAGGTTGCTTTCTTAAAGGCGGAGGGCTACGCTCCTGGCATTCACCGGGTTCGCCTGGTCTCCGAAGCCGAGACCATTGTTTTCGAGCGCAACAGCAGCGAATGCGCGACGAAAG
>Ga0193743_1001649_pt1 | contig 16456 bp, 19 predicted proteins | sample L2c2metaG_FD_143038 | JGI IMG/M metagenome (GOLD analysis project Ga0193743, IMG submission 143038) | Soil microbial communities from a riparian zone of the East river system, Colorado, United States - L2c2 | ecosystem: Environmental > Terrestrial > Soil > Riparian zone | place: USA: East River...
CGTTGCGGTGATCGCCTTGGTCAGAGCGGCGAAGTCGTCGTCGGAGACCTCGTTGTCGCGCGCGGCGGCGACGGCCTTGTAGAGCCCGTCGAAGTCGCGGGTCGTGACGTTGGCGCGCGTCTTCGGATCGGAGAGCGCGGCCTGAATCGCGTCGCCGGACTTGCCGTCCTGAATGCCGTAGGTCACCCCGCGCAGGTCGACGAGGACCCACGGGCGACCGGGCGCCTCCATAACGATGGTCATGTCGTCCTCGTCCCTTCGGTGCTTCCGCGTAGGCGGCTTGGTCTGCTGAAACGCGCGCTCGGCGAGCGCGGTCATGATGCGGGCGTCGTCGGGCGTACCCATGAACTCGAAATGCATCCAGTCCTGCTTGCCGGAGTAGTCGGCTCCGACGCCGAAACCATACGCACGGAACAGCGCGTAGACCCAGTCAGGAATGTCGTGAATCCCTGACGAGTTGTACGAGTTCGTCGGGGCGTTGATGTCGATCGCCAGGGCCCAGCTGTGGTTACTGGGCGAATTAGTCCCTGAAACCGCGCGGCAGGCGTAGCCCCACGACCAGCCGTTGACGACCGTGTACCCGCGCCGCTCGACCTCGTTGAGCAGGAGCGAGAACAGCCGGGCGACGTCGCGGTGGACGGGAAGCCGCGCGCCTTGGATCTTGGTGACGACCGTGACCAGCGGTCCCGCGTCGCAGACCGGCCAGCCCTGTCCCCAGCCCTTGGTGCGCGGGCTGACCGAGTAGTCGTACGTCGAGTAGCCGCTAGGCAGAATCATCGCGCGTGACCTCTTCGCTACCTCGCGGGTGGATCGCGGTCCAGTCGCGCTCGCGACCGTCCGGGGGAGCCGCCCGGCGGCTCGTTCCCGTCGCGGACGGGTCGCTCTCGTACTCCGGAGCGGCCTCCGACGGGTCGAAGTCGCCGTCGAGCTCGGGGTCGTACGCCACGATCTCAGGATAGCGATCGTCGGCGACGGGATCTGTCGTCATCGTCTTCCGTCCTGTCTCTCTGCCCGCGCCTACTCTAAACGGGATACCAGGACGGTGAAGACATAAAGGGCATCACGGCCGGGACCGACGTGCATTCGTAGTTAGGCGCGGCGTCTTCTCCGGGATCGTTCACGCTGCGCACGCAGGTCTTAGTCACGCCGTTCTCCGTCTCGGAGTACTGCGCGAGCGGAGACCCGGCGGGTCCCTGCGGTCCGGCGGCGCCGTCGACACCGGGCTGTCCGTCCTGGCCGTTCGCCCCGTCCGTCCCGTTGACGCCGTCCAGCCCGGCTTCTCCCTGATCTCCCTGAGGTCCCTGCTCGCCGGTAGCGCCTTGCTCTCCCTGGGGTCCCTGCTCTCCCTGCGGTCCGACCTGGCCCTGCACACCCGGAAGACCCTGCGGTCCCGGGATTCCCTGCTGGCCCTGGGCCCCCTCCGGACCCGCGGGTCCGATCGGTCCCAGCGCCCCGGTGTCGCCGGGCTGGCCCGGCTCACCCCGGTCGCCCGCGGGACCCTGTTCGACGACGACCTGCGCCTCGTCGCACGCCGCGCCGCCGATCGCCTCGGCCGCCTCCGTGCTCTCCGCGCAGGCCGACGAGATGACCTGAGCCTGGTCGTCGACCTGCGCTCCGTTGACGTCCGCGCGCTCGCCCTCGTTGGACGCGTCGCGCGTCAAGAAGAGCTGAATGACGAGGATAGCGAGAAGCGCACCGAATAGGATGCCTCCGAGAAGCTTCAGCGAGTCGAGGCGCCGGGGACGCTCTTTCGTCTCTTCGGTCATGGCTTCTTCTTCTTTTCCGTCGTCGACGGTTCGCCACTAACTATCTCAGGAATCGGCGGGGGTTCCAACCCGCGCGTCAGCATCGTCTCGCGGAGACGATAGATGTAGCCTAGCGCTTCCTCGAAGCGCACCCTGATGGTCTTGATCTCGCGCTTGAGGGTGTCGACGTCCTCGACGGCTCTCCGCTGTCGGGCGATGAGGACGCCGCCCACGGCCACCACGAGAGACGTTAGCCCGGTCAGCAGGGCGCCGACCGTCTCAGGTTCCATGGTGTCCCCCTCTAAGTTGGTGCGCGTACTGGCTATACGCACCTGCCATGAGCAGGTGAAACCCGACGACCGCCGCCGCGAGGACACCGGTCACCGGGGGACGAGGGGGATCGGACAGTACCGAACCGAGTACGAGTGCCATGGCGTACCCGGACATGATCGAACCTGACAGCACGTGGCCGAACCTGACGCCTCTCTTCAGTACTGCACAGGTAGCGAGAACGAGCGCGTTGACGCTGAACGAGATCACCCAGACGGGTCCGAGCTTCTCGACGTATGCCACGATGGAAACCGTACCGGGAGCGGTCACGCGGGCCGGCTCGAACACCCCGTAGGAGAGCCCGAGAAGAGCGCTACACGCTATGAGCAGCCACGTCGCCGCCGTCATGAGAAACGGGTAGTGGACTACCTTCACCCACCGCAGCATCGCCCGCTACGCGGCCAGACCGTGATCGCCCTGCTTGCCCAGACCGAAGTTGGCGGTCGCGGACTTCAGGGACGCTCCGGCCTTGGTCGTTCCCGCCGGCTTCCAGACCCCGTAGTAGGTAGAGACGGAGATCACGACGCCGATCACGAAGTTCACGAACGCGACTCCCCAGTTGAACTCCTCGCCTCCGGCGAGCGCCTCCTTGAGCAGCGACGTCAGCGCGTTGAGCACGATCATGACGACGCTCTTGAGGGCGCTGGACGCCTGGAGCTTGGTGACCAGCCCGACGACGAGCGGGATGATGAGCTGGATCAGAATGGTGAGAACTGCCGCGAAGTCGAGCGTTACGACGGTAAACATGCGCCTTCGTCTCCTTACGACTGCCTTCCTAGACAAAACGTGGATACCGCGCGGATCCTGTTCGCCCCGCTCGCAGTCGTCAGGCGCGCCTGGACCCGAACGTCCAGTGCCGCGTCGAAGGCTCCGGTGACGGGACCGGTGACGGACCACGCAAATATCGTGCCCGCCGGTGACGAGATGATCGTAGCTCCCACCTGGACGCCGTTTGCCATAACGCGGATTTGTCCCGCCGTCCCCGCGTCGCAGAACGCGTAGCCTCCGCAGAAGAGGTTGGGCTGCTGCTTGATTCCGCCGATCGCGAGGACGTCGACGAACGCCGCCGACGTCGTTCCGGGCCACGTCGGGGTCTCGAGCGAGACGGGCGTTCCGACCTGTAGCCAGGGCCGCGCGATCCCCTCTCCCGCGACGTCGTCCGAGAAGACGGCGCGTCCGGTCCGGTCGCGGATCGCGGCGTACTGGGTGAACGTCGCGGTGTCGTCGTCCCAGACGCCGAACGCGGGCGTCCCGTCGGTGCGGAAGAACATCGACCCGTACTGGGGGTTGCCGGACGAGATCTCCGGCGGCAGCTCGCCGAGCTTGACGATCGCGTTCCCGGTGATCGGGTCGTAGACCGTCCACGTGCCGCTGTCGATCGCCGTCGACGACGCGCGCGGCGCGGTCTCCAGCGTGTGGACGCGGCGAAGCAGGTCCTGAATGATCGACGCGAGGTCGTCCGCGCGGGGGACGTTAGCCATCGAAGTCGTCTCCCGTCGAGAGGGTCACCGACTCGACCTCGCCCGCGTCGCCGGGCGAGACGTCGATCGACATGACGCGGAGGACGAACTCGGCGCCGTTCGGAAAGCGCGTGTCCTTGATCCGGAAGCGCGCGGTGTCACCGGGAGCGTAGTCCCCGAGGATCGGGACCATGTCCGCGCGGACCTGGAACTTCATCTCCCGGCGCGGCGGCGTGTTGTTGCGGACGTCCGCCTCGGCGTGCGCGAGGATCGTCGGCTGTTCGACCACCGACTTGTAGGCGAACGTCTTGCCGATCCGGGGGTACCCGTTGGCGGCGAACGCCAGGTCCTCGGACTTGGCCCACACGATCGACGAGCCTTCGCCCGTCCCGATCGCGTACGCGACGACGCAGGAGTTGCCGCCGTCGGAGTCGATGTCGTAGCTCGTGATGTTCCCCGGATACTCGAACACGAAGTTCGACGACTCGATCGGCTGGCCGAACCGCGGGTACGCGAAGAGGTAGCGCCGGAGCGGGGCGCCGCTCCCGCCCGCCGTGTAGAGATCGACGCGGTACTCGAACCCGTTCTCCAGCTCGGACAGCTGCTCGAGCTCGGTCCCGTAGCTGTTGAACTCCCACCACGAGATGTTGCGGGTCCGCGTGATGCCGCTGGCCTGGACGGGTACGCCGATGTTGAGGTTCGAGTTCGGCGCCTGCTGCATCGCCGTGAGCAGGTCGCGGGCGATCGTCATCTGGTCGGTCGGCAGCACGTAGTTGAGCGTGCGCGGCGACTCGATGATGACGTGGTAGGCGAACGACTCGAACGTAGCGCACGTCAGGCTCACGGTGCGCGACCTCGACGAGTAGCGCGACCGCCAGACGATCCCGCCCCAGACGGGCTGGCCGTCGCGGATCACGTAGAGAGCCGTCTTGCCCTCGCTGATGAACTCGTCGACGTCGAGCGTCGGGTTGTCGGATAGGTACAGGTCGGCGGTCAAGGAGCCCTGCGTCGAGATCCCCATGTCGAACGACACGCGCTTGAGCCGTACGTCCGTCGTCGGCTGGTTGGTGACCAGGTCGGCGAGCTGGTAGACGTACTGGCTCACAGCCAGACCTGCCAGGCGATGTTGATCGGGTTAGACGGAAGGATGGCGTTCGTGTCGAGGCGGTACGCCTTGAATCGGATGAACGTCGCGTCGGACGTCCACGTGATGATCCGGACGAGCTGGTTGAGCAGCTCCGTCGACTGGTTCGCCTCCTTGCCGGTGAAGAACGTCGGCGCGGCGCCGAGGCCGTGCGCGATCTGGACGATGCCGCCCGCGTCCGAACTCGGCGCGGTAACGCCCATCGCGTCGGGGCGACCTGACTTCAGGCCGGTGCCGGACATCCAGCCGAGCATGTCGCGGCTGATGTCGTAGTACGGCGTGCCGATCGTCAGGCCGAGCGCCGCCGCCTCGGTGCGGTTGCGGACCGGGACGACGCCGCCGAGCGCGGCGGCGAAGTCGCGCTTGTCGGTGATGTTCGCGTTCGTGATCGTGATCGCGTTCTGGCCCACGGCGAGGTACGCCAGGAGGACGCTCGACTTCGGCGTGACCGGCGGGACGGGCGACGACGAGGGTGACCCCGCGATGATCTGGACGTCGGAGGCGTGGCTGCCGTCGGCCTGCTCCTCGTCGAGGACGCGGAGGATGACCGAGTCGATGCGCGGGTTGGCGGACGACGACGGGCTCGCGGTCTTGGAGACCGCCGGGGCGCCGTCGTTCGTGACCACGTACATGCCCTGTGCGGTGTCGTTCGTTCCCCGGACGTGCGCCTGCCCGGCGCCGACGAGGACGGACATGGACGCCGAACCGGTCTGGGTGACCTGCAACTCGGTGCCCAGGATCCGGACGACGCCGCCGCGCGCGCGCAGCGTGCCGGTCGTCGTCTGGCTCATGAGCGCGGTCAGGACGTGCCGGTCGTTTCGGGCCGAGTAGCTGTCTTGCTGGACCCACGCCGCCTTGATGGTCATTCGTCGTCTCCTATGCTATCCACGCGTCGCGGTACCTGAAGAGGGCTGTGCTTCCCGGACCGGTAGTAGCGGACGCGGTGTACACGACCGAGTTCGCGCCGGGAGCGAGGCCCCACCACGTCGACCCGAACGACACCGCGCCGTTTCGGTTTCCCGATCCGTTGAGGGTGACCCGGTGCTCCTTCATGTCGACGACCAGCTGGTCTCCGGCCGACAGCGACATGTTGACCTGGAGGTACTCTCCGGTCGTCGTGTTCGTGAACCGCATGTCCGACGCGGGACCGGTCACGGTGATCGTCGGGTACGTGACCGCGTTGCCCGCGTTGGTTAGCGTGACGAATCCGCCTCCGCCGCTCGACGCGGGGTAGACGCGCGGGAACGTCAGGTTGTAGGTCCTGCCCGTCGACGACGCGGCGGCCACGCCCACCGACGCGCTGTGCTCGACCCACGAGTACTTGCGCGGGTCGGCGGCGAGCAGCGAGAACGAGAACAGCGTCGTGGTCCCGAACATCGGCTCGACGCGCATGTCGCCGAAGTACCGGACGGTCCGGAACTTCTCGCCGTCGTACTCGTTGCATCGGAGCGTCGTCGGGGTCCGTACCGAGTCGACGGCCTCGTTCAGCGCGCGGCGCGCGAGGGGCTGGACCGCGATGGAGGGGGAGATGTAGCCACCCTCCATCTTCAGCTGGAGCGAGCGGTAGCGGCCGTCTTCGGTGTACGATCCGTCCTCGTACTTCGACAGCGGTTCGTTCGGGATCTCCGCGTCCGGCAGGTCCCACCAGCCCGCGATCCCGGTGATGATCCACTCCACGCCGAGCGAGTCGACCGTGTTGAAGACCATGTCGCCGAGCTGAACGTCGGCGAGCAGCTTGCCCTTGGCTACCACGTCAGCTCCCCGGCTTGATCAGGAGCGCGACCTCGTCGGCCGCGATTCGGCCGATCGCCCGCTCGCTGGTTCCCGGCGGCGGGTAGATGTTGATGTTGACGGGCGCGCCGAGTGAGCCTCCGCCTCCCGTCGCCGGGGTGCCGCCCGTCAGCTTCTGGACGAAGCCGTTCTCTCCGCCCATCATGAGGTAGTCCCGTCCTTGATAGCTGAGCAGCTCGGGGCCGTTCTCGCCGACCCGGTAGAAGCTGTTGGCCTGTACGGAGCCACCGATCGCCCTGCCGGGCTTGCCACCTCCGGCGCCGCCGCCGCCACCGCCGAGGAACTCTTCGAAGACCGAGACTGTGACCGTCCGGTCCTTGAGCCGGCCGAGTCGCTCCTCGACGATCGCGAGGTCCGCCTTGGCCTGCTCCGACTCGACGGTGATGTCGACGTGCTTCTGGTCCGGGATCTTCCGGACCGCCTCGCCCGCGGCGCGGCCGGTCTCCTCGACCTTCGCCTCCGCCGCGACAGCCTTCTCGAGCTCGGCGATCATGGTCAGGATCGCGGGAGGTACCTCTCCGCCGAACGTCGCCGCCATGTCCTTGAGGGACTGGAGCATCGTCTTGTTCTTGACCTCGGTCTTCTCCGCCGCGTCGCCTGACGTCAGCAGGTTCGCCGCGTTGTTTCCCGCCTGCTCAGCGGTAGCGAGGAACTGGTCGGCGAGCGTGAGCTGCGCGCCCTGCAGGTTGAGCGATGCCTGCGCGGCCTCGCGCGAGTCGGGTCCGAACTCCTCGAGCGCCAGGTTGTACGCGTCCTGTGCGTCGGCGATGTTGAGCTGCGCCTGCTGGAGCCCGAGCGACGACTGCTCCGCCTGGAGCTGCGCCGACGTGATGTTGACGATCTTGCCGAACGACTCGTTGAACTTGTCGGTGACCGTCTGCTGCGAGTCGGCGATCTGCTGGTTGAGCTCGTCGACCTTCTCCTGCGCGGACTGGTACTCGCGCAGCGCCTTGGTCGCCTCGCGGGACCCGGGCGGAAACCGCTCGAGCGTCTCGAGGTAGGCGGTCTGCGCGGAAGCGGCGGCGTTCTGCGCGACCTCGAGCGGACCGAGCTCCTCGCGGGCTCCCTTGAGGGACTCCTCAAAGCCCTTGAGCTGGTTCGCCGAGTCGACGAACGAGGTAAATCCGCCCTCGCCGGGGTTCAGGAACGACATCGCCGTCTCGGGAATGCTCATCTCGGCGAACCGCTCGACCTCGGCCGTCGCTAGGTGCATCTCCTTGCGGGCCTGCGCGGCGGCCTCGCCGCCGGAGCGCATCATGGCGTGCCAGCCCTCGCCGATCGCGATGCTCTCCGCCTGGGCCTGCGCGATGTCCTCGAACGCGAAGGCGAGCAGACCGAGACCTAGACCGATGACCGGCAGGTTGTTGCCGATCCCGCGCATCGCGCCGGTGACCTTGCCCGCCGCCGTCGAGAACTTCGACGTCTGCGTTGCGGCCCCGCCGAAGCTGGTACCCGCTCCGCGCGCCGCCGATCCCGCCGAGGTAAGCGGTCCGACCAGGGTGTTCCCGATTCCGCGCGCGACGGCGGAGATCCCGGTGAGCAGCGGCCCGATGACACCGAGCGCGAGACCGAGCGCCTTCCACGCGACGATGGCGATGAGTACCGCGCCCGCCAAGGTACCGAGCACGGGGGCGATCGGCTCGAGGAAACCGAGCAGCGAGGCGAGGAAACCGAGGACGGCCGAGAGCGCGTCGCCGAAGAACGCGAGCGCCGTCGCCACCCCCGTCCCGATCGCCTCGAAGAACGGGGCGAGCGCCTGGATGACCGACTGGATCGCGGGAACGACCGTTGAGCCGAAGTCGATGAACGCCTGGATGACCGGCTCGATGGCCGGGGCCAGGACGCTGATGAACGTCGTCGCGAGCGTCCCGATCTGGTCGATGAGGTTCGACAGCGGCTCCGCGACCCGCTCGAAGATCGGCGCGAAGTTGCTGCCGAACGACGCCAGGACCTTGCCGAGGTTCTCGCCGATCGCGCCGACCACCTGCAGGACGGGGCCGAGCAGTGGCGCCAGGTTGCGGATGCCCGTTGAGAGCGCGCCGATAGCGTCGACCAGCGCGCCGACCCCCGCTTGTCCGGACGCGGACTGGAACTCCGCCGCGATCGCGACCGCCGCTCCCGCGAGCCCGGTGATCAGCTCGTTCGCGATCAGGCCGATCGTCGGCAGCAGGCTCGTCAGCGCGGCGGCGAACACGCCGATTCCCTGGTTCTGCGCGAGCCCGACGAGCTCCTTGCCGAGGCCCTTGAGCAGGCTGCCCATCTCGCGCAGGTTGAACATGACCGGGCCGTTAGGGTCGAAGAACTCGGCGATCTGTGACTGGCCCAGCGGCGAGTCGACGAACGCCTTGAGGTTCAGCGACGCCGTCTCGAGTCCCTTGAGCATCGTCGACGCGAACGGCGCGATGATCCGGCCGATCCCGGCCAGCGCGCTCGCGAAGTTCTTGATGATGTCGACGACGGTCCCGATGACCTCGCCGGCCTTGACGAAGAACGCGGCGAGCGACCCGGTCGCGTTGCCGAGCTGTGCCGACTGGTTGATCCCGGCGGCGAACGACTCGAACCACGTGCTGAACGTCTGGATGAGTGGTCGCGCCGCGTCGAGCACCGCGACCAGCGCGGTACCTAGGCTCACGAACCCGCGCCCGAAGTTGCCCGTGCTGATGGCGTTCTGCTCGGCTACGCGCGCGAACTGCGCCTTGAAGATGTCCGTGTTCGTCGCGTCGGCCGCAACCTGTGCGACGCCGCCGAGCTGGCTGGCGGTGTTCGACAGCGCGGTGTCCAGCAGCGGCAGGAACGTACCGGCAAGCTGGCTGACCGCCGGCGTCAGCTTCTCGAAGAGGGACTGCGCGGCGTTCTGTCGGATGCCGTCTAGCGCGGGCTGCAGCGCCTCTAGGGCGGCCTTGAACTCCAGCGTAGCGGGCGTGGGGTTCTCGGCCTCCAGGTCCTTGAACGCCACGGAGGCGGCGCCCACCGCCTGCGCGATCCCGAGTAGTCCGGCGGGCAGCAAGACGAGCGTACCCAGCGCGGGGGTCAGCGCGGCGCCGAGCGCGAACGCACCCGCGCCGAGAACGGTGAGGGCGCCGCCGAGCGCGGCGATTCCACCCGTCACCAGAGAAACCTTGGCGAACGTGCTCACGAAGGACTTATCGAGCCCGAGCATGTCGAGCGTAAGCGACTTCGTCTTCGTCGTGAAGGCGTCAAACGCCTTGGTCTGCTTGAAGTTCTTCTCGAGCGACTCGTTGATCCGGGTGCCGAGGCCCTTCTCGAACGAGTCCGTGTAGGTCTTTCCCGCCTTGTCGCCCTCGGCGGCAAACGTGCTCGACTGGCGCTGGAGCCCGTCGCGGACGTCTCCGCCGAGGCGCTCTGTGATGGCGCGGACGATGACGTGGGCGCTACCTACGACTGCCACGACGTCACCCCATCGGTAGACCGAGTCCCGGGAACGGGTTACCCGCGTCGCCGGACTCCTCGGTTACGGGAATAGGCGGCTTAACGGGACCCTGCCCCGGGTTGAACGGAACCAGTCCGTGCAGTGCGTCATCGTCGGTGTTCGTCTGATCGTACCCGTCGGGGAACCACGGGAACGGCCGCGCGAAAAGCTCGTCGAGCCACCACTCCTCGAACAGCTTCATATCTTCCGAGTCGGGGTGGAAGAAGACCTTAATGCGCTCCTGCAGTATCCGATGGCTTCCGGGAGGAACCATCTTCCGGAGCTCGTCGACGTACAGGACGTACAGGACGTTGAAGCCTCGGTCGGCCGGAAGCGTGCGAACGTCGACGTCCTGCATGGCGGTCAGACCGTCAACGTAGTACCACTCTTCTTTCGCCCATTGCGCGAGCGCGAGGGCGCCTGTGTAGGGCGGCGCGTGTACTCGTCGATGAGCCAACCCGCGACCTCGCCGAGCTTGTTGAGCGAGACCAGCCGCTCGGGGTCCTCGAGCAGGTCCTTCCATCGGATGAAAGACTCCGCGGTCAGCACCTCTTCGAAGAAGTCCTCGATGATGCCGCCGAAGCCGCCGCCCTTGCCGCCTACGCGGAGGAACCGGAGGATTACGCCCGTCGCGACGCGGGGCTTGCACTCGAAGTCGTCGCCCTCGAGCGTGAACTTGATCGGCTCTTCGTCGATCGTCTTCTCGTCGGACGCTTCGCTACCGAAGTCCTTGAACCGCTGCACGTGAATCTCCCGTCAAAAGGCACGACTAAGACGCGTGTCTCTCGTCTCTTCGTCTCTTTTGAAGCGGGCGAACCTCAGATGAGCAGGCGGCCGTAGATCTGGAGCGGAATGGTCAGGTAGTGCGTTCCCCGCGTTCCGGGGTGAAGCACCCGCCGGGCGTATATTACGCGGCCCCGGCTCCGAAATCGCAGGTACTGGCCGTGCGGGAGAATGACGTGCGGCTTGGTTCCCTCGTGTTCCATGAGCGCGTGGCGCTTGTTCGACCCGATCTTGCACTCGACGTACGTCGCGCCGGAGCTCATCGGACTCCGGATCGACGCGCGCAGGCCGCCCGTCTTCACCCTAACCAGCCGCTTGGCCATCCGCTCGATCTTGGTCCCCGCGTCCCGGACGGCGCCGTAGACCTCGCCACCGGGCGCGTTCATCAGCCGGATCTGCTTCTCGTCGACGTGGATCGTGACGGACGACACAGGCACGGCCTTACTCCTCTTCCGGCTGGACCTCGATCACCAGGTTCATGGTCGGACCCCAGTACTGGCCCTGGAGCTCGGCCACCGTGATGTCGGCGTAGTAGGTCGCCTGCGCGGCGAACGAGCTCGGGATCAGCATGAGCATGTTCGCGTCGCGCATGTAGATCGTGCTCGCCTCGACCATCGGCTCGATCAGCGTGTTGCCCCGCGCGTCGACGACCTTCGCGCAGCGCACGACCTGGACCTCGATCACGGCGGTCAGCGGGGACATGCAGTTGGACGGCTGCTCCTCCTGGAGTCCCGGGATCCCACGGTAGAGCTGGCGCAGCGACACGGTCACCTGGTCGCAGTTGACGACGGGCGTGCCGACGCAGACGTACCGCAGCGTCGGCAGGTCCAGGTCGCTCGGCGCGTAGACGTTGACGACCGTGTCGAGCACCTGCGTGAGCATGGCGTCGACGCGCTCCCAGTCCTCCACTACGCGGCTCCCGTGATCTTCTTCAGTTCGCCGACCAGCGACTTGCGCGGCGGGTCCTCGGCGAGCTCCGCCTCCAGCGCCATCTGCGCCTTCTCCGCGTCGCCGTCGACCCACGTGAGGACCTCACGCGCGGTGCCGCGCGGAACTACCGGTCCCGTCGGTTCGGGCACAGGCAGAGGTCTGGCGGCGATCTCAGCCGGGGTGGGCGGGGCGTAGGGGTCTTGACCGTTCACGGCGTCTCCTAGCCGACGCGGCGGCCTCGCGCCGAGTCCGGTGACAGCACTCGCGGAGGAACCTTCGCGCGTGCGGGATTGGCCGCGCGGATGAACATATCAACCCGCGCGAGTCCCGTGCGCCCTTCGTTGACGAAGTCCTGGGGATCCGTGGTCAAGATGTCGAACGACATGCCCTCGCGCTGGACGCTGGTGACGTTCGCGGGGAGCTTGCAGTCGTCGCTGCCGGAGTAGCCGAGCACCAGCTCGTTCGCGAGCTCGATCGCCGCGCGCCGACCCGCGACCGGCGGCCACGACCCGTACTCGTAGGTGATCTCGATCCCGTCGCACACGCGCCACGTCTCGTCCGGTGCCGGGCGGATTAGGCTCCAGTTCTCGAGAACGTACTGGCCGCTCGCCAGGTCGCCGCCGCCCACCGAGAGACCGATCACCCGCCGCGCGGGGAACCCACGCAGCCGGACCGAGTTCGTCTTCGGACGCGGCGTGAACGTGATGCAGTCGCGCGTGTACGCGGCCTTCCAGCCGCACTCGTACTTCTCGGTCACGATCCGCCGACCGGAGTACTTCCTGCCGGAGAGGCTCCACAACACGAACGACGCCGTCAAGACGGCGTCGTACGCGAAGGGGGAGCTGGGATCGGCGAGGTCTTCGACGTCGAGCCAGCGCAGGGTCATGGCTTAAGGGTAAACCTGGAACCCCTTCAGGCCGGTCGGTGCGGTGGCGGTCCGCGCGTACGCGAAAGAGCGGTCGGAGATGAACGGCCAAGCCGGAGCGCCGGGCCCGTCGCCGAACGACGCGTTGCCGACGCTGTACCCGGTGAAGGTGTTCGCCAGGATGCCCGACTCGATCGCCCTGTCGTCCGACATGCGGAGGAACGAGGCGGGGAAGATGAAGTGCCAGTACGGGTTCACCGACGCGTTCTTGCCGCCGACGATCGCGCGCGACCAGACCTCGACGGCGACGCCGTTAGGGGTCGGGTCGGTGCCCTGTTCGGGCGCCGCGTAGCCGACGACCTCGCCACCGGAGACGAGCACGTCGCCACCGGCGAGCAGCTGCGACAGCTCCGGCTCGGGGGCACAGATCGCGACCTCGAGCGTGGCGCGCTTCAGGGTGTCGGCCGACTTGACGGAGACGCAGACCGCGCCGGAGGCGTTGAGCTGGGTGAGCTCCTCGCCCTCCTCGAACTCGGGGGTGAAGCTGACGCGCACGAACGCGTCGGTGACGTACGACGCCGAGACGCCGGTCGCGATAGATCCGTTCGCGTTGAGTCGGGAGACACGCAGAGCGACTCCCTGCACGCTTGCCGCGTAGTCCTGGGCCATGTGAGGCGTTCCTTCCGACTCTGTGTTACTCGAGCGAGAGATCGACCTTGACGGCCGCGATGAAGCAGGTGTCCCAGAGGACTACGCCGAGGCGCTCCGCGAGGATGATGAGCGTGTTGGTGGTGGTGATCTGGTCCGGTCCGTCGACCAGCCGCGTCGGCTGGTCGTCGACTACGATGTCGCCGAGGTAGACGCTCGGCACCGCCGTGGCGTACATCCACGCCTCGTCAGCGGCCGGGGTCAGGTCGGTGGGGGTCGTGCCGGTGTAGCCGGTACCGGCCACGACCAGGTTGCCCAGTACCGAGCGGAGGACGGCCCCCTCCTGCTTGACGTGCAGCGCCAAAATGCTCGCGACGTCGCGCGTCATGTGGACCGCTCCGACCTCGCCGCACCCCGCGTTGCCGATCGCCCTCTCGAGCATGGCGAACCCCTGCGAGGGCTTGACGGGGGACCCCGCCGAGTTGAGATAGTCGACGCTCGCGTCCAGCGACGCGAACGTCGGGAACGACGACCCGTCGTCCTGGAGCGCGATGTCTCCCGCCCAGAGCTCGCGCTCGAGCAGCTTCGACGTACACGCCTCGAGCGCGTCCTTCGCCACCCGCTGCGCGTACTGGACGTCGCGACCGAACGTCGTCGTGCACGTGTCGGTCGCGGACATCCCGATCGGAATCGAGAGCGGGTTGACCGTGGGGCTGCCGCTGCCTGGGAGCGAGCCGTAGCTCGCTCCCCGCAGCTCTACGTCGCAGCTGGCGTACGTGGTCGCGTACCTCGAGCACCGCGACCGGTCGAGCTGGACGCCCTGCATCCAGTGGGCGTCCGACGAGGTGACGAGAGTCTCGGACGTGACGAGGCCGTACGGGGCCGGCTTGGCCGGGCGTACAGATACAGGCAGTCCGGCCATAGCCGATTCCCCTCCTTCGTCTTCCTGTGACTCTCGCTACCTCGACTTGCCGGCTTACAGGTCGACCGCCGACAGGTCCTTCGTGCCGGAGGAGGTGCCGACCGGCTCGAGGCGACTGGTGACCTTGAGCGACTCGATGCCGACCTTCGCGACGGCCTCGAAGGTCTCGAGGAACATCTTGTAGTCGTTGGTGGCGTTGAGGGTGGAGTCGCGAACGAGACCGAGGTCCAGGGTTCCGCCGTCGAGGAACAGGAACGTCCCGGGGGCGAAGATGTACCAGATCACGTTGTTCGGGAACGAGTTCAGCGCGCCCGCGGTCTGGGCCGGCATGATCTGGCCGGTCTCGCCGTCGATGTGCCAGGTCACGCTGACGTTGCGGTCGGCGAGCCAGGAGTTGATCATCGAGTCGGCGAGCGCCCAGGTCGACTCCGGACCGTCGCCCGGCAGCTGCTGGGTGAGGTCGGCGCGGAACAGGTTCCGCATCCACACCGGGGCGATGACCTGGAGCTGCGCGTCCTCCGCCATGCGGTGCCGCGAGCGGTACGCCGCCGAGGCCACCTCGACCTGGCGGAACCAGTCGCGCGCCGCGCCGAGGACGCGGTCGGCGGTGACCGCCGTCGAGAGGGTGCCGATGCGGGTCAGCAGCCGGGTCTCGGCGAACCGGGCGTGCTGGATGAGGCCGAGCTCGTTGTGCCGCTCGACCAGCTCCGGGTACGTCCGGCTGGTCAGGTTACCGAAGGTCAGGCAGAGGGTGATCGCGTCGAGCATCACCGAGGTGTCTACGCCGCACGCGACGCGGATGCAGGGCTTGGTCGGCTCGGGGCCGCCCTCGGTCCCCGCGTCGATGTCGTCCTGCACGGTCCAGAGGGCGACCGCGCCCGCCAGGTCGGACAGGACAGGCGGGGTGACGTAGTGGATACCGCCCCTGTCGGCGTTGAACGACGGAAGCGAGTCGCGAACCGGGCGACCCATCGCGCCGAGGCCGAAGACGTCGTACGACACCGCGAGCGGCGCGCAGAGTCCACCGGCCGCGACCACGGCCTTGGGGGAGGTGACGGCCTCGATCTTCGCGAGGTTCGCCTGGGTCTCCGGGCCACGCAGGACGCGGTCCTCGTCGTACGACGCGGTCAGCGTGGCGACGGTGTGCTGCTCGCCGTCTCCGGAAGTGGTGCGGCGCATGCCGTGCTGGCGCTTGGTGAACGCCTCGGCGATCGCCTTCATGTTGGGGAGTTCCTGCCCGATGTTGACACCGGGGATGTCGGCTCCCGCCGTGATTGCAACTCGTGGCGAGGTAACGATGGCCTCGCGACCGGCCGGAGGAGTCGCCTCCGCTTCGTTTTCGACAGACACCGGGTCCTCCGGGGTTGGGGTGGTAGCGACGCTGTCCGCCTCGGCGACGGGAGCGGGTACTGCGGGTTCTGCGGGCGGGGGCTCCGTCGCGGACGCGGCGGGGACTTCCGGTGCAGGTTCGGGGGTAGCGGACGCTTCAGGCACCGGAACCGGCTCCTGCGCGGGCTCGTTGTCGGCTGCCGCCGGAGGCTGGGTCTCGGCGGCGACCGGAGCTAGAGCCTCCGGCTCGGCAGGAGCGGGCTCCGGTTCGACCACCGGAGGGATCTCCGGAGGGGCCTCGGCGACGGCCGTACCGGCGTCGGCCGCGACGGCGAGTTCAGCCGGTGCCTCGGAGGCCACCGGGGTCCGGGTAGCCGCGACGCGCTCTCGAACGTCGCGAATCGCGGAGGCCGCCGCTTCGGCTGCCGCCGTGTCGACTTCGGCGTCAGCGGCGACGGGGGCGGGAACGTTGGGGTCGAGGGGCTCGGAGTCGAGTTCGCCTTCGGTGTTGCGGCGTTCGACCTCGGAGCGGACGGCGACGATCGCGTCGGCGAGCGCCTTCATGTTGGTAACGACGTCTCCGAGTTCCGCCGGAACTTCGCCGTCGCCAACCTGCTCGTCGATGCTGTCAAACTCGTCCAGTAGCGCGGATTCGAGCTCGGTCAGCTCGCCGGGCGAGAGCTCGGTCAGCCGACCGAGCTTCTCGGTAACTGTTTCGTCCATGCGAGCGTATCCCTCCTCGGGAACGGTGCAAACGAGTACGTTTGTCGTTCGTCGCGAGGAGGGACTCGAACGTCTGGTGACGTGAGGCGCTCTGGATCTTGCGTGAGTATATCACACGGTGACAGGACTACGAGTACACCTGTGCCCGGAGGCTCGCCACCTGGGCGCGCACCGCGTTGGACTTCGCCCACTCGTCGGGGATGAGTTCCGGGTGGCCGAGGGCCCGCGCGCGCTTCATGATGTGTCTCCGGACCTTCGCCCGGTCGGACTCCTTGGAGCGGCCGTACGCCTTGATCGCGTTCTTCAGGTCCTGCACGTCCGAGATCGGGTACGACCCGTCGGGGAGCGCGTTGCCC
>Ga0193743_1001650_pt1 | contig 16454 bp, 14 predicted proteins | sample L2c2metaG_FD_143038 | JGI IMG/M metagenome (GOLD analysis project Ga0193743, IMG submission 143038) | Soil microbial communities from a riparian zone of the East river system, Colorado, United States - L2c2 | ecosystem: Environmental > Terrestrial > Soil > Riparian zone | place: USA: East River...
AGGGTATTGATGGCATAGGCAGCCGCGTGGACCGAGGCCGGAGCCTGTTCGCCGGGGATCACTACTGCCTTGCCATTGTTCTTCTTAAGATCACTCAGCAGCGCCGTGAAGAACTTCTGCTGCTCGGCATCCAGACCCTGCGGAGCGGATCCGTAGACCAGCGCATCGGCAAACTGGGCGATCTGGCTGGGCTTGAGAGCCAACCGGTGTTCGGCCTTGAAGCCGGTCACCGTCGGCATCGACTCGACAACATAAAGCCGGTTCAGCGTCTTGCCTTCTTCGTAGCGGTGACGCTCGGCATAACCAGCGGCAATCGGAAGGAAGCCGGAGTGAGCGATACCGCCAAGGAAATCGGCGTCGAGCGAGACGATCACATCCGCATTCTCAAGCTTGTACTGAGCGTCGGCGTAGCTCCCGAATGCCGCCTTCGACGCGGCTCTTGAGGAGTCCTGGTTCACCGGCTCCCACTGCACCAGCTTCGCCTGGGGATACTTCGCCTGCACGGCCTTCCATTGCGCGGCCAAGGTGGGTGAAGTGATGGTCTCACTCAGAAAGTAAAGGCCCTGACCGCCGGTAAGCTTGCTTGCCGCATCCTGGAAAGTCTTCTGGAACTCTCCAAAGCTCGAACCCTGTCCACGCAGCCGAACATGCTGCGAGCGGTCCGGATCGTACAGATCGAGCAGCGTTGCCTGGGTCATGGCATCCGACTTGCCCTTCGACATGGGGTGCTCGGGATTGCCGTCTACCTTGATGGGCCGGAAGGAGTCTGACTTGATCAGCACCGGAATCGCCCCGGTGGGGAAGGGATAGGCCGTGGCAAAGTACATCGGCTTGCCCAGGACCAGGCCCTCAGGCTGCTTCACGTAGGGATAGATGGGCTCATCTGGCTGCTTGGTGCATCCGGCCAGTCCGGCCAGAGCAAAGGAGGCTCCCATGACCTTGAGAAAACCGCGCCTCGAGACTGCATCCACCCACTCGCCCGCGCCTGCCTGCCGGGGAAACTCCTCGCGCATCAGCTCGTGGAACGCGGGGGTCTCGGCCAGCTCGTCCAGGTTTTTCCAGTAGCGTCGCCCGGTCTTGCCATCGAGCTTCGCCCGAACCTCGGCGAGGGTCATCTTTGCCGGCGCAATCTGTGTCACCACCTGCGCTTCTGCCTGTGTCTGTGACCTGGTATCAGCCATTGTCTCTTCTGTTCCAATCCCTGTCGTCTTCATCGGTGGCACGTCTCGCAGCTGGAGAGCTCATTCGGCGTGCGAATGTGATACTGCGCCGTCAAGTATTTGCCCAGCTCCATCTGGCTGGTGAACTTTTGATAGCTGACCGGGGTCGCCGCTCCACCTGTCTGCAGCGAAACCAGCTCAGCTCCGCCCTTGTTAGGATCGGCCTCGGTGCAGCTGACCGCATTCGCCGTCGGGCCGCCCTTTCCTGTCGATCCGCACCAGACTGGCTTAGTGCTCGAGGGTCCAGCCCAGGCCATGTTGTAGATCTCGGAGGTCGGACGCAAATTCACGGCAGGATTGCGGTGGCAGTTCAGGCACCACTCCATCTGCAACGTGTTCTGCTGATACATCAGCGGCATCTCGTCCACGCGACCATGACAACTGGCGCACCCGATGCCCTTGTTCACATGAATTTCGTGGTTGAAATAAACGTAGTCCGGAAGGTCGTGGACACGGATCCACTGAATGGAAGCCCCCGTCGCCCAGCTCTCGCGTACCGGCTCGAGATAGTCGGCATTGGTCCAGATCTGCGCATGACAGTTGATGCAGGTCTTGGTGGGGGGAATGCCTGCATAAGCCGCCTTCTCCACTTGCGTGTGGCAGTACTGGCACTGCAAACCGAGGCCTTCGACGTGATGCTTGTGACTGAAGGGAATCGGTTGATCCGGCCGCTGGCCCTGCCTGGTGACCCACGGGGATCGCTGCAGCTGGTTCAGGGCAACGCCGAGCGCGATGACGATCAAGCCCGTCAAAACCAGGCTCGCTCGAGCCAGCGCGTTCGAACTGCGGTCAAAAACTTGCGCCATGAGTGCTTTCCTGCTTCCTCTCCGGCGGGAGAAGGGGGTTCAAGGTTTTTGGTTCTTTTGGCTGCTGCGCCGACCGGAAATGCATCGGCGGTTATTGGCATCCGCTCTGTTAGCTTCCGCCTGAATTTTCGTCTCTCAGAAACTCCGAGTATAGCAGTGGAAAAAGCCATTCAAAACCCCACTGGCCGATACTCGCCGTTGATTTTCGCGCGTTACGCCGATTATCGAAACGTGGGGAGCGCCCTCGAAAAAACAGCTGCACAACATCTCGTGCATCGGTGCGATGAGAGCTCTTCGCACCACAATATCTACCCTGCCCGAAAGGTATACGGCTTGTAAATCCGCACCAATTCAGTCCGAATTAGTGCAACCCATCTTCCCTGTGCCTGATAGCAAACATTGCGGTCGTAGTAGAAGCCGCTCGCCACTCTCTGCTACGGTCATGCTCATGGCTCGAAGCATCCCTCGTCCCCGTGCTCCCCAGTACGACTCCGATACTGCGACCGCGCAACTCTCCGCAGCCGATCCAAAGCTGGGCCGCCTGATCGCTCGAGCCGGCCCCTTTACGTTGCGCCTCGCCAGTGCGCAGTCTCCCTTCGAAGCGCTCGTCGAATCGATCGTCTATCAGCAGCTTCATGGCAAGGCCGCGGCGACGATCCACAAACGTATGCTGGAGAGCTTCCACGACGTCTGCGGAATCGGAGTTCATCCCTCCGCGCAGCACCTGCTCGATTGCCCCAACGAGCAGCTTCGCACCGCCGGCCTCTCGCACAATAAAATGCTGGCCCTGCGCGATCTGGCCGCCAAGACCGTGGATGGAACCGTACCGACGCTGGCGCGGATCCGCCGCATGTCCGACGAGGACATCATCGAACACCTCACGCAGGTTCGCGGCATCGGTCGTTGGACGGTCGAGATGTTCCTGATCTTCCGACTGGGCCGGCCCGATGTTTTTCCGGTCTCGGACTACGGGGTGCGCAAGGGATTCGCACTTACCTTCCAGGGCCTGAAGCCAACGGTAAAGGTTACGCCGGCAGACCTTCCAACTGCGGAGGTCATGCACAAACGAGGCCGCCGCTGGGCTCCATGGCGCTCGGTCGCGAGTTGGTACATGTACCGCGCTTGCGACTTGGCAAATGGGACTGGCACTCCCAGGCCGGGCGACACGAAGTCATAGATCCCTCGCGCTCCACATCGATCGAATGTTTCTTTCCGGGATGACTTTTAGAACTCATTCAGGCCTGCGTCAAAGTCTGATGAAAATTGTTTCTGCGCTTCACTCTCGTTTGTGATTTCCTTAGCCAACCCAACCCCGAGGGGCACGATAGTCTCTAAGGTGACAGATGGCGACACCTGAACAATCTCCGAAGTCTTCTGAGGTCCCCTTCACGGACCGGTACGTCTGTATTCACGGGCACTTCTACCAGCCGCCCCGCGAGAACCCCTGGCTCGAGACGGTGGAGATCCAGGACTCGGCCGCGCCGTATCACGACTGGAACGATCGCATCACGGCCGAATGCTACGCGCCCAATGGAGCCTCCCGTATCACCGATACGGAGAACAAGATTGTCCGCATCATGAACAACTACTCGTGGATCAGCTTTAACTTTGGACCCACGCTGCTGAGTTGGCTCAATGACTTCGCACCTCGCGTCTATCGCATGATCCTCGATGCGGACCGCGCCAGCGCGCATCATAACGACGGTCACGGATCCGCGATCGCGCAGGTCTACAACCACATCATCATGCCGCTCGCCAACGAGCGCGATGCCCGCACCCAGATTCGCTGGGGCATCTATGACTTTGAGCACCGCTTCGGACGCAGGCCCGAAGGTATGTGGCTCTCGGAAACCGCCGCCAACCGCACCGTCCTCGACCTGATGGCCCAGGAGGGCATCCTCTTCACCATCCTGGCACCGCACCAGTGCGCACGAGTTCGCCCCTTGGCCGCGGCGAAGCCTGTGGCAGCCGCAAGCGATGGGGCGAAACCCGGGGCTTCGCCTGAAAAAATTCCCTGGACCGAGACGCCCGATGCCTCCGTCGATACCAGGCACCCTTACAGGGTTGAACTCGATGAGGGCCGATCCATCACGGTCTTTTTCTATAACGGTCCGAGCTCCCGAGCCATCGCATTCGAAGGGTTGCTCAACAGCGGAGTGAGCTTTGGAGAGCGGCTTCTTGCCGGATTCGGCGAGGAATCGGAGACCACCAGAGGAGAACCCGCGCTGCTCTCCGACGTCGCCACGGATGGGGAAAGCTACGGCCATCATCACAAACATGGAGAGATGGCGCTCTCCTACGCGATTCACTGGCTTGAGGACGGGCGACGGGCGCAGCTGATCAACTACGCAGCTTTTCTCGCAAAGTACCCTCCCCGCTGGGAGGCCGAGATCGTCGACGACACCTCCTGGAGCTGCGCCCATGGCGTCGAACGCTGGCGCTCCAATTGCGGATGCAACAGTGGAGGCCACCCGGGCTGGAACCAGGAGTGGCGGGCTGCCCTGCGGGTGGCGCTCGACCAGCTCCGGGATGCGACCATTCCCCTGACCGAGAAGCTTTCGCGCACGCTCTTCAAGGATCTCTGGGCCGCGCGCGATGCCTACATCGGCGTGATTTTGGACCGATCCCGTCCCAACATCGACGCCTTCTTCGCTGAACACGCCTCCCACGAACTCACGCAGGCCGAGCGCATCACCGCTCTCGAGCTGATGGAGCTGGAGCGCCACATCCAGCTGATGTACACCAGCTGCGGCTGGTTCTTTGACGAGGTCTCGGGAATCGAGACGGTTCAGGTCATCGCCTACGCCGCCCGGGTTCTTCAGCTTGCTGCGCGTCTCTTTGGCAAACCGGGCGAAGTGCTGGAGGCTAAGTTTCTTGATGTTCTTGCGACGGCCAACAGCAACCTGCCGGAGATCGGCAACGCCGCCGAGGTCTACAAGCGCTTTGTGACCGGCATGAAGATCGGCCTTGAGGAGGTCGGCGCCCATTACGCCATCAGCTCCATCTTCCGCTCCTATCCGGAACAGGGAGAGCTGTTCTGCTACAACGTCCGCAGGCAAAGCCATCAGGTCTTCAGCTCAGGGCGAGGGAGGGTGGCGCTCGGCGCTGCGTGGATCGACTCCCGCATCACCGAGGAGACAGAGGAGATCTGCTTCGCCGTGCTGCATCTGGGCGACCAGAACCTCTCCGCCGCGGTGAAACGCTACGACTCCTCTGACCCCGCGCAGGTCGCGGCCTTCGAGACATTCTCCCGTGAAGTCTCCGAGGCCATGCGACGCGCCAATCTCCCGGAGGTCATCCGGCTGATCGACCAGCTCTTCGGAGGGATGGACTATTCGCTGCTGTCGCTGTTCGCGGACGAGCAGCATCGCATCCTCCAGGCGATCCTTACCCAGACGGTCGCGGAGATGGAAAGTTCGCTGAGCAAAATCTACGAGGATCACACCTCCCTGCTCGATTTCCTTACCGAATGCGGGATGGCGCCTCCCACCGCTCTCGAAGTGGTCGCCAACTATGCCATCGGGTCGATGCTGCGGCGCGCCATCGAAGCGGAACAGTTCGAGGCCGACAACGTGCTTGCGCTGGCTCAGCGCGCCGGCGCCGAACACATTACCCTTAATACCCAGGAACTCGGCTACGAGGCGGGCCAGCGTATGAAGCGCGCCATGGTGGCGCTTGAAGCCGCTGCAGCCGGTGACGAGCCGGCAGCCAAAGTTCTTTCCGACACACTAGCGATCGCGGAAACCTTTCATCAGCTCCCCTTCGAGGTTAACTTCTGGCAGGCGCAGAACATATGGAACGATCTTCTGCGCCGCAGCGACCGTACTTATTGGACCGATAACTGGCGTGAAGACTTCCGCAAACTCGGCGAGGCAATGAATATCCGGGTGGATCAACTGGTTACGGAAGAGGGAGTCAGCGCCTTCTAGGAATTCTTCTTCGAATCCTCCCCGGAGCGATTGAACTCCGGGACATCCTTCTTCGCTCCATGATGGGGAGTTAGAAGGAAGCAGGTTTGCCCGGCATAGGCCTGAGGGCCTACCCGGCATAAAATAAGACTATGCCTATCGACCAGAACGCTCCGCTTGCCCAAGCCGATCCCGAGATCGCCGCGCAGATCGAAAACGAAGTCGTCCGCCAGCACGAAGGCCTCGAGATGATCGCATCCGAAAACTTCGTCAGCCGCGCCGTGCTGGAGGCCGCCGGAACCGTCTTCACCAACAAATACGCCGAAGGCTATCCCGGCAAGCGCTACTACGGTGGCTGCGAGTTCGCGGACGTGGTCGAGAACATCGCCCGCGATCGGGCCAAACAGCTCTTTGGGGCCGAGCACGCCAACGTGCAGCCGCACTCGGGCTCGCAGGCCAACGCCGCCGCCTACATGGCGATCATCAATCCCGGCGACACCCTTCTGGGCCTCGACCTGGCGCACGGCGGCCACCTGACCCACGGGCACAAACTCAACTTCTCAGGCAAGCTCTACCGCATCGTCGGCTACCAGGTCCGCAAGGATACCGAGACCATCGACTATGACGAGCTCGAAGCGTTGGCTCTCCGCGAGAAGCCGAAGGTGATTGTCGGGGGAGGCAGCGCCTACCCACGCATCTTCGATTTCCCCCGTATGCGGGAGATCGCCGACAAGGTCGGAGCTTTCCTTATGGTCGATATGGCGCACTTCGCTGGCCTGGTCGCAGGAGGAGCGCACCCCTCGCCGGTGCCCCACGCCCACATCACGACCACCACCACCCACAAGACCCTGCGCGGACCTCGCGCCGGGCTCATCCTCTGCAAGCAGGAGCACGCCGCGGCCGTCGATCGCAGCGTCTTCCCCGGCCAACAGGGCGGCCCACTCATGCATATCGTCGCTGCCAAGGGTGTCGCCTTCAAAGAGGCTCTTGACTCGACATTCTCGACCTATGCCCACCAGGTTGTTGCCAACGCCAAGGTTCTGGCCGAAGCTCTGGCTGGCGAGGGCTTCCGCATCATCTCCGGTGGTACCGACAATCATCTGATGCTCGTCGATGTCTTCCAGAAGGGAATCCTGGGCTCCGAGGCGGAAAACGCGCTCGGCGAAGCCGGCATCACGGTCAATAAGAACGCAATTCCTTACGACACCAACCCGCCTATGAAGCCCAGCGGGATTCGTATCGGAACTCCGGCCCTGACCACAAGGGGCATGAAGGAAGCCGAGATGCGCCGGATCGCAGGCTGGATCGCCAACGCGCTCGACAAGCGCAATGACCCCGCAGCTCTGCGTAAGATTCGCGGCGAAGTCACCGAACTGGCTGAACAGTTTCCGCTCTATGACTGGCTCCGTCAGCCCCAGCCCGTAGCCTGATCCGCTTCACAGCAGTTCCGAAGCCCGGCAGCATCTCCCCCTGAGATACTGCCGGGCTTTCTTGCTTTCGTTTACCCTGTGGGCTCCAGCGAGACTTCGTGTACATTCGGCTCGTCCATCTTAACTGTGGAGCAACTGCACCCTGTAGGCAGTGTTGATCTAATACGGAGGATTTGGCTTTCATGACCATCGAGGTCCTCACCTGGCTCATCGCGATCCCGCTGCTCGGCTTCATCACGGGCATGCGGACCATGACCCCGATGACGGTCCTCTGTTGGTTTGCCTGGCTTAAGCTTCTCCCAGTCGACGACTGGGCCGGGTGGTCTGCCAAGTTTCCGGTCGTGATCGCCTTTACCGTGCTGGCCCTTCTTGAATATGTCATGGACAAGTACTCCCGGATGCCACGCCCCACGCGCCCCACTGTGCTCATCATCCGCTTCTTTTTCGGGGGCCTGGTCGGGGCCATCGTCGCCTCTTCGCTGGATGCTCCGGGAGTGGAAGGCGTTATCCTCGGAGTCCTCGGCTCGCTTGTGGGAGCCTTCACGGCGTATCAGCTTCGGCGCCAACTCACCCACCGCCTCGGCTGCAAGACCTGGCATGTCACTGTCAGCGAGGACTTCTTCGCCATCGCCTGTGCCATCCTCTGTATGGGCATCGTTACTGGCTGAACGCACGCGAACCGCTACAATAGTCGGGGTACCCCCGGAAGGCATACGACAGGCATGAGCTGGTTCAAACGCGAAGAGAACGAGATCGTCAACGATTCCGAAAGAACGGTCCGCACCGAAGGCCTGTGGGTTCGTTGCCCGAAGTGCCGCGAAGTGATCTTCAAGGCTGATCTCGAAGCCAACCTGCAGGTGTGCCCCAAGTGCGGCTATCACTTCCGCATCGGGGCCCGTGAGCGCATCAACAGCCTCCTCGAACCCGGCTATGAGCTTGTCGATCTCGACCTGCGCTCCACCGATCCCCTTGAATTCACGGACCTGAAGCCTTACAAGAAACGCCTGGAAGACGCCCGCCGGAAGACCGGCCTCAACGACGCCATCATCAACGCCTTGGGCAATATCGGCTCCCAACCGGTTGTCCTTTCGGTAATGGAGTACAGCTTCATCGGCGGTTCCATGGGCTCGGTGGTCGGAGAAACCATCGCGCGTGCGGTCGATCGCTCCCTCGAGACCCGCCATCCCCTTATCATCCTCTCGGCCTCAGGGGGTGCCCGCATGATGGAGGGCATCGCCTCGTTGATGCAGCTTGCCAAGGTCTCCGCTGGCCTGGCGCGCATGGATGATGAAAAGATTCCCTACATCTCGGTGATGACCGACCCCACCACTGGTGGAGTTACAGCGAGCTTCGCCATGCTGGGCGACCTCAATATCGCCGAGCCCGGCGCGCTGATCGGCTTCGCCGGACCACGCGTCATCGAACAGACCATCCGCCAGAAGCTGCCCGAAGGCTTCCAGCGCTCCGAGTTCCTTCTCGAACACGGTTTCCTTGACGAGATCGTCAATCGCAAAGAGATGAAGCAGTATCTTGCCCAGGCCCTTGCCTGGATGACTGGACCGACAAAGCAGACTGAAAAATCCGCCTGAGAATTACTTCGGCTTTTTCTTCATCGCAACCTTCAGCAGCGCCTCGCTCTTCCTGTACTCTTCGCTGTTGGAAGGACAGGGCGGCTGTTCGTTAGGCGCAATCCGCGCCTCGGGTTCCGGCAAAGGAACGATCGCCTTCTCACAGGATGCTGCCCGCAGATAATCGAGGGCAGTGCGGCCTTCACGGTCCTGAGCGGTGGGATCGGCTCCTGCAGCGATCGCTTCATGCAATTCGTCCGGATCAATGTGTTGCGCGAGAAGCATCAGCGTCGTGACACCATCCGCGTTACGCGCATTGATATCCGCGCCTGCTTTCAGCAGGCTCTCGCTAAGCCTGCCGTCGTATGCCGCCATCATCAAGGCAGTATCGCCGTGGAATGAGGCGCGATTTACATTCGCATGCGCCTCCAGCAGAAGATCCACAGGCCGATTGTCCGAGTTCAACTCGGCGGCATACATCAATGCCGTCCATCCGCTCTCATCCGTGGCATCCACATCCACGTTCGATGCCAGGAGATGTTTCAACGCTTCATGCGTCAGTTGCCCGGTCGAAGGACTGAAGTGGTAGGTCGATCGTATGAGCGCGGTCATGCCGGGCTTCGGCATCAAAATATCGCGCGACATGTTCTCGAACGGCTCGAAAACGGCATCGCCATGGATCCAGTCATGCGTGTTCGCCGTTTTATCAATAGCCCACTCAAACCGCTTCCCTGACTCAGCCTCGGTCCCAAAGGAACTATTTGCGTTCACCGACTTCACATGATCGCCAATCTTCGCCGTAAGGTAGTCACCGCCCTTGAACTCGTTTATATCGCGATCCTGGCTTAATGGAGGGGGCACTGCTGAACATGCCGACCAGAAAGATTGCGCCTGGAACTTAGAAACCAGTGCAGAAGCAGCCTTCGCAGAAATCTGTCCCCTGCCTTCTCCCTTCGTCACAACCTGATCCCTGCCATGCCATTCCACGCGGCCATCACGATAGACGCGAACCTTGTAGTCAAGGCATCCCTTCCAGCACGCACGAAAGAGTTCGACAAAATCATCCGCATCCGAACTGGTCGGAACCTGCTTCTCTTTGTCATCCGGACAACGATCCTCGGCAGACCCCGCAGCAGCCGGAGTTACATCGATCTTCTGGCTTCCATCGAGACTGCACACCTCGCCCGTAACTGCCATAGCACCTAGTGGCAGAATTATCAGATCCCCACAGCAGGGATCGTACGGCGGAGCATCAAGGTCGTCATCGAGGTTGTCGTCCGCAGGACGCAGGCGGAATTTATAGACCGCCTCAAAATCGCTCTGCGCATTTGGTGGCAGCGGTACCCTGAACCGCCACTCCTTGATCTGGCCTTCGACTGAAGGCCGCAACATGGAAGGTCCTGACAATGTCTGGACCGAAGTCGTACGGCCGTCCGAATCGATCGAGAACCTGACGACCACATCGCCTTCCACATGCGCCGCCCGCGCGATCGGCGGATAATGAATCCTTGGCGAAGTCGTAAGAACGGGTCCTGCCGCCACCTGGGCCGAAAGCCGCCCGAAGAGCGTGGCCAGAACAATCAGGCAGCACTTAGCAGGACTCATCGTTCGGTGATTCTAGTTCATCCCTTCACCGGGTACGCATCTTCCCTCAAACATCCGTTCGGCTCGCCTAAGCCGAACGCTGAAACGGGCGAACTCCCTGCGGTTTCGCACTCCGAGCCGCCGAAGCATGGTTCTCGCTACTGGTCCTGGCGTCCGCACCCCACGTACTCTCCTTCGGCCGTACCGGCCCGGCCCAGGACTCCGCCTCGATCAGGGCTGCGGTCTCGCGGTCATAACCCATCCGTTCGAGGATTGGCATGTCTTCGTGATCGGTTGCGGTCTGGGTAAGGGGCTCCTTCTTTTCGAAGGCAACTTCCTTCGCACTCTTGCCCATCTGCAGACCGGCCATCATCGACGCCGTAAAATTGTCCATCAGGCGCTGTACACACTTCTGTCCGCACAGATGCTTCACGTTCTTCCGGGAGCCCTTCGGGGGCTCCCACCCGCGCAGCCTCAGCTCGCCGCCCAGCTCGTCCGCCACAAACCAATGACTCGTGGGCTCCAGCCTCTCCGCCCCGCACATATCGCAATTGATCGCCTGCCGGATCATCTCTCTCTCCCGTGGGTGTTGCTTCACGACACAGCTCTCATCGGCAAAAAAGGAAGGTGGATGAGCCTTGGAGACGATGGATTTTCCGTGATTTCCCTAACTACGCCGGAGGAACCGCTGCAGACTGCTCGGCATGGCGACGCCCATGACATGGCTGAAGACCACATACAGCACTCCGAAGAGAGGAAGCACAATCGTCCCGATCAGAAGCGAGGAATAATGGCTGGGCCGAATTGGAAGCACCATCTTCACGCCATAGCCGATCAGAGCCGCCAGCACCGCGGCTCCCCACAGCCGCGCCGTCCGGGAGCGCTGGGACGGAACCGCGCCGATCCTCTTGTGAAGCTCTTTTCGCAGCAGAACAAACTCGACCCATCCGGCAAGGCCAGCCGAGAATGTAAGCCCGGCGACTCCCCAATGACGGTCGATTCCGAGCAATCTCGGCAGCGGAAGCGCAAAAAAATATCCCAGGAGGACCGTAAGAGCAACACGGATCACCGCAAAGAGCAACGGCGTACGCGTATCGCGCAGCGCATAGAAAGCGGAGGAATACAGCCTGCCGGAGGTTGACGCCAGCAGTCCGACCGCAGAACCGGCCAGCACGGTCCACACCAGCATCACGTCCTTCGTCGTGAACTGTCCGGTCCGATAGATCGTCGCTACAATCACGTCACCCAGGATGAGGAATGCCACCGCCGAGGGAACGACAAAGAATGCGATGTTTTTGAGCCCCTGCGCGAGCCGGTCACGCAGTACTTCGGCAATCTGCTCCGAGCTTCCCAGCGCGCTCGACATCGCCGGCAGCTCCGCGGCGGAGACCGCCATGCCGAAAAGGCTCACCGGAAGCGAGTTCAGAGTCTGCGCGTAGGCAAGAGCGGAGACGGCTCCCGTAGGCAGGAAGCTCGCAAGCAGGGAGTCGAGATAGGCGCTGATCTGGACTACTCCGCGACTGAGAAAGACGGGAAAGAAGTTGCGCACCACGGATCGCACGGAAGTGCCGCGAAACTTCACCCGAAGCGCCAGCGGCCGCAGCAAACTTAGAACGGACGGCACCTGGATCGCAAACTGCAGCCCGCTGCCGATCACCGAGGCCACAGCAATTACTATTGCAAGATGCTCTTCCCCCTGGCGTCCCGCATCCCATAGGAAGGCGGCGATCATGGTCAAATTCCAGATCACCGGAGCGGCATAGGACAGCAGAAACTTCCGATGACTGTTCAGAACTCCAAGGCACCAAGCCGAGAACACCAGCAGCGCAGCTCCCGGAAACAGGATCTGCACCAGTCGAGCAGTCAGGGCACGCTTCGCGCCATGGAAGCCGGGAGCAATGATGTCAATCAGCCATGGCGCGGCGAAGACTCCTAACAGCACCAGCACCGACGTAACCAGCAGCAAAATCGCAAAGATCGCCTCGGCCAGCTCTGAAGCCTCCTCGTTACGCTCCTCTGCCCTGAGCCGAGCGTAGACCGGAATGAAGGACGCCGAGAGGACGCCCTCGCCGAAGAGATTCTGCAGGAAGTTGGGAATGCGAAAGGCCGCGCGGAAGGCATCGGCAACATCCGAGTTGCCAAGGTAGTGCGCGAAGACGCGATCCCGCACCAGCCCCAGCAGACGGCTCATCAGAATACCGCTGGCGACGGCCAATGCGGAGGATCGAGCCAGAAATCCTTTGGGCCGGGGTGGGGTCAATGATTTTGAGGAAGGCTGGCTCACCGTACCTTTAACTTTACCGGGCCTGGGCATCTTCGACACTGCATCCGCGAAGAAGAGTTAACAGGAAGATCACCATCCATCTCCATCGGCTCCTCAACAACCTATTAAACTTGAGGAAAGCCATGGAAGCCGCCCGCCCATCCCGCACTGCCCTTCGCGTCGCCATGCGTCGCGCCGCACACCAGCTTTATGACGCGCAGCCGCTCGTCTTCAACGACCCTGTCGCTGTCCCCATCCTCGGCAGCGAATACCTCCCCGAGGTTGAACGCACGGTCACCAAGCTGCAAAAGCCGTTCTCAGTCTCGCTGCGAGCCTTTATGGTGGCGCGCAGCCGTTATGCAGAAGACCTGCTCGCCCAGGCCGTGGCACGCGGAGTGACTCAGTATGTCCTGCTGGGTGCCGGTCTCGACACCTTCGCTTATCGCAATCCATTTCCGGGGCTGCACGTCTTCGAGGTCGATCACCCGGCCACACAGCAGTGGAAACATGAGCTGCTCGCTGCCAATGGCATCTCCATTCCCTCCAGCCTCACCTATGTCCCGGTCGACTTCGAGCATCAGCTGCTCGCGCGGGCTTCGATGCCTCGCGTCCCGCATTTTTCGCCTGGCTCGGCGTCGTACCTTACCTTACCCAGCCGGCCTTCCGCTCCACGCTTTCGCTCATCGCGACCTTGCCTGCCGGAAGCGGCGTCGTCATGGACTACGGCCAACCCCGTTCCGCGTTGCCCTACTTTGAACAGCTCGCGCACGATTCTCTTGCCTCGCGGGTCCAGCTCGCCGGCGAGCCCTTTCAGCTCTTCTTCACCCCTCCCGAGATGGCCGCCGAGCTTACGGCCTTTCACACGATCGAGGATCTCGGTGGCGAACAGATCAACGCCCGTTACTTTGCAGATCGCAAGGACAATCTGAAACTGCTGGGAAGCGCTGGCCGCATCGTCAGCGCATGGGTATAAATTCGAGGCGGGGGTATACCATCGCAGCGTGAACCTTCCTGTATCACCACCTGTGCTGCCCATGCTCGCCAAGCGGGTCGACGAGATTCCCGAAGGCGATGCCTGGATCTTCGAGCCCAAGTGGGATGGCTTTCGCGCGCTGATCTTTCGCGACGGCGATGAGCTCCTGATTCAGAGCCGCGATCAGAAGCCGCTCGACCGCTACTTCCCCGAACTCTTCGACCCACTGAAGTCGCAGCTTCCCGAGCGTTGCGTACTTGATGGAGAGATCGTCATTGCGGCAGCAGACGGGCTGGATTTCGACGCGCTGCAGCTTCGCATTCACCCTGCCGCGTCGCGTATCAAACTGCTCTCGCAACAGATTCCCACCTCCGTCGTCTTCTTCGATGTGCTCGCCGTCGGCGATCGCGACCTGACCCAGCAGCCCTTCGAGCAACGACGCTCCGAATTGGAATCGCTACTGGCGAAAGCGAAGCCGCCCATCCACATCACGCCAACGACGCAGGACGTGGCTACGGCGCGCGACTGGTTCCGGCGCTTCGAAGGCGCGGGACTCGACGGCGTGATGGCCAAGCCCATCACTGGACTTTACGAGCCGAACAAACGCACGATGCTCAAGGTGAAACACGAACGGGACTGCGACTGTGTCGTCGCAGGTTTCCGCTGGCACAAGGACGCCGAGAACGAGGCTATCGGATCGCTCCTGCTTGGCCTCTACGACGCCTCCGGATCGCTGCAGCACGTCGGAGTTTGTGCAAGCTTCACCCAGGCGAAGCGGCGTGAGCTCGTTGAATTTCTCGAGCCCTATCGCCGCAACGCGCTCGCAGATCACCCCTGGCGATCGTGGGCTGAGGCCAGCGGCGCGGCTGAGAATCAGCGCATGCCGGGCGGCCAAAGCCGATGGAGCCAGGGCAAGGACCTCTCCTGGCAGCCACTGCGACCCGAGCTTGTCGTCGAAGTCGCCTACGAGCACATGCAGGGCACGCGCTTTCGCCACATGGCGCAGTTCCGCCGCTGGCGTACCGACAAGCCGCCTGCCGAATGCACCTACTCACAGCTCGAGGTCGTTGCCCCGCACGAGCTCTCCTCCATCTTCTCCACCGGCCGCTGAGGACACGCGCTCTTCCACTACGGCTTTGCCCACACGCTTGCGTTCAAGCATTCGACCACGCCATCGATGATGGCGCCCAGCCCTGCGGTAAAGCGGTCGGCATCGGCGATCTGCTTCGACGTCACCGCGTCGGTGATGTTGATGGCCGCGCCCACAATCTCAATCGCCGCCTTTTTCTTCTGCTCGCCTCCGCCCTGCCCGATCAAGGCTTCGGTGCCGTGTAGCGCGGCCGGCAGAAATGCCAGCGCGCGCAGGAAGATTTTAAAAAAATCCATCGTCATTCTCCTCGAGTCTCGTTGTTCTTATCGCCGGAAGTAATCGATCGCGAGGTGCGCCATCGTCACCAGAGTGCCCACGGCAGCGGTGAATCCCTTCACCCGCTGCACGCTTCGCTCGTGTCGCTCCACGCGCTCCTCCAGTTGAATCAGTCGACCCGGCTGGCCGATTCCCATTAACTGGTCCATCTGGCTCTTCAGCAGGCGCACATCGCCGAGAACCTTTCCTTCAAACTCCGTCATCTCTCCACTCCTTCTCCGATCCTCAGAAAGCAACTGGCAAATTGGTAAACACCGCACTCGAAAAACGCGAATATACGGGCGGGTTGGAACCGTCATACATGCGCACGTAATAGCGCTCCACCTGGGCTTCGCGCGGAATGGAAAAGCTCCGCACCGGCGAGCGCAACACCAGGTCCTGATCGACGCCGGGACCGAAGTCCCAGTCGCGGCGCCGCACCTCAAAGCCGCCTCCAGGCGCCGGATTGATCCCGGCGTCGATCTGCAGATCTGTTCCAGTTGCGCTCACCACCTGCACCGACTGCAGATTGGCCAGCACCGCCCCAGGCGCGCTTGACGCGGTCTCCGGCAGCAGTGCATCCACGGCCACGGCCTCAGAGAGCTTCAACCCCAGGCCTTCGGCCCAGTCGTTGGCAAAGGCGATGCGATACCGCATCCACTCAGACCGGGCATGGCCGTCGTCGATGGTCACATTGCGCACAATCAGCCTCAACGTGTCGCCGCCGGAGTTGACCTCGAGCAAATCACCGGGCCAGATATCATCCGCGGGATTGACCATTGTGTAGCTTCCGGAGACCGCCGCCGACCGGCTCGAAGAAAATCGCAGCACCGCCAGCGCTGCATTCTCGCAGTCCTGGGTGCTGCGGGCTGGCGGGGTGAGCACCTTGCCCATCCACTGCGCCGCACCCGGTATGCCTCCCTCTGCTTCCGCCGCTATGCTGGCCGCATCGTTCAACCGCGCGACCGCGCGCCTTCGCCCGCGATACCAGACGGTGAACCGCTCGCCCACCACTGGAATCCTGCCGGAGAAGAACGTGATTCTGCCCGCGGGTGAGACCATGCAGTCCACACCCTCTCCCGCGGCGCCGGTCATCCGTACGATCTGCGATCCGTCCGCCATCGTGCTGACGATCCACACCGATCCCGCCTGCGTGATGCGACAGTACCCGATGGAGCCGATCAGCTCCACGCTGTTGACCGAGGCAAAGCTGCAACGGGCGGGCGAGGTTGGTACCGTGCCGGAATAGAGCACCGTCGTCGGTGTGTTCGAAGAGACGCCCTGGTCAACCAGCTCG